>Ga0123357_10005683_pt1 | contig 14993 bp, 5 predicted proteins | sample TergutEmb28metaG_FD_89873 | JGI IMG/M metagenome (GOLD analysis project Ga0123357, IMG submission 89873) | Embiratermes neotenicus P4 segment gut microbial communities from Petit-Saut dam, French Guiana - Emb289 P4 | ecosystem: Host-associated > Arthropoda: Insects > Digestive system > Gut ...
AAAACAAAACCAAAAAAAAAAATAAAAAAAAACCCCCCCCCCCCCACCTAAATGAATCATAAGATTTCTGGAAGTGTATAAATAGCTAATGCACTACTTCATTGTATTCCCATTTTTCCTCACGTATTTGACGACTGAAGAATCCTTAATCATTGATGATTCTTTTTGTAACTACATAATGCTTCTTCTGATAGCAATTACAATTTAAAAACGCTACTAATCAATTCCGTAAGATAGAATTAACCTTCAGAAGCTACCAGTCATTCAGTTTATAAAGAAATCCGTCGTCTTTAATGAAACATGAATATTCATCGCCATTTTCACAACAGTATGACAGTGGTCCTTCATCTGTCTCAGGCAAATCTACTCCACAATCTAACAAATTATATTTTAAGTGTATTTCTAATATTATCTTTCCGCCTAAACCTACGTTCCGTATTTTTTTCTCCCTTTCATTTACTAACCAAAACTTTGCATTAATTTCTCACTCCAACCATGCGTGTTATGTGCCCCTCTCATGTAGTCCTACTTTATTTTATCCCCGTAGCCACGAGTATATTTGGCTTAAAGTACAAATTATAAAACCCCTCGTTAATGAAGTTCCCAAACTCCCTGTTAGCTTCCTTTACGTTCCAGTATTGTCAATGCTTTGTTCCTTCATATGGGAGTCAAAGTTGGAGACTATATTTTAAAATTTATACTTCTAGACAAGTGACAGGAAGACATATATATATATACATATATATATATATATACATACACGAGTATATATATAACTTATTCAGGGAAACTCCACAGCGGAAGCTCTCTTTTCGTTACAGCTGCAGTTACAACTCAACTTCCAAATCTTCAAATAAAATTGACTTTTACTTGAGCTAATTCTCCTTAGCATGTTTGAAAGATGAGGCAAACCTGCAAGCGTTTTTTACCATGATCGTGAACAAAGCTGAGCGTGGCCTTGAAGCTCCGGTCGCTTTACTTTCATAACCAGTGCGTAGGACGCTGGGTGGGATCTAAAGCCAGTGTAGGTTTAGTAGCATGATTGCAGGTGTTGACACTTCATTCGAAATTGCATAACAGTGTTATATCTTGCATACGGGCAAAAACAGAAAGTGTTCCTACCATAAATTTTATTATCAATTTTGTGATCAGCTTATCGGAGTAAAATCCAGCTAATTTCTTTCACTTCATTGAACAAAGACGATAATTTCTTATTCTAATCGCTAGACTCGCAAATAATAGTTCTGAAAACAAAGAATATTTCTTCTAATTTCTTCCTAACTTAGAACTGGCACACACTTCAAAAAATTATGTTTTTAAATACTTTTTATTTATTGTCAGTTTTTCGTGCAGTAATTTCTTTGTTAATACTTTAATTTATGTACTTTGTAGTATTATTCTTTCAATAAACCGGAGTTTTATTATACTGTAAAGTGTATTCAAACCAAACACACGTACAGTAAATGTTGCCAGAAGTTTCGTTAAATAGGCTGTGCCAACCGCCTACATCATCTGCCATATGATTGCTTTCGTCGTGAGAAATTCGCACATTTTCAATTAAGCACATCTTCCTCCGGGCACAGTTCTGTGAAATAGTCATTAAACTGCTGAAGGTCTGTGGTTTGAATTTTCGTTTCCATTATGTGCAGCCACCCCTCATGCTGCCAAAGTGCACACACGTCACCGTATTTGGAAACTTCTTCCTCGTTATACCACCTTGACAAACCAAATTCTTGAACCTTTCTCTACAATCACTACTACACGTAAAATTTGTATTCTTTCAATCGTATGCACATAAATTGTCTTTTTAATAACATTTTATCTAAATATGCCTTACCAATTCTAGAAGAAAAAATGTAAAATTCAAATGTGTTTATTCTGAAGAATATGTTACAAATTTCTTCATGACCATCCGGTAGCAAAGCGTATAACCGACCAATGTGTGTTATATGGCGATCCCAGTGGCCGTGCGGTCTAAGGTGCAGGTCCTCGGCCGCTCGCTTGCTGGGTTTATGGGTTCAAATCCCCCTGGGGCATGGACGTTTTTCTGTTATGAGTGTTGTGTGTTGTCAGGTAGAGGTTTCTGCGACGAGCTGATCACTCGTCGAGAGGAGTCCTACTGCATGTAGTGTGCCGTTGTATGTGATCTAGAAACCTCAAGAATAAGGACACCGTGGCGCGCGATGGGTCGCAGCGCCACAGGAAAGAAGAGGGTTTGTTATATTATCAGATTACAATTTCCTGCAATCAATAATAACAATATGGCGGATGTTCGGATTTGGGGTGGGAGTCACTAGCGATTAGCCGAGGGTCATAAATATAATGCGCGGTAATACGTACAGGAGGCCGATCTAAGGCGTGAGTCTGTGGCCTCTCGTTTGCTGGGATTGCGGTTTCGGATCCCACCGGGGGCATATAATAGAATCTGTTGTGTGTTGCCAGGCAGTGGTCTCTGCGACCGGCCCACAGAAGTCCTACGAAATGTGGTGTGTCTGAGTGTAATCCTAAGCGTCGTCAATGGGGAGGCCTAGATACGCTAGGGCTGTCGAACCATAAAAGTTTATATATTTTGGAAGGAATATGCAACTTTCATTTGGGTATTGGTTTCTGTTCTTCAGGATGTGCAGTTTATAATGGAGCGCGCTATTGCATTACAGCACTCAGTCCTGCTTTAAAAAATGCAACTCACTTTATAATATAACTGCGGGGTTTAAAGATTATGATGATGCAAACATGATTTTAGAAGTGGACAGATTTATAGAATTTCAGAGATTAGGTCCGGCTTACGAAGCACCCTGTAACGAAAACCATAAATATATGGAGGTCATGAGAAATTTGTCTTTGTTTTCGGTTTGATGGCTTACTCATGGATCACTGGGAATTACGTCTTCAGTAGAAAACTGAGTGCAGACATTCTATACATTACGGTACAGGCTGTAGGAAGTTTCTTTTGTTAGGCGATCTCTAATTGGCCACTGTGAATTTGGAATCGTAGATAACAGCATATGCCTGTAGACGTCCTACACAGTGCAGTATAAACTACATGAAAAGTTTCTTCCCTTATCTATAAATACAGCGGCGATGCAAGTTTTTAAAATTATATCCAACAATTTCAAAATACGTTCTTCAGAAAAGTAAACTGCAATAATAATAATAATAATAATAATAATAATAATAATAATAGGATACTAGATATCTCGGACCAGAAATATACGTTAACAGGTATTGAGAAAGTGTTCTAGTATTAAATTTGTTAGTGTCTGTCTTCAAGCCCTTTCTAAAAAAAAAAACTTTACGAGCTCTCCTCCCACCAGGCTAACATTTTATACGACCAATAAATGATGCCCTCTTCTCGTTATTTTTCCCTGGATATATAAAGTACTAACATTTTCACCAAGTTCTTAACTGCGGAACGGTTACATTCTGCTGCAACAGTCGAACCGCCTGGCTACTTTTGTCCGACACTTCAGCTGTACCAGTGGCACGATTGTACCGCACTAATAGAACCGAGACTTGATGTAAAGAATACGTCCTTCTGGCAGCATCAGTGTGTGTATTTGATGTTTCCATGTCTGCGTGCAGGGATGTAAATTTCCTAATTTGTAATTCATCTGAGAATTGGCACACTTGTTGAGCACTTTCCTTAGCAATTCCCGTGCTTTGGTAAAGAAACTTGGCTAAGGTTTCTGAATAATCAGTCGTATAGGTCTACAGCCCAAATCGAGAAGAATGAGATGGGCGGAGCATGTAGCACGTATTGGAAGAGCAGATGTGTATACAGGGTTTTGGTGGAGAAAACTGGGGGAAAGAGAACACTTGGAAGACCTAAGTGTAGATAGGAGGATAATGTTAAGATGGATCTTCAGGAAATGTGGCGTGGGGGCATGGACTGGATCGAGCTGTCTCAGGATAGGGATAGGTAGCGGGCACTTGTGAATGCGGTAATGAACCTTCGGGTTCCATAAAACGTGGGGAATTTATTGACTGGCTGAGAGCCGGCTACATTCTCAAGAAGGACTCTCCTTGGAGTAAATAAGAAGTAAGTGTAGGTCTACATCATAGCTGCAAAACTGCACACCTGTGGAGGTTTTAAATTAATATTGTATTTTAATTTCTACGCTTTGTGTTTTAAAAACGGAATCTCCATACATCGAAACGTATGTTTTGTTCGTTTACTTTCCGACAGTCTCTCCCTCTAGACAACGATCAGTATCACAGCACAGCCTCCAACTGATAGCCATATCCTTCAACATTGCTGTTCCCATTTATCCCATTTTTTGAGCTCTCACCTCGATGCTGATGGCCTGACAAACCGCAGTACCGCGCAGTCCGTCTGTTCGCATACAATAAACATCTCGACAGCGGCTGAATGGTAGGTCTATTCTTAAATTTCAAGATTTAAAAACTCCCCCCCCCCATGCCCCCACATGTCCTTGTGGACTTCGTGGTCTTCCTTCCTGGGCATGGCAGAAGTGTAACCGACTTCTGAGGTTGGGACGCCCATGAAGCGTGGTTACGTTGTCCCGATGATGTGAGTGGTGATATAGGAGGATGTAGTGCCACGAGGGCCCTTAAACCTAAATTCTACTAACCTACCTAGACCATGGTCACCGCGGGAATCCTCCCCTTCAGGGAAAATTCCCACGGTAGAACCGGGAATCGAACCCGGAACCTCATGATTAGACGGTAGAGACTCTGACCACTAGACCACGAGGCTGGTAAGATTTAAGAACTTTATGGGACAAAAATAAACGACATTAAATCTTTTTTAGTGCAATGTAAAGAGAATGAAACACAAAGGTCTAATAATGGTTATTTATTCATTCTTTGCAGGTCACAGTTTAGACTTCTTGCCAATTTGAATAGGTATCAACTGGGAGTGAACAAATTCGTGGAATGTGGTGTTTTAGTAAAGGCTCTCTTCGAAACTGCTGTTCCTAACTCTTCTGTTACCTTTAATATGGCGTTTTGTAACATAGTATTACACTTTGGCTCCGATTCATGCTAGGTACTGTACAAGGATACTTTTCTCTCCAAGTCAATCTGACCGACTTTGGGTGTCATTTAGGATCTAATTAAGGGTACAACGGCGCTTTACACGAACCACATTTCTGCGTCTAGTGTGTATGTCAAGAATGTGCGGCTCTTTGCGTGCATGCTTGCGATATGCACATATATTTCATGGCGATTTAGTGAAAGTGAAAACGTCATAGTGAACAACTTATTCAGTCAACAGCGCGTCGTTTAATAAAGGCAAATCAAAGCGTTTGTAGACTACATTGCGTAGCCGGAAGCAGTGTTGGAGCTCAAACACAACACAGTGTATATTACACGTGGGACAGACTGTATATTACACGTGGGACAAATGTATATTACACTTGGGACAGACTGTATATCACTTTTAGCTGAAAATGAAAGGTAATTGAATGTCACTGGTGGGCTTGATTGCACAGCGCACACTGGTGTTCCTTTCTATAAAATGGGGTGGGGGGGAGGGGGCGGTCACACTCAACCAGCAAAAAGGCCTGGAAGAAGTTCAAAGCAACCATTTCACACATCCGGCTATCGTATGAGCCCCATTAGTGACACTGACATAGGGGCGTACAAATTCTACTCTACTTCTTTCGACCATCGTGACTGATAGTGTGACAGACTGTTTAAAAGGTCCGTCAACAGTACGTTGTTATATACACTGTATAAAAGTTAAGAAAAACAGAATGCCGTAATAACTAAGAGAATTTGCAAATTACCTGTACCCACTATAGTAGTGTACACTTGGTTTTTCGAAACAGCGTTATTGGTCAGCGTCTATTGAGAGAGAAACGGAATCCAGTCGTTTAAATAGGCACTCAAGTGTAATAAATAATCAACACTGTTATACATTACGACTAAATTTGAACTGAGTAATGACGGTCCTTTTCCACTTGGCACAACACAATGTTGTGCCGTGATTTTTCAATTGAAGTTTCTTTATATGCACAACGGGATGCCAACATGAAGAATACAGTAATTCATTCATATTTAAAAAGAAAATGTTTGCGGAAGAAATCACTTATTCTGGGAGTGTAGTGTTTTTGCAACAACCTGGCAGAGGGCCTCTTTGTCATGCAACCTAAATCAAGAAAAGTGATACAGACCAACATGAAGCGTACACAGAAGTCAGAGGTGCATACAAAATTTTGGTCTGAAGACAAGGAAACAGACAACTTTGGATAATTCAGTACAGATGACAGGACAGTAACGGAATAATTGTGAAAGGCAGGACGTGTTTTAAAGTGACTGAGGAGAGGAATTAATGCACACTTGATGAATAAGTCGATGAACTTGTGGTTTCTAAAACACTGTTCTTTTTTTTATTTTTAACTATTCAAGATATATTTTACCAAAGCCCCGATACCGGTAGCAGCGCCGTCTAAGTTTTGGGTCTGTGGCCGCTCGTTTGTTGGGGTTGCGGGTTCGAATCCCACTGGGAGCATTTTTTTTTTGTTAATTCTGTGTGTTGTACAGGTAGAGGCCTCTGCGACTGGCCGATAACACGTCCAAGAAAGTGTGATCAGGTGAAACAATAACCCTTCACACCTACATTGATTAGGGAGAAGAGGTCCGAATAGACAAAAATTTGTACAACAAGATCAAAAAACACTGTCAACATTGACAGTGGAATATGTGCTCAGGTTATGTATTCAGACTACACATCTGAGATGAAGTTCTGTAGAATTACAGGTCCATTTCTTTGTTCTTAGAGAATAAATCGGTGCAACCGGATTGGATTTTCGACCCACGGCTTGAGCGTGGCCATGTCCGATTCTACCTAAATTTACTGCGTCTGTAAACGTCACGAACAAACGTCGCCGCCTTGTGATCAAATTACGAACTAGAGCGAAAAGGCGTGATGCGCCTAACGAAGTACAGTGTTATTTGATATGCAGCTTTGTCTTTTGGCAAATATGAACACAAGCATGCACAACACCATTCGTGCAGCAGAAAGTAAACCCCGACAGACAAAAATCAAATAAAGAGGTAACTGCTTTTCAGTAGACTCTACCTTATAAAGTGGCAGTACACACCTAGGTGGATATTCTGAGTATTAAATTTCATGATTCTGACATCCTTGACTCGCAAGTGAATCAAGTTTGTATTTATTATGAGCAAACGTTTTAGACATACTAATATATCATGATTTAATTTACGAACATGACACAAGAGTAATATTTTAGGGAGATTAATGTTTAGCGTGTACTAAGGATGCTGCCAGTTGGTAAGATGACAAAACGCCGGTGACAGATTAACGATTAAGTATGGTTCTTTGGTGAAATGACACTTACAAGAGAAACCGAAGGACTTAGTGGCACTTTGTCCAACACAAATCCCACACGGTCTTGCCTGGGATTAAACGAGGGCTTTAGCAAATAACGGAAGAGCCGAACAACCGTCAGAGCCACGGCGCTGCAAATAATGAAACCGAAATAACTAGAGCAAACTCATCGATATGGAGAAAATTACTTGTATTATTTTAATACAAATAATTAACACCTGCTGAAAAACACAACCGAGGTTCTTTCGACTTCGGATGACCACTATGCACAATGCACTATGCACTATACACTATGCAGTATGCACTATGCACTATGCACTATGCGCTAGGCACTATGCACTATGCACTAGGCACTATGCACTAAGCACTAGGCACTATGCACTATGAACTATGCACTATGCCAGCTAACGAATATCCATTTGGAATACAGCATGCGGTCTTATTTTCTGGGATAAGCAGGGGCAACAGACACGCGCAGATTTTCAGTCTTACATCAAGGGTGCACTGGTCCTTAATATGTGCTATGGAAGAGTAATACACCCGAAATAAAAGGAAATCCGTAGAACGTGAATGAGCTCTGCGTCTTCTTTTCCACTCATTTCCTAGCTTCTGGGTCCATAATGTTGAGCTTCGAACTGTTATCTATTAACACCTGTAGTCTGTATAAAAAAACTGTGCGGATTGTCATCAATAGAGGAAAATTATTTAAGGCGCAGAAGGAAAGAAGACAGGCAATGAACGTGTAACCTAACCTCGTTGCGGGTTTCTGTAATGTTGGTACATCTACGGCTCTCCTAATAGCCTGATACCATTAGACTCGAAGAAAGCGCTCTTATGGTTTCATAATGTCACTAGCAGCAATAAAACGTACTAATATGTCTTCACGTGAAGTGCGCGGTAGTGGCCCGAGTATAACCAAATTTGGAATTTCTCGAAAGATTTTTGTAAAAGTCCACAATACCAAATTTCACCAAAATCCATCCAGTGGGGGAAGCTCTGATATATGTGGCCGGACGGATAGACAGAAAAGACAGCATACGGATCGACATCACGGAGGTAATAGGCGCTTTACGCGACCGTGCGAACTGCGATTAAAAACGCAGCAAGAATTTCCCGGACTCTTGACTTCCTCAGTAATATCGTTGTGTTTGTTACAGTATTTTAGCTGACTGGGTGTGATTCTTGAATCTCTCCGAGAAGAAACTACTTTCCCGTTAGAAACCGAAAATACTGACTACTATAAATAGTGAACAGAGGGAAGGTAAATACATTGCAACAAATTTGTGTAGTCCTCAGCAACCGTCCGGTTTAGGCACTGTCATGCACACTTTACACGTATTTTTATAATGTACGACGTAAATACATCAACACAGTCTGTCAGTTAGGTAAGCATACAATGTGATGTATTCCGTTTACAATTACGTACTTCTCTGAAGCGCAAAGTTTCAGGTCCCTTCCAATTCCGTAATAAGCAGTGCCAATCGTAAATAGGTCTGTCTAATTGAATAGCGAACAGAAGTCTATGGCACCGTGCATTGCTACACATTGTGCTATTTTCGATGTGTCTCTACTGAACACACACTATGGATAATGTGAGAATTGAAATGGCGAAGAGCGCTTTTGAAGGACTGCGTGTGTTGAATAGTGCATAGCTTTACCTTCTCTGTCTTCTGTGAGCTGCACACGAACTTTGCAACAGTCATCTCCTTGGATATACCGTCTTTCTTTCGATGGCGTGTAATGGAAAACACATTCCACGAATTTTTTGAGAACAAGGTTTCGATCCTTAGGGAGCTGTTATATCGAATTAAAAGACACACAGATGGTTCTTACAGCATCATTTTCCTGGATATAGGGTTCTGGGTCGCTGCATCCTACTGAGGGGAAAGATGAAGGAGAAGAGTGAAGAGGAAAACGCTTTTTCATTCATGTACCTTATTTAGATAAAACTGACTGCATCAGACACGCTCCATGGATTTATAACCTAAAGTACTTGCTTCGAAACTAAGGCGAAAGAAAAACGCACTCTAATATGTGTGAGCTGCAGCAGCATATATCGAAACCAAATTAAATAAATCAAACCAAAAGCAACCGTCACTTTTCAAACACTTCTCTTTGGAAGCGACCGCCAATACAAGGTCCCAAAACTACTCCAAATAGCACTACAACCTGCAGAAAAAGGAGCATCTATTTGGAAAGTACCCAACTCAAATCTCGGATAGGTTATCAGACGTTTAGATAGGGGCATTTCTTGCCTTTCTCCATTTCTGTGTATGAATGAGGACAGTACCTCCATTTAAATCATTAATACTTCCTTCAGAACGCCCTTTTAGTAGTATTTAGGCTTATCATTTATTATGAAATTCACTACGTATTCTGAAGTAACAGAATGAAAATCTTTCTATTATACAATCTCAGAATAAAACAATACTGTCATCATGTTCTACCCTTTACAAAATTACAGCCTAATATTTGACCGCAACGCCGATTCCGTAAGGAAATTTTGACAGAACTAATGCCTGCCGCTTTTTCTTTAACTGCTTTTATCTCAGTGAAACCCCTTCATCACTCAAAATTACACGATTTATAGAGGTGCGTGAGTGCGTGCGTACGTGAGTGCGTGAGTGCGTGAGTGAGTGCGTGAGTGCGTGAGTGCTTGCGTACTAACCACAAAATTAGTTGCAAACTGTGCCATAAGGAAAACATTTCTGTCCGTCCAGCAATGCGAGTATAAGATTACAAGATAAGCAAATGTCACAGAGCTGGTTGTTGGGAGGCACAATTAGATGAAACTCTTCTTAGAGCAAAGTACGAATTGAGCAACCCAACCCTCTGCCTAATCCCCAAGAACCACACAATTTTCTCTTTCATGCCCTGCTCTCTCTTCCTCCGAAATTTGTTAATGCGTGAAGACGTTTGCGCACCTGCAATGTTAGCTGAAATTACTTTGTGAAAATTCTGATCTAGTTTAATTCCTTCTTTAAATTGTGTATTTCCTTTTGTCATATAATCCAAAACAGTGAAATCGTTGAATCTAAAAGAAACCACAACCTGTTTCCGCAAAACTGGTTTTGAAATTCGTCTCAAACGTAGATCAACCGGCTAAGAGCTCACTGGATTAAATTGTTCCCTTCTCGGAGCCCAGTATTTTTCCCAACACTTTGTTATGAAGCAACCTTATTTTGTGCCATCAGATTCAAAGAGACCAAATTTCAAATTTACTAGCCCAGCCTCTCGCAAACTGTGTTCCTCGGAACCACGGACTTCCTTTGAGGTGCCAGTATGGATTCCACACTAACGTATCCTTGAGGAAAAAACTCTTTCTGCTCGTTTTCACGAACCTTCTGGTCACTTACTCAGAGATAGCTGATTCCCCACTCAAACATGCGTGCTGTACCAACCTGAGAGGGACTTCTTGAGAAGATATCAAGCAGGGCGCCGGTAGAACTACGGACGCACACATAATCTTGACCTTTCAGCTTGACACTAGACAGACAGCCCGTTTAAGTATTATATGTGGATAATTTTCGCCATTAAAGTGCACTTCATTTGCCTTATTCAGGTATAATGTTTTCCAAATTCTCTTTAAGTTTCTTCTGGTAATTCAAACCCAAAATTATACTGTGGCCAGGTAAGGTTGGGTCCACTGACCTATAATTTTGGGCTTGCAGTATCCTTATTAAATTTAATTTTCATGTAAGATTTTACGGTTTAGCGTATAAAGCAAACATATGGGCTTATAGCATACAGTTCTTGGCTATTCACAGAACATGTCTCAAATAGGTTGCACCAAACTTCAGGTGCTATTATGAGTGACGTCAAGTAAAAGGTAATATATAAGCATAATTACGCTTAGCAACTGGTAAGCCATTACGAGCATTTAATGTATGTAACACAGCTAAAATCGAAAACATTAGAATACATTTACTTTATCACACTGTTCAAATAAAAAGACAGTTACGTGTTAGCTGACACCATGAAAGACACACATCCATTAAGTCTTTATCTACTGTACAGCATGTTCCCTATAGCACCACAGAACAAAGGCAGCAATTAAGTCTTCCTCTACTGCGCGTAAAATATCAAAAGAAATTTGAATCAGATAATTCCGCAAAAGAAAGAGAGCAACTTAAATTCATGTTTACTGCCCGATTCGGACTACAGAAGATGGAGTTTCACGATATGGTCAACACAATCCAGAGAGACACAATTTATTCTTCACATATACTAGCCCATTAAAGAAAACGTAAATGCATATGTCTTGGTCGACAAGTAAAGTTACAGGCAGTGGCCAAAGTTCAGTTACCGGTAGGAAAGCTGAATAGTTTCTATTCACCCCTATTACATCCACATTCATTCTGGGGACCAGCAAGGACCATTGTTTTATCCTGAGTTAAGTTCAGGAACCTTATCCTAACATTATATTGTACCTTCGTACAATATAATGTTCGGAAATACTCCGACTTCTATTCCGAGACAAGACATATGACTAACAGGGCGAGCTTTGGCCAGATATTTACTTATTCATGTACTGTACGTAACTGTAGTGTTCCCACTGCTGGAAATTTGCCCACAGAAGCCACTGGCATGCAGGCGTCTCAGTGAATACTTCGATCTATAATCAACTAGTTGCGTCAAAGTGCCATGAAAGCATAAATGCCACATTACGAGCTGTCCTTGAACCTTCCCGACAGAATCGATTTAATCGTATTGGAGTTGTCAACTGTCACAGGAAAAAATGCAGGGTTTAATCTTGATATATACTTCACAATTGCTATAGATATAGGAGATAATTACTTTGATCATAAACGTGTTTCCGTACATTTTCTTAAGCTTCTACATCGGAAAAGTGGTTGAAACAAACGTGACGGATACTGATACATATAATTTATATAACACAATTCGTGCTAAAACTTCGTGAAAGACGGGTTTTTTTTCAGAAATGACTGACAATTAAATTGGTATGACAAAATCTAAAGACAAATCTAGTCTCGAGCCGCTGAGTAGTTTTGGGAAAGACGCAAGATGAAGAATAAACAGTTACAGTCCCTCAACTCTTGTTTCCTTCGTGTCCAACGTTTGGGAAAATTTACATGAAAGGGTACTCATATATGGCACATTTTCTGCACTGGAAGCATTTCGGCCGCTTAAGGATACTTGTGCCTTTCACTTTCTCACAAAATAAATTTCGACAGTGAGATCGCTATGTGTATTGGCTAGCTGCCCTGTTGCACACCTCAGGAATGATAAACGACGTTTGGCGGACAAATATCGATGTACTCGACAGCAATATTTAGCAACCCCTACTTGTTAATCGCTCTTCCCCACTGAACGCTGAACTTTACCCGGGGCTGTGACACATAGAGAGAACTTAATGTAGCGCGGTACTTTTTTATTGCTACCACACACTGTAGCAACGCGGGTTATGCTGCAAATTAACGTATGAAGATTGCGTCAGAACCGTGAAATTTCTGACTTCCTGACGGTCGCATATAGCAGTAATTCGTTTACGAGCTTATGTCATTATTTAACACAGCATCTCCACGTGCACCCTATTTTCAACCAGGGAAGCGAGAATTGATATCTCACGCAGAATAAATGCTTCCAAACGAAGTGGTTAAACAGTGGCAACTCGTCTCGCATTACAAGTACCCGGTTTGAATCCCTATTGGAAAAAGCGAACTTTGATTATTAATGTGTATTTCCGTAGTCACGCCACGTGAATCATCAGATAGCAAGCCTATTTAAAATAGTAACAGATCGCTTTCTTCCAAGGCATATTCCCTTCGTCTTATCCTTCCTTAACATCATACATTCAGTAAGAGATGGAAAGTTAAAGTGTAGCAGGTCGAGCCAATAATCCTATCCAATATATCGGTACACTTCATAGGATGCCAGATTTCACGACACGCGGCTCTTATTCGCCTCACTCTCAGCTCAGAGGACTTCCGCGTTTCTGCGTCCTCTTATGTACTACCAGCGTCGCTACGCTGCTTATTTGAGTGCGGTCAATAAGCATTGGAAAAGAAGATACAATTTAGTACGTTGCTCCCGAAATTCCAACAAACTTATGGGGTTGAATATAGATCAGGTGAGACTGTGACGTCACAAAATCGTAAGTATGATCATAGCAGTTATTGTAGTTGCAGGTTTTACGTTTTGTCATTGCTACCAGGCATAAAGCGTTACAACGTACTCATGTGCCTTACACTCTGAGTGAGTATGAAACTGTAAGGAGCGTAATTCGAAAAGAGCACTGTGCGAAATGTCAATGTACTGACAGGTAGTCCCTCAAATTCGTGTTACAAAATGTCATAGTTGAGGACAGTTAGAGGACAGTTTCTTGAAGACGACAAAATTAACTGGGTAAGGAATTATTGCAACAAAAAATTCGTTATAGACATATATTTGTTACAAGGATGCTTCATTTGTAACAATTCGCTGTGTAAATAACACAGTGGAACGCATCAGTAGAATAGGGCCACTTGTGTCAGTCCAACATGGCCGCCAGCCGCAACGCTGATGTGACGAAGAAATAAATTTAAAATTAGGGTTTCCCGTCCTCCCCTCCCCTCCCCTGACCTCAGTTGCCTAGAGGTTAATAACCTCTAGGCAACGGAGGTCAGGGGAGGGGAGGGGAGGACGGGAAACCCTAATTTTAAATTTATTTCTTAGTCACATCAGCGTTGCGGCTGGCGGCCATGTTGGACTGACCCAAGTGGCCCTATTCTACTTGCATCCAGCAAAAGGAAGAAAGTAATGTGGGACAAAAAAAGCTGCTATCGGATGGGAAATAAAAGACTGGTTCTCCTTTTCCATTTCCGTATCTGGCAACTTCGCTTCCTCAGCCTGCAGCTGCTCTGGCCATGGCTACACGTTCTTATGTCCCTCGCAATGGTATTATTAAACGGTAAGAGCTAAGAAGAATATCAATCGCCAGACATAAGATCATTCTTAGTTTAATGCGACATTTTATGGCTTTCTAAACGATCTTTTTATAAGATGTCGCAATGCTCTGAAGAGGGAATAGAAAAGGTTTGTGCCTCTTGTGTTGAACCTAGACGATGCAATATCTTGCGTTGCAGGGAAGCGGAAGGTTGACGAGATAATTAAAAATCTAAGAACAGCTGCAATGTTTCTGAGGAAATTATTTCAGACATGTCATTATAATATTTCTAAAAATAGAATTCTTCTCAAAGGCGTAGCCAACTTAGACCGTTTCTGCAGTAAAAACGACCTAAATCTGTTTTTTCGGCCTTCTCTTTGCCCTTCTGCTAACGGTTCCCGAAACATAATCAATCATGAAAATGTAAAGCTGCTTTTGTTTGTATCGTGATCTGAGCCTCTTACAGAGCTGTTTGTGAAGATTGAAGCCTCTTTACATGTTACAAAATGCTTCGGCTTGTGACTGGTTTTCGGCTTTTCTGAGGGACGCAGCGTGTCCATCTTCAGTGCCAAGCAGCGAAAGGAGATTAGTAAGGTCCTGGAAAACTTAAATTTTCAGGTCCTCTCTACTTTAAATGTACACTAAATAAAAACAGATCTTACAAGAAACAGGAGCTTAATGGAACAATTTCGCCTTAGAGCAAGAAGGATATATAAAATTAGTCGCTGTACGCATATATATATATATATACATATATATATATATATATATACTACAATACTAAAAGCAAGT
>Ga0123357_10005684_pt1 | contig 14991 bp, 7 predicted proteins | sample TergutEmb28metaG_FD_89873 | JGI IMG/M metagenome (GOLD analysis project Ga0123357, IMG submission 89873) | Embiratermes neotenicus P4 segment gut microbial communities from Petit-Saut dam, French Guiana - Emb289 P4 | ecosystem: Host-associated > Arthropoda: Insects > Digestive system > Gut ...
AAAAAAGTTTTTATTTTAAAAAATTTTTTAAAAAAAAAAAAAAAGAAAGAAGGTATAAAATTGTGTGGAAAATATAAAACAAAAAAAAAAAAAAATTAAAAAAAAAAAAAAAAAAGAAAGAGGGGGGGGGGGGGGGAAGGACAATCAAGAAATGTGTTTAAGATATTACCAATTCAAATCTAGTGCCAGGGTTGTAACAAAATGTATGAAAACTGCAACAAAATTTTCACTGAAGATTCACGTCTTCGGGGATGCCCTGATGTACTGGTAATGCAAATATTTACCAGCCAACATGGCAAAACATCCTAGAAAATGTGGATCTTCAGGAACACTGTTGTGAGAACCTCAAATCTCAAAAGGTTTTCACTGCTTCCTGAAATTATGAACAGTCTGTTGTCAGATTTTTCACTAGAAACATTATTTCCTTTCTTGCACACATAATCTGGAAACACAAATGAAGGATACTGAAACTCTGATCAGTGATTTCTAGATGCCAAAGATTAATCCGTAGATCATCTGCTGAAAGGTATGTTTCTTGATCGGAATTGACACTAATGGAATTGATGTGATACGTGTGTGCATTAGCAAATATTCTTCTAGGGGATGCTTCAACCATCAGTTCCATAGGTTTAATTACTGGTACCTGGAACACAAAAAGGAAATCACGAACTTTACCAGACAAATCTACCCTTTTGTCCGAACACCACTGCTGTAAGGTATGTATAGGGAAAACACTTCCTGTTACACTCATTGATACCCCAATTTATGTACCTGCATTATCCCAGTGAGGTACATAAACTCTCTTCGAAGATGGGGGGGGCCAGCCAAGTAGACTCCACCACTCCCACCCCAGACAGTGCATTACATTTAACCTATCATAAAGTCAAAGTAATGTACCATCTGTCAATGCATAATTTACACACTTTTTCCTATAATTTTAAGATTAAAACTTGAGGGCACCATTTATTAAAATGATCCCTCATGGACAATATTGTGTTGTACTTGTCTTGAGAACATCTCCCAGCAGACTGAATGGCTGGTTGGTACATAGATTTAACTGGTAATAAATGACAGCTTCTTTTGCTAATGACATCTTCCTTCCAGACCCAAAATATATTTTTGTGTGACACAGCAACTTCTCTAGTACTATCTGCCACTCTGCATGACTGCCACCAACCACAATAATTATTACCAAAACATGGATATACACCATTTCACTCACTACAATTACCTAGATGCCATAGACTTTATACATGCTGCAATGTTTATCTGACTCTGCAGATGAAATTTCGTCTTCTTTTATATGTAACAAGACAGGCAATGTACATGTAACATGACAATGAGGTACATTCATGCAACCATCTTTGCCATCAAAAAGAAGGAATTATTACATATTCTGAATGCATCTTTTAGCCTCAGTTATCCAGCATGCCATGCACATGCGCTGTATTGTAGTGTCATTGGTGGCTGTATCATATTTTTCCACAGTACGTCATAAAGGTATGATTTGTGGGAAAAAAGTTACTGAGTATAACGTGTTTTGATTTTCTCTATAATTTTTGCCTCAAGACATTTCTCATTCTAAGAAGAATTTAATGAGTTATAATCAAAAATGTTATGTTGGTCTTTAAGTACCAAGTACCCATTATTGCTTGTCTGGTTTGCCTGTCAATATACTGTGTTTACCCAAATGATCCCCCCCACAATATTCACTTTCCAGAACAATACCTGTACACAGCATGTTTCTATGCATAATTGTAAGGCAACCCTTTCAGAAAATGATCTAGTAAAAAATTTGTCTTTTATTTCAGAAAATACAGTAAGTCTAATGTGTACTCACTGTAAGTTTCATGAACAACAAAACTACTATTAAGGTTTAAATAATTTAATATAAACGCTTTCTTTCACAAATTACCTTCATTACATATTCACTATACATGATTTTTAATAAGAACCAACTCACCCGTAATGCAGTGACACAAGATGGATCCCGTAACTGCCCATTCTCTTCTTTGGTGTTGTATCCTTCAACCCTCTTGTCTCTTTCTGAGACCTTCCATAATTTTATAGTCTTATCTACAAACAGGAAGTTCAAAAACAAGCTACATAAATTCTAACAGAATATACCAAGAATACAGATGTAAGAGTACATGTTCGGTCTATTCGGTGTGTCCAGATATATGCAGTCTACTTTCCCCTTCATGGTCTCTGTTCACATAGGCACAAACACAGCACCCACTTCTGAAGTGGGGACATCCACATATTAAATAACTACCTGCAATGATAAGGCAATTACATGGACACTGGTCAGAGGGAGTACTACAGTTCAATGTGGGATTACATCATTCATATTACTGAAATTCTATTTTTGATACAGGTGACGGTTCTCAAACGTGTGGGCAAAAAAAATCTGCACACAGTTTGGATTGGAAATCAAAATCGAAGAGCCTTAGATCAACATTCCCTGTAAGAATGACTGCACTCATGTTCTAAAGACAGGATTATGCATGTATTCGAGAACCTACAAAGGTCAACTATCTTCTGTACCCTATTTTTAAAACTGAAGCCTGTGCATATGTGTACGGGCATGTATACAAACATAAACACAGTGCATTTCTTATATTGGTGTCCTCAACACCACAGCAATCATAAGACGTATTGGTGGATGCATACTTTCTATGTGATACAGCTGCCATGTTCAGAGTGGTGACAACAGAAAGATCCCGTATCTTACAAGAGTTTCTAAATTAATATACTAAGTAAACAACTTCAGAAAAAATGTGAAAAAGTACCCTGCACCACAATAATGTTCCATCAAAGTACCTGCTGTTTATAAAATAAATGATGACAATGACCATGATGATGATGATGATGATGATGGTGATAGTGGTGAACACACTATGGAGAGACAATCCCCAAGATAGATCTCTTTCACAAATAGGCTTTAAAGTGTAAACCAATGCACAAAATAAGCAATAAATATACATTTCAATAAGTAGAGAGTGCTGTTTACTGATACACATGATTTACTGTTTACAATACACATCAATTCCAGCAATTCCTCTTTCAACATGGGCATCACACACTGAAAATTCTGAATTGGGAAAACAGTAGCACACAGACAAAACTGAAGATTATCAGAAAGAAGGGCCTCCACCAATCATGGATTACAGAACGGACACCAGACACTAGTTTCCCGTATTATATGCAGTACAAATCAGCACTATTATCTGTTTTGTCCAACAAATACAGAAACACACTATCAATACCAATATACACTGAAATCCCTATTTAATGAATTTCTGGTAGATCGGAATTTATCACAGCAACTTCACTACTAAATGTGGGTTACACCTCTTAATGAAAGATTTACAGTATATAATCATAATTTCTTAACATAAATACTTAAAAGAATCAGTAAAGTTCTGGCAGTTAGAACTAAAATCTTTCAGTTATCATACCATTAGTAGATAAGAGGAAATGTGACTGATTTTTCCTCTTGAGCCACCTAATCTTGTTAATTTTCTCCTCTATTTCAAGACTCTTGAGGTAGTCAAACTCTGGTTCGTGGCTCTGGAACGTGCTGTACACATTGTATTCTCCCCGTCGAGGAATGCAGTTTTTGCTCTAGAACAGAAACAAATGCCAGCATGATCTTCTATGGCATCAAACACTTACCATAAGTGTTGTAATCATTGTACAACAAACTTTAACACACATTTCAATGTCAGACAACACAGTTTATGCTGTTACCTCATGCATGCATGAAGGCTGTATAAATAATTTAGTTTACTGTCTATTTTCAGACAAAAAAGCATGCTTATTTTACATACAGGATGGCAATGCTGCTGTTCTTGGCATGCACCCGTGGTAAGCAAAATAGTATGATTCATGATAACATTTATCTCTGCAACAACATAATATATTCACCCACCCTAGTGTCAAGGGGTGAATGCCCACAGGCCAACTTCAAAACTCTTAAATTCACAACATTCATTACTCACTATGTACATGCAGGAACTACAAGGGTTTTCTCTAAATAAATGCTATAATGTAATATTAAAACAAACAAACTCAAGGGAGGAGCACAGCCTTGTCATTTACAGAACTGTAAAAATCCCTCCAAAAAGTTACTATAGTCCTAAAGGTCATGTACAAGCAAGCAAGCTAACTTTCACCCACGCTACAATCCAATGGATGTCGTCATCAATTTGCCACACAAACAAGTTCCAATGACCACATCCATATGCACCTCTTCACAATCATAAAACATTAACATCAGTAAGGTGTATAACCTTGTGGTGCCTACTGCCAGGATGCCCAACATGCTGTGAGATGCTCAAAATGGATGAAACTGTAACAGCTGTGGTATTGGTTTCTAACATATCTGTGCCAAAAAGGACAGCCCTGTGACTGAACCCAAGCATCACAGTAAGAAGCAATACCTCAGGTATGGTTAAGACATTACAAAGACTGAAAGGGAAAGAACAAGGTAACTCCCTGGTACAGGAACATAAAGGTTTAACATCTCAAACACTACAGGTTGCTGTTAAATTTTTTTCCTGCTTGACTGATCAACGCCTGCGCACTGCTCCACTAGCCTTGCATCATATGCTGTCTTGGGGAGTTTGACATTCACAGGACCGTGCATCGAGATATATTCTTATAGTAAAAGCAATTAGATGCACTATTTCTCAAGTTTATTTTGATAAAGAACTCTACATGTTTCAGACAGATCTACTGTCCATCATCAGGGGTCTCAACACTGTATACACAGCAATAAGTATTTGTCATGATAATTATGTTGACTGTCTCCTAGCGAGGTCAGGATCCATCCTGATCTCGCTAGCAGGCAGTCAACATAACTAGCATCACAAATACCTATTGCTGTGTATACAGTGTTGAGACCCCTGATGATGGACAGTAGATCTGTCTGAAACATGTAGAGTTCATTATCAAAATAAACTTGAGAAATAGTGCATCTCGTTGGCTTTTATTATAAGAATGTCTTGGGGAGGTTAACAATTGGTAAAGGAAGTGAGATTTGCTGCGATAATAACCTTTAGAAAGTCTAAGAAAAGCTCATCAGAGCTATAGAAGATGCTCAAAATGTTGTCCCCCCTGACCGAATGCACTGAGCACAACTGCAAGAAACACAGTTTACTCCCTGGAGTTCTTCAGAAATTGTTGAAAACTCACAGCCTGCACTCATCACACCAAACACCAGTTTTTTAATCATGAAGAGGGATTTCATGCATAATTTCCGAATTTTCTGCACTCAAATACCAGCTGTTCTTAGAATTCACCTCTCCATGAAATGAACACCAGACTTCATGGGGAAAAAAAGTAACTGTGAATCAATTCCTTCATTGTGTACACGCTGAAGAAACAAATTAAAAAAAAAAAAAATTCTTGCAACTGGACCATGTTCCTTCAAAGCAAGAACTACTGCTGTCTTACACGGTTACAGTTGTAACAATTTTGTGGCCCTTTGTGGAGTTGTTTTTGAAACACTCATCTCCAAAGCTACAAAATTTTCTAAGACATTTTCCAGCAAACTCATATTTAAAATACAGCTGCACTAAAAATGGACATTGTTCAACAGTGTACCTGAGTCACGGGACACTATTATGTCACTTAATGAATGATAAATGCATTCACCAGCAACAAACCCGATGATTTATAGCATAAGTCTGTTATAATGAACAGCTTAAGTTACACTCCTATTTGAAAACACTGCCTCAGATCTCACATAGATGTGTAATTAGGCACAGTCTTTGGCCCCTTCATTTGCCTGATTTAACATCTTATATGACTCTTATTTGTGTGGATTTGTTTGGAAGTGTAAATATTATACTGTATAAAACAAATGCTAACAATCTGGAAGAACTAAGAGACAACATCCGCAGCAAGTCTTTAACCTTTCCAAGCAAGAAAACCAGACAGTAAACATCTTCTGCTGTTGTAGAGACATTTGTTCAGTCAGAAGGGCAACATTTTCAGCATCTGCTCTAGCACTGGTGAGTTATTTATCAGACCTCCCGAAGTTTATCATCATAGCAAATGTAAATTATTCCTTTTTGGGTAATTCCCCTGCGTCTGAGTTCTAATTGCCGACGTTTCGGAACTCACTATCAGTTCCATCTTCATAGGCATTGTGCCTATGAAGATGGAACCGATAGTGAGTTCCGAAACGTCGGCAATTAGAACTCAGACGCAGGGGAATTACCCAAAAAGAAATAATTTACATTTAGAACACGGCGAAAGCTTAAGAACAAGATCATAGCAAATGTTTTTCTTGCTGCCTTCACCAACTGTTAAATCTCCTGAGGCACACGATGTAATACTAGCCATTAGTGGAGCATCAGGTGGGAAATTATTGGTCAAGAAGGAAAAAACAACGCCCTACACAATCGCCAAACTGTTCATTCTGCATCTGCTTCTCACAGTCTGCTTACTTAACCTATTAGAAATCCTTAATGAGAACAGGCAGAAACCCCATTCATCATGACAAATATTACTGTCATGCGACTTCTCTGGCTCTCACTAGACAAACTAGTGCCAATCAGCCACAGTTCTTATTAGTATGCAGTCTACTTCCACGTGTGGTGATTCAGTGATGTCATCTGTGACATTAACATCACTAACCTTGTTCACTGGGCTTTGAAAATGTAAAGACAAGCAAGCAAGTGCAAAATTCTCCACAAACAAGGAAGGGAACAAACCATTTTTAACAGGTACCAATACTTCAAACACGACACACAAAAAGTGGATGTTGCTATTCGTCAACACTGCCCAGTGTCAAGGGCAGACAGGCAACTTGGAGTCAGGCTTTGTACTGTACAGAGCATGGTTTCTTACACTGTGGTACGTGTACCACTACTGGTATGCCAACCACTCTTTACTGGTGTGCAGCCTTAATAACAAAAATCAGAAACAGAAAAGGATAAAAATAACAAATAAGCCACATATAGTTCATAAGACACTGCGAATATAACTCATCCCCACTGTCAGTCATTATTTTCAGTTTCAGCATTTTTATTTAAATAAAAAAAACTGGTGGTACACAAACTGTTACACTTTCACTCAGCGGTATGCCCGTGAAAGAAGTGTGTGAACCCCTCATATGAAGAATCATGAGTCAGACATGCTACAACTTGCAGCTCTCTCTCCTTCTCTGCACTAAGGGCAGCACTCAATTTCCTTCATCCAAGAATTCAGCTCTCATAACCGATTAACCAAACTTTTAGCACCTAACTGTAAAATGGTATGTAACATGCTACATCATCACGGTTACAAAGTTTAACAAACTATGTGTAGAAAAAGATGTAAAGTCATCATATACGTGATGCAGACAAAACATACTGGAGGAAAAATAACTGTGTACAAAGCTAAAATAAACAGAGTTCAAGCAACATAGACTGTTTGCACAAAAAGTGCAAGTTAAATATGTTGTAGTGATAAGATGCAGTAAACTAAAACACAATTATTTAAGTTGACATTGATCAGATATCAGGAATGACTGGTCATCAGTGACACTGACAATGATTTAAAAATCCTACTGAAACTTTCTGTACCACCTACTTTGCAGTTGCTGTAACAATGAGTACTGACTGGGAACTTCATCCTGGGTTCATAACAGAGTTCTTTGGGCAATAAACAATTACATACTTGAGACACAGAACAAAAACCTGTTCTAGGTTCTTTTAATCCAATAAACCTTTCATCATGTGGTTAATATTTTTACACTAACATTATAACAAGACAAGCAATATAACATAACTCTCTGGCATGCATGTGTAACCACTGTTGCCATGGAAGAGCATAAATATGTATTAAACAATGTGTTTGTGTATTCTTGCTTTAGTTATACAGCATGCAAAGTGTATGCACTGCATTATACTCACACCTGTGGCCTGTCTGGCTCTACCATATTTTTACACATTATCTCATGAACAGCATGACTTTTGGAAAAAAAAAGTTACTGAACATAAAATGTGTGTTTTGAATTTCTCTACAACTTTTACCTAAAACATTTCTCATTCTAAGAACTGAGCAAGATATTATCAAATATGTAAACTGGTCTTTATGTAAAGTACCTGTATTCTTGTTAATTTTAATGAAACTTGAATTTTGACAGATTTTTTAAAATACTAAGTTTTCATGAAAATCTGTTCAGTGGGAGCTACACGGATGAACAGACATGATGAAGCTAACAGATGCCTTCTGCAATTTTGTGAATGCACCTAAAACAGCAATTACACTACAAAACTTTAAGAATGCCACTATGTATTATTATTATTATTATTATTATTATTATTATTGGTTGAAAGATTTATCATCAGATCAAAATGCAACAGTGTGGTCAGTGGGCATATTTCCTTCTCAGGCCAATTCACTCTGTTGGAAACAGCCTCCTCTACCCACTGTAATGAAGATGGGTTGTGCTATTCAGTGGATTTGATAACAAAGTGAAAAATTCTTTAAAATACAGTGTCTGCAAGTCATTTAAAAATGAAGAGGACAAATTCATAACACACGATCCAAGTTCTGAAACCACTTCAGCATGCACCCATATTAAACCAACACAAACATAATGCAAGCATGAGGATTGCCACCTTCTGGGATGTGACATGGTTTTGTCTTGTAGTTGATTAACAACACACTGGAGAAACCTGCTACCTACAGTTGCAGCCGTAACCTGACGTGATGGTAACTATCTACCACAAAACATAGCACCACACCACAGAAGACAACAGATTTTTGCAAAGCAAGTAAATTCAACCAGTTTCATCTACTCCAACCCATTACCAAAACCCAACATGTCACAAAAACATCCAAATATAAGCAAAAAATTGTTTAATTTAATTAATAAACATATATGTTGAAAAACTCAAAAACAGATGCACCAACGCCTGATTTTTGTAGACACATTAGACCCATTACCTTTCATCTACTGTAATAAATAAATTCTTTTCTACTGTATTACAAATGGGATATGTTGAAACAATGTGTATAAAAAAAGGCACAATGACCATATTTTGTACTACACAGGTAACTAAATTAAATAATCTTTTTTCCACCAATGTGCAAACAAACAGATTTCTACATATCCTCAACAGTTAGTGACTGAATGCTGCATTTGCCCTCAAAAGGCAAGGTACATAAGAAATGGAACTGCTTACACAAAGCCACGCAAATCAGCAATGGCAAGTTCCAGCCTTCTACAAATTATAGAAATGGTACACAACAAGCGACATAATTTAACATTATCTAACCACATTCATTTGTTAGATGAAGCTATTACTGTTATGTACCTAAAAATATATGCTTCAGGCAAGTAGTTATTGTGACAACCTTAAACTCTTAATTTCACAACAACTTCAGGCCAACCAGATCATCAATACCTCACTAACTGTTACAGGGTAAGAACTGGTCAATGCCTACTATAAGACACTCAACAAGACTATTTTTGGCAAAGACAGGAAAAATAAAAAAATTTCAAATAGAATACACAATCATAATCAGAATTTAAATCCTGTGCCAAATACCAAACATACACAAACTTATACATACATCTGAAAACAACAAAATCCAGTGACAGATAACAAACAGTTATTGATTCAAACATGTCTTACTTAGTCAATGGACAGAATATAATAAAGCTGAAGGATGCCATAATATCTGGGGAGTATCTAAAATGCTGGACAAACTTCAAGTGGGGGTTCTTTAAATCAACACAAGAAAAAAAAAAGTTCAATTGAAACTGTTTGGAAATGAGTGTTTTCGGAGTCTAACTGAAAAACTGCATTTCTTAACCCTTAGCCGCCGAACGACATATACATATGTCGCGCAGTGAGCCCTTTAAATAGCCGAACGGCCACTAAAGTGGCCGGGGGGGATTTAATTCCGGTGTCAAAGGGTTAACAATGTAATACTTTACTCATAACTGACAAAAATCACCATATACAATAAATGTACAAAACACCCCCCACCTGAAACATTGCACACTTGGACACAGCACAGACTGCTGTGCCCTTTCAAAGGTTCCTGGGAGGTTGCCAATGGTTTGACAGGCATTAAAAGTACAATGGTGAAATGCCTCTTCATTTTCAATTGTAGCTGAATAATGGAATTATTTAGTATCCCTACAGATAAAAATCTAAAGGATTGATGTTAACACATTCTTGGGCTGTATCTCAAAAACAATTTGTGGACATACACTGATATCAACTTTTTCCTTGTTTTAGTATAAGAAACTCAATCCTGAATTTTGTCCAGGCATTTTACAGACACCGTGTATACACAAGTTTTTCTAGTATGGCAGGTCCACTCCATTCACAGGTTTCCTTACATGTGGCAAAACTGCTGCACATTCCACCTCAGGTCCCTCTCTATCATTCAATGCACAGGCATGCAGAGTAATATGCTATAACTGGCATCTGCCCACATGCCTAAGTAGCTACCAAGACATCATGCCAAATGGTGTATACTTCAACTGTATTTTTCACAATCACAACTGCTGTCATTGTGTTTTAATCAATCTAACTTACTATAATGACATGCAGGAGGAGGCAAAGCAAGAGAAGATCAATTCCTTATGCATCCCTTTTCACACTGCTGTCTCTGTGTTGTTTCATCACTCTACTAAGTTTCGGCTGGACACACATCCCAATAAACACCATCAATATTTTAATGTTAATTTATTAATTATAGCTTTATGTGTGCCTTTTGTTCCTATAACTACATTGTTCCTATAAGGTCTTAATTTTGTACACAACAGTTTTACTGTACACAAGACTTTTAATAAATGTAATCTCCCATAAGCAGGGTGGGTGTACATGTGCTGCACATCCACCTTTCCTGCATGATATTTTATGTAAACATTTTAACAAAATCAGCCACTGGAATTCTGGACAATCTAGGGCAGTCTGACTGATTTGCTGGAATACCGGAAGTTATATTAAGTTCAGCTAAATCTTACAGAAATGCTCAGACACTGAAAACATCACATAAAACAAACTGCTAACACAGAGACAACATAATTCACTTAAAAGCATATCAAAATGCAAAAATAACCTCACCAATCATGTCAATTTCAAAACTGTGTATCACAGTTACTGCCTGAATGATCTCCATGCAAAATTAGCCATGAAGATGAAATCTTCTGTCTATTACCTCATTTCCACCACATTCCCATCAGCCTTGATAAAGCAGGGAATGCAGTGAATTCTTTTTCTTTCTTTCTTTCTTTCTGGAAGTCAGCTTTAAAGGAATAGTGTGCAATGTTAAAATACTTACAATTGGATCTCTCTGGAAGATAACAACTCTTCCACCCTTGTCTCCTGTCGCCAGGAGGTCACCATCATGATTGAACTCTACACATGATATAATATCAGCTGGAAAAACAAAACTGGAACTTAGAAAAATGTAATATTTTACATAAGGCTGGAACACTCTAATGCACTTACAAACATGCCCATTTAAACTGAATCAGCAGCGACTTGTTTTAGTGTCGTGTACAAGGAAGAATTCATACCGCTTATTGCGAGTTGTATTACATACATTATACTGTCTTGCGGTATCACTAGAACACAAGATATTTTTAAGTTCATACACATTTCAAGAACCTTCTACAACATTAATATTTACATGGTTTTCTGCCAAAACATGCTTTTTTGGCACACACTTACAGGATGCGAATCATAATTTCTGGTAAACTAGCATGACCTTAAGATCTGATAATTTAGAGGTATCGTGTACAAATTAGATTTAAAACTTGCCTTCTGTCACATCGTCATCAAGCGTCCCTTTCACCTGTGAAAAGCACCACTGGATCTCCCCATTACCTGTCAACCACAATTACTCATAAATAAACTGACCTATGATACGTAACATACACAACCACATGTACTCTGCAAGACAACGTATCACACTATTATACATAACGCTCAATGCAATACGTATCCAATCCCAAAAGCATACATCTTCAAACACCCTAACCAACTAGTTTCCTCAAGGAAACGTCCGCATATATAATACTTACCGGCCATATCAGATAGTGGCGACAACTTTCCCCTATCCTGCGATTTGTACCAAACTATATGTACGGGCCAAAGAAAATTTTTGTTGAATAGGGTAACCGATGAAACAGGATTTGTCACATTTCAACATAAAATACTCAGACACAATGGCGGCACTCACGAGTGCATAACAACGACTGTGACGTCATATACGGCGAAAATCCCGAAGACGAAGTGACTATCGCAACGCGTAATCAGGGATCCAAGGAAATCATTTTTCTGAAGTAGACACGCGATTTTTTTTATAGGGAATATTATTTACAGTGCTGTGAACCTATCTTAGCAATTGGCAATGTATAAATTTTTATACCATACTATAAATCAGTAACTGTGAAAGAGAAAACATGTGGCAGTACTTTTCGGGTCTGCAAATTCAATACAGGTGACCAACGATTCGAACCTCCTTGGTAGCGGGACGTTTATACAACATGCGACAGATGGCAGCACTATTCATTCGGCCGCTCCAAGGTCGTCCACACGGAATTCAAACACATTTTACGATTAACTTCGCGTTCAACAACTGAAATAAGTAAGAGAGATCTTAAAGCCCTTCTAATCTACAAATTTTAGAAACCTATAGCTAATGCTGCCTTAATTATCCTGTACGCAAATCGCATCTTCTTCTGGACCCATAACATGTTGGATCATACACGACCTGCCCGCATTTACAGCATCTTTTGGAATAATCAAGTAAACGACAGGATTTCCGAGGGAGTGGGGGAAGAGTATTTGACATGGAACATGTGTTCTTATTTTATCTACAACTTTTATCTGAACCTTTCATCAACATAGTAATTCGGCGACATATTGTCATAAAATTATGTAGGTCTTCAGGCGGAGTGCCTTCAATTCTTACCCGTCTAACGAACTTGAATTTTCTCGACAGCTTTCGGTAGAAGTCTCCAATATGGCGTTTCAGACCGGCGAGCCAACAGACAGACATGACGAATCTATTGGTCACTTGTTTTCCAACTCTGCAAACGCGCTTAAAAGGGTACAAAATTCACGAGCTTCCGCAACAAGCTATGACGACGAAGACGATGACGATGATGATGATAATACTATTACTACTAATAATACATATAATACTCCGGGAATGCCTCAACAAGCCAGGTAATTCGATTTTTCACAGGACCATAGCTTACATTTAAGCTGCCGTGAATTGTTTCGAAGACAGACGAATTTCCATCACATCACATATATGAACGTATATCTCCTTACAATATTATCGATACCATTGTATCTACGAACAGCTAAATTTACCACCATGCAAATTTCCATTTTCTTACATTCCATGTTTTTCCAACCAACAAATTGCACTACTTACATTACTGTAAAATATATCACAAAACAGTATTCATATCATATATGAAATAATCGTTGGACCTACAAACCTCTGAGGCTCAGAAACTTCCTTATAATGGCACCTTGGTGCCGAAACGTGTAGGAGACGGCATCTGATAAGGATCGTGTTTTGTAATCTATTTTTTTGTAATGTTATTAGTGTATTTTGTCAGTTTTTAAAAATAAGAAACTTCCATATGCAGTTTTCCAGTAATGGATACTACAAAATGCCACGACAAAGTTATTAAGCACGAACAATCACAAAACATTTACCAGAGAACGTTATAATTACTTGCAGCCCTTCGCTAATATATATTACGCAACTCCGGCAACTACCTAGACTTCTATTCGGGAGGCAACTGGTTCAAATTTGGGCCGAGATACCCTGAGTGAAATACTGGCATAGTACCTCGATTATACCGCAACTGCTTCCTTTCAAATCCTTTCCAGTCACTGTCCACCAGTCATTCTACAATAGACGCAACAGAATGCGATGTACTGACGGTGTCGTAAAACTAACTACACCCTACTAAATGTTATGTTTTGATAACCGTGCATCCTGGTATAACTCTGCGTAAATGACCAACTTGATGCACAATTACGTTATATAAAACGTTTATTATTATAATCCTCTACATGTTTCCAGCAACTCTGTGCTCATCATCAGGAGGTCGAATTGTATTAATACAGCATCTGGTATAGTATTCTCTGTAAGTGACCGTCCGGTGTGCAGGTTGAGAAGTTCATGCTCAACCTGCACACCGGACGATCACTTACAGAGAGTACTATAACAGATGCTGTATTAATACAAGTCGACCTCCTGTTGATGAGCACAGAGTTGCTCGAAACATGTAGAGGCTTATAATAATAAACGTTTTATATAACGTAACTGTGCACCAAGTTGGTCATTTAACAAGAGTGACCCTACTAAATGTTATGTGGAAATATCTTTCAGTTCTAGAACACGAACTTTGTCACCGGATATGAAAGGTGCGAAAGATGCAACTTACTGTTCCGTTTGCTGTTTACTGCGGTGTTGATCATAACCCCCAGCTTGGTGAGGCTGGACTGCCTTATCATTGCAGTCGACTTCACCATGGGCCTGCCGGTTCGTGTCGGAGTGGTTCTTCCGCGAGAAAAGTAATTTCCAGTCCGACTTCCACTCTTCGTGGTGGGGGGTGACCCCCATACGCCGACCCCCGCCACTTGATGTATTTTGTAGCTGGATTTCTGTAGCCTACCTATTATCTCCTTCGTGTCCGCACCTGTTCCTGTAAAACAATCAGCGAATTTGTACATTAACTTATGCAGTGAATCTTATGTTTATTGGACCGTGCATAATCTTGATAGTTGAATAAAGAGAGACCAACTTGATGTCACTTGTTCTATTATTTCATTATTTGCTTTGGCTGGGGTGGTGTGGTATCCGGATGCGGCCCGAACCCGGATACCACACCACCCCAGCCAAACCACAACGTAACACCAACACACATCGAACCAGAGCAATACAACCCATGAAATAACTCAACAAATAAGTCGCAAGCTCCTGAGGATGGATGTATTA
>Ga0123357_10005685_pt1 | contig 14990 bp, 12 predicted proteins | sample TergutEmb28metaG_FD_89873 | JGI IMG/M metagenome (GOLD analysis project Ga0123357, IMG submission 89873) | Embiratermes neotenicus P4 segment gut microbial communities from Petit-Saut dam, French Guiana - Emb289 P4 | ecosystem: Host-associated > Arthropoda: Insects > Digestive system > Gut ...
ACGGCACTACACCACACGTGAAAAAATACCACTAAGTCGTCAGCTCCTGAAGATGGGCACAAGGTGGCCCGAAACATGCTGAGCAACTTATAAAGAGCAACTTATAAGGAGAAATAAATATAATACTAAGTGACGTCTAGTTGGTTTCTTATTCCACATTAAAATTTAATTACTGTCTCAATATGTAGATCTGGGGAAAAAAGTTGTCAGTCACTGTAGACCACATGCAGCTCACTGACTGAACACATTATTACCAAGTCTACCATGATGAAGTCCTCATGACCAGACACCAAAGAACAGCTGGACCGCCGAGAATCGCAGTGTGGTGTCATGTTGCCATTTCCATCATCATCAGTCAAAGTTCCTCCTCCTGTCTCAACTGGAGGTTCAGATGGTTGTGGAGGAGACTGCTGCCGGGGGGTGAGAAGACTGCTAAATGGCACATTTGGCATCTCCAGGTCTGGTTCCAGCGGACTCTGTGGCTGTCTACAGCTGTCGGCAAATGCCCCCACCTTGATAGTGTCACTCAGGGACGTACTGTTATCCTCACTAGAAACAATCAAATGAGTCACCTTTAACATAAGCTCCTTATCTCAGGATCAGCATTTGCAAAACAACAGAATATTTATGTTAACACTACGATCTTCTAGGATGTTTTGGAGCAAGCTGCTAACCTCCACAGACGACCATATTAATGATCTCAGTCAGATGCTACCATGGAACTGGCTTGGGAGAACTGGGAAAAACCAAGAAACTCATCAGGAGAGTCAATGTCCTGCCTGACTGAATATTTCAACTGTGTACCTTCCAAATACAAGTCACAAGTAGTTTCACTCAATCATATGTTGATAATAAATGAGTAAATAATACTATTCACAATATTAACTAAAGCTATTCTAAACTTCAAACATACACGGTGAACAAACAAGACCCCGTTCCCAATTAAACATACAAAAACTGCAGAACTCTTATGGATTAACTTATTTACCACTGGTTATACTGGTAGCACACATCTGGCACCAATGAGACCCACAAATGTATTCTGTAACTATCGTAACATGCTGCCTGTTCGCCTGATGTTTTAACATGCGTAGTACTCATTTTGCAACAACATAATGTTGAAAAACACACTTTTGTGTCAAAATGTGTTTCATTTATTCTTGGTCAACTTGTTAGAAATAGCTTTTTATTTGTCATGTTACCTAAAATGGCAGCTGCCTATGGAAACATCAGCTACCAACATCTAACAGGAGATAAATTAATTAGAAGCATTCAAATCTGCACAACACAAAAACTTGTTTCCTGTGTGCACCTTCCCCTCTGCTGCAAGGGCCACTACATTTTTGTCCATCATGTATTCAACTTCCTGTGCCATGCTGACTAATGCCAGACCTAGAGGATGAACATTACCTTTGTAAACAGAAAGCATTAAGATGGCTTTCTGCACTCTTGCTGGACGGTGTAACACCCACAAACTTCTTTGCTGGTAACATGTACACTGTCTTACCTCTGTTGATAACGAAGGTGTCTTGGACTTAGGTCAGGATGAAAGTGGTCACTCTTCAACATGATAGAATTATCCCTGCAGGTGCTCTGAGGTGAGATTGTCAATTTCGTTCGGTAAGATACTGACAGGTGTAATGTTCCCACTGGCGTACACAGCTGACCTACCCTCACCTGGTTATAACCTTCTCCTAGAAATCGAAAGAACGAATGTTGGGGAATATATCTACAGAGTAAACAATGAGTTGCACTTGTTAGGCACTCCACAGAAAATCAGAATCATCGTACAATTTTATAATCACAGAATATAAACATGTGTTAAAAATACACGTTTCTACACCTAGGTGTATTTACTGCTACAAATATAAAGTATTGTGGCACTTCACATGAGCAAAGGTGACTCACAGGCAGTAAGAAATGAACAATCAAAAACAAATGCTGTATCTGTGTTTATTTCAGCAGTGTGGCAGAACAAAATTGTGTCATGCTACAACGAGGTTTTTGTACTGGTAACATCATTAGAAACAAAAGTCCACAAAACAAGGTCAATATTAGTATCGTCTCAGCTGTAACGCTGTGTAGTTTGGTAGACAGGTACCTACATTTCATAAGATTCGGCTGCCGCCATCATCAGGGTAAAACAGGAAGCCAATCAAGATAAAACGGTCAGTCATTTAGAGAAGAGAGTCAAAGACAGGGGCCAAGAGTGAATGGGGAACTGCAGCTCTTACAAGGGCGTGAGCGGAAGGTACACAAAATGTGAGCGGAAGGTACACAAAATGTGAGCAGAAGGTACACACAACGTGAGCGGAAGGTACACAAAACGTGAGTGGAAGGTATACAAAATGTACAGAACCAAGAAGGTGAAGAAAATAAATAATGGATACGAATGAAATAAAATTTGGTAAACTAAAAATGAATGAATATAAAAAGTTAAATTAAGAAAACTAAAAACTGTAATAAAAAGTTAGGGAAGGAGATGAAAGGTAAACTACAATAAAATAAAATGAAATTAAATAGAGATGTAAATACATAAAATAAGGCACACAACTAGTGTAAAGTAATGGATTCAGTCATAATCAGAGGGATGTGGAGAGAAAAACATGGGTGAAATATAAGCAATCAAACCTTGAAAACAGATGGCCCTAAAACAGGGTCTGCTCTTACCCCTACATTCCTGTTTCTTTCTTTCTTATGTCAACTGTTTTCCTCTGGATGGCTTACTCTTCACAAATGAAGATGGAAGCAAAAGCTTCCTACAAAATTCTGGAATCTATCTATCACACTACACAGGAGCACAAAGAAGCAGATGGCACACTTCATAGTCAGTCCCATGAGAACCCCATATCTTAAAAAATGTACAGTCTCATCTACAAATGGCTTTCAGGTCCTTTACCCATAATCTTAGCATATTAACTTACCAAGGTTGTGTAATTGAGGTTCTCCCATATAGATACGGTAGCAGATGACGTACGAATCAGGTCCTTGGTGCCGCGACAGTTTGTAAGCCGGCGTGACTCTTGTTACAGATACAAGGGACTTAAGTAGAATACCCATCCTATTGTAGACAGTGTATGTAACACGGACTGAGGGATCACACTGCTCTGGAAGGACCCCCAAACACCACGTCTCCAGCATCATGGTGTCTCCCTCCACTGTCCGTAGTGATATTTCCACACACAGCGGTAAACGGGCTGTCACCACTTCACCACACAGGGCCCTTTTTGCTTCTGCCAGAACTTCTGGTAAGTCACGAATTGCTAGGTTGAACTGCCAACACACAAAGTACTTGTAAAGTAATAATGCATTCCATATTGTTCTTACAATTTGTAAACATTTTAGATTACATGTAAAAGCTGCCTCCATGTTGGAATTACGTTCCTCTGTTGTATCCAACGTGGTTCCAGAAGGGAACATATTGTGGATATTGCTCCAGGAGGGACGGAGCTTGAACCTCGGGTTAAGATGGGGAGTTGGCCAGGTTGCTTGCACTCATAATAAACCCAGCAGCAAGTGTACTAGAGTTTATTATATGTAAATGGAGTTAGTTACAGGAAGGGGAGGACTCAGGAACCAGAAGTCGAACCCTGAAGGCTAATTAGTGTGTCTGCACTGGATGGTGTTGTGAACGAGAATGCCTGCTCTTGTTACGCCAGAATATACACTAAAGCAAGGGTGGTCATTGTCCAGAGTCCTCTTGGTCTCAATCCTCGTGTCGCTCATGACAGTACAACACGACGCCCCGTCACGAGATGGACTTCAACACGGGCGCAGGTCAAGTTACATTAGTAAGTATTAGTAAGTATACAAGCAAATCTACATGTTAACACTCAACTCAACTCAAGACAACGAAATAAGTGTATGACTGACATAATATATACCACGATCTTGCCAAAAAACAATGTATAATCGCTATACAACAACATTATCTATACAACACCTCCAAGAGTCAGTAACTTTCAATCAGACTACATCCAGAAGATGGTAATCACATAATTTAAGTGCATCAGACAATGAAGCTTACTGCATGAATGGATTATCACAGTCTGTAAATATGGATGCAAACAATGAACAATCAAGAGATAACAGCTGCCATTTAGCATAACAAGTGCAGCTTCAAGGACAATCTGAATGCCACATATGCTCAAGTCACGGTCTGGGAACAGAATTCAATTATAGCAATATGCACGATGGCTTAACAGTGCACCAGGTCAACTTTTACATGTACAAGTGCTGGGCTAATTTCACAACCAAGAAGCTCCAAGCAGAACCTTGCAAGCCTACTACCCTACTGTGAAGACTCGCAGTACAATGCATCTGTTACTACTCTTACATTTCATTTTATCTTAATTTTCTATACTAATGCACATATTCAAACCAAGATGAACTTGTGAGATAAAACCTTAAAGTTCTGCACCATCAGTGTGTTGGTGACTGTTGGCACTGATCAGATACACTTACAATATATCTCCACACCAAGTACTACATGTCTAATACTGATATATTTGTTATCTGCAATTGGGTTGACACCCAATGGCACTAGTACAGTACACATTTACACACAACCAATACACAGAACAACACAATTAACAACTCTGGTTGGAAGGCTTTCTGGGATTCGAACCCAGAGTGGTCAAACAAATTGGGAAGAGTGCCGACCGTGCCCCGTCTGTGCGAGTTATACCGTGGCATTTGCCTTACAACTGAGGAAAAAGCATGGAAAAACCTCAGTCAGGGTAGCCGAAGAGTGCCAGTTGGCACGATGGAAACAGAATATACAGAACAGAACATACATAACAATAAGAATACATAAACATAACAATAAAAATACATAACTTACAAAATTAAACAAACGTATACAAAACACACAACTATATATATCAACTGATAAAAAAAGAACCAAAAGAACACGAAGGAATGTTATAAAGGAAAAAGCCATATAAGCAGCAACATTCATGTGATCTATATATCTTCTGATAATGGTAGACACCCTGCTGCTAAAACTTTCACTACAAATCTTATTGTAGCACCGTGCATTTTCGTAGAATCACTTCAATTTAACAAGCAACAAATGCACATATAATTTCATATAAAACAGTTTTAAAACACTTTAAAACACTCCAACATGTTTCGAGCTTGTCAGATCATCATCAGGGAGCTTTGTTCCTTGCTAAAGTTATATTAGAGTATTCACAATTCAATTCTTATTTGCAAACGAGATGTTGTGGCAGCATATCATGTTGTGTGGGAATGTGTTGTGGAGCAGTGGCTAAGTGTGCATCGTACGACAACATGTAGCCAGCTGCTCCACAACACAACATGATATGCTGCCACAACACCTCGTTTGCAAATATGAATTGAATTGTGAATACTGTAATTTAACTTTAGCAAGGAACAAAACTCCCTGATGATGATCTGACAAGATCGAAACATGTCGGAGTGTTTTAAAGTGTTTTAAATGTGTTTTATGTGAAATTATATGTGCATTTGTTGGTTGATAAATTGAAGTGACTTTCACTACACTTCACTAAACTACAATGCAAACTGTTCAGCAGTTATCACCATCAAACCAAAAGCTAAAGAAAACAGCCATAATCAACATGTTGATAGTGTTCATTACAAAGTTTGTGAATGTTGCTTATTCATTGCAAATTCATTATTCACTAAGTCACACCACTGAACTTACAGGACTGTGCCTGATAGGATGAATTATAGGGAAACATAATTAGTGATTACTAAATTGGAATGGATATAGAAGTGGTTGTGGTGTATGTTGGTGCACTTTGCTTGAAATCATCCCCTTCGGGGCCAGATGAATACAACCTGGAAGCACAATGCAAGATTTTTAAAGTTCAGGCAACTGGTATATCCAGTTACCACTGTGCTTTAAGGATGAAGCCAAAAGTAACATATATCTTAAATCTGGAAACCACTGTTAAACAACAATGCACTACAATCCTAGAACATGTCAGCTTCAATCATACCTTCCTAGATACTCAGCTGGAAGGAATAAGTTGGGAAATGTACACATAACAATTTTGGCACACCAACTCTCTGTTGTTTACTTATGTAGAAAACTGCAACAAGTTGCTAAGTGCTAAAGAGAATATTTACAAAACTGCAGGCAACTTCAAACACGGGAAATGAGAAGCATCATAACAATTTGTTTCCTTCACCAAACACATTCAACATTTAAATAAACACTATATATGTTTTACTTCCAGCAGTATCACCAGTACACTATATATGTTTTACTTCCAGCAGTATCACCAGTACACTTCCAGCAGTATCACCAGTACACTATATATGTTTTACTTCCAGCGGTATCACCAGTGCACTATATGTTTTACTTCCAGCAGTATCACCAGTACACTTCCAGCAGTATCACCAGTGCACTATATATGTTTTACTTCCAGCAGTATCACCAGTGCACTTCCAGCAGTATCACCAGTACACTTCCCAAATGAATTTTGTAAAGCAAACAAGTAGACAAATGTTTAGAGACAAAGCATAATAACTTGTGTTTAAACACTTCAACTACAGTGACAGTAAAAGTCTAGAGCAAAATATGGAGCGAAATGCCGCAACTAGACGCATTTCAAAAACTTCATTTTATACAAACATCAAAATGTCTTTGCAATAAATTGTACAAGTAATTTATGTATTTCACACATCATTTGTATGGCTGCTATGTTGCAAGGATCAACAGCAGAAGAAATTTTTCTTTCCTATGTCAGTGCTTTTGACAAAGTTTCAAACAAATTCAAAAACCTACAACAAATCTGTAATAACTGAAACAAAGAAAACTTCATGAGAACCTTCATAATCTGTACTCTTTAACATATATTAGGATGATCAATCAAGGAAAATTAACCCTTTCCTTAGCGGTCCTACATATAGGACGCAAATAGCAATGCACCTCAATAGAGTCACTGAATATATTTAGGCAACAAGGATAGATACTTCCTTTTCTAACACATGCTGCAAAATCTGTTTTATTTCCCACAAAATGCCATGCATTTCATTACACTACCTTTTTTATTCAAATAATATGTTTTACATAAACAGTACACTAAAATTTAAATGTCTAGCCCCACCAGTAGAGCATAAGTGGAGCATGTGGCATGCTTCAAAGAAATGAGAAATGCATATAAACTTTGGGTCAAAAACCACTGGAAAAATCTGTACATGGATGGATTCCACACATTGCAATGGATCTATGACACATGTATGAATGAAACCTGCCTGTGCCGCTGTGTGTGGCAGTGTGGATGGCACACCTGCATATCTAACCTGCTAGCCACACTGGAAGACACTTGTGTTGAACAGTACAAGTGACAGTACCAATCACATTACGGTGCAGAATTAAGATGGCATACCAGGTACTGAATCAGTCCAGGACCAGAGGGACATCAAGGAACCCCTGTTGCTCTACTTCATCAGTGCAAATTGTTACTGTCAAACATTTCCAAAGCTACACACCAAAATAAAAAAAATTGTAATGGTAAACTCCATGATGGCATCATCCTGCTGCATGACAATGTCTGTCCGCATGTGGCTCACAGAGTTCTTGACCACCTGAATGCCATGTAATAGGAGGCACTGACATAATGTGCATATGGTCCATACTTACTGCCATGCAAATTTTATGTCTTTGGACCATTACAGGAAGCTCTCATAAGCCACATATTCATATGCAATTAAAATATGTAGAAGGGTGTGATAAAGTGGTTTAGGCAGTACCCAACAGAATATGTTTCAGACAGGACATACTAATTTGTGCACCAATGGGAATACTGTCTCTGTGCCTGTTTTGATTTTTCCTGTTATACTACCTTAACCCATGAGCATCCTCAAATGTGTTTCAATTGCACCTGCCTCAAGTAAGACACAGATTAGGAGGAAATGGACTGAATTTATCTGGCTTACAACACAAACCAACAGCAGGCATTTGTCAGCATGGTAATGAAGCTTCAAGTTGCACAGGAGATGAAGAACGTTCTGAGTACCTGAATGAGTATCAGCTGCTAAAGAGGACTCACCTCCACTGAGTTAATAAGCTATAAGCCCTATTAGAACTCAAGAATTATGGCAAAACCAAAATATACCTTAGTAAAGCAATGCAGGCTACCTATCATACCAAATAACAATTATTATCTTAGCATTTCAACAATGAAATCAAGAGTAACAGCCCTCCTAATGGCCGAAACACACTGGAACAAATACAGTATCACAGAATCCTTTATGTAACAACTCAGTTATATTGAGTATCAGATATATTTTGAGCTCGGGTAGCGTAGCTGTTTAGTGACTGGGATACAGGCTGGTCAGCCAAAAAATCAAGAGTTCAATTCCAGACAATGGCAAAGGACTTTTCACCTTTGGAAAGGTCCAGGCTGGTTCTGGTGGCCACTCAGTCTCCTACTCAATGGGTAATGGAGACATTTTTCGTGGAGGGAAGGGGGAGGAGCATACGGGATGTGAAGCTGGCCACTCACCTGTGTCTGATGCGAGGAATGAGTGGAATATGTTCATAGCATATACAGAGCCAAATCTACTTTATCAGATATATTATGGATACCCTTCACAAATAAAAAGTAAACAGGTAATATCTATCTTCAGAAATATTAGTGTCTACTCAAAAGATAATTTTAATTTCAGTGTGTATCAATCCAATGTCATTTCTGTTTCAATAAAATACAAAAAGTAATGAAAGACATGTAAAGTGGCCTGGCTCCTCACTTAAATGCAGGAATATACATTCATTGTATGGTGCTTATTATTCACAGACTTTCACCAAAACACAATCAAGGACTATAATGTCACAGGACTGAAAATGTCATTATCCCTCCAGTGCTGCCATTAGTCCATGGTACAGATTTTTACATCTTCACATTCTGCTGGCCTGAGTGCACTGCACAATCATGAATGCATTTAAAGGTACTATAAATTTAAAACACCCCCATCTTGGGTAGCAGTAGGAATTTAAACCCCCGCATCACTGGAGGGCTTGAAACAAGTTCCTATGGCTACACACATGTAAGGACTCAATTCAACAAAACGTAGAAATGGATTATACCCATTCAGAGGACCACAAACTTTCCGACAATCCATACAGTCATCTCAAAATTCCAGGTGCAACCAGGGTGACATGAAACAAGTTCCACACAAAGTCCAACAAATATGTAGAGTCACCGTACAAAATTTAGTCGCCCGGGACTTGTGCACCCCTGGAGTGGTTGCATTATATTCATACCAGTAACCATAAGAGAAACCTGAATTCACACGCATCAGATTGTACAAGCTGTAAGAGTAAAACCACAGCACTATGCTAAAAAAATATAATTATTTCACTTACCCAGTCTGTACCAGAAGAATGTGGTTTACACTTAGTCTGAACTTTGTCTCCCAATCTTGATTGTACAATTATCTGAGCTGCTTTCAATGCCAGAAATTTGGTGAATTTATCCAAGTCCTTTTTGTCCTGAATACTAAGTTTGACAGTAGCCATCTTCAGAATTTGCATTAATTTAATTTATCATACACACTTGGTATCCGCTCATCTTCAAGTCGTATCTCAAACTCAACCTAAAACAAAATTCTTACGTTGTCACTTGCACTCCGACCTACGTTATTTACTGGCGCCACCAAAGCAAACGCCTACATAGTTTTATCTCGAGAAATTATCGAATGTTTGTTACACACACAAGCTTCCTGCAGACCGCACAAGATAAAGCAACTAAGAACATGCCACTGAAATGACAGGATATAATGAAGATATCCTTCACATTGCCTACAATTCGCTCACACAACCAACCACTCCCACTCGACACCCAAAAGCCGGGAAGTGCTCATCATTCTTCAGTACGAATGCGCGAACTGTCACTTACCTCGGTATAAATTTCATAATCATCGGCATTATCATACACAATACAGATAACAGCCCTGTTAGCAAACAAACACAAAATGCTGTCTACCCGCAGCAAATGTTTTCAGCTCGTCGACGTGTTATCGAATCGACCTTCATTTGTTCCGGAAACGAATGCCGTAAAAAAAAAAATGGAATACCAAAGGAGACAAACGAAGATGTTCAGACGCGGAAAATGTTCCTGGAGGGTGTAATTTGGCTTTCTGAAATGCTTAATATTAATTCAGCATGTACCACAATGGACTTTAGTGGGTTTTGAATTATAAACACACCATAGCTTATTCCTAGAAAGAAAAGATCTGGTACTGCAATGTGACAAATGTTATACTTTTTTAGATATTGACCAAAGAATATTTCTGTTGTGAAATTTGAGGTTCTCGTGGCGATGACTACGAAGATTGCGAACCGTAATCGCTCTCTTTTGGAATGAGAGCATGTAGTCACCTTCTGCACGATGTAACATCCCAGAGGACGGCATCCCACAGTGTTTCCCATCACCATGATCAGACCAAATTTGGGGACCACCCATCCACTTTCATCATTCGTGAAACAACCGGAGCGTGAAGCCAACCAATCATCTCAATCCACTCCCAAAGTATGTATACATATTTACCTTTAGTCCCTCATGTGCCTCAGTGGCACTGTTCCTATATGTGGTGCATCCACTTTGGTATGTCCGTCCAGCCACTTTGGATTGAGAAATCACACAGAAGATTGCCTACTGCCATGAGACATTTCTAACATTCGTCCTTTAAAGATTGAGAAATCACATGATGCGTATTCAGGTTATTCCAACCTTATGATATCCCATACCATCTGATAAATATCCAGACTATTCCAACCTCGTTAGGACACTCAAGTACATATAAGCCATGTCATAAACATGCTACAAGCCACAAAATGTGTATACATTAAGTATACCTTATACTATAAGCAGTTGAAAACTTTATTATGAACATACAGCTTTCACAAAACCTATGACAATAAACACATGCCCAGTGTATTGGGTTAAAATATACAAGAACCACATTAATCGAAGCCTGATAGAAGTTACACAGTTATTTCCTACTGCCCACATTAATAAGGGTATCATCATTCTTGAAGCTGTTCTTCAGCAGACTGTTTTGTTGCCAGCATACTGCAGACAGCTAAATCATGCGGTTCCATGAACCCAGTTATTATTATTCCAAAAATAGAATTGGCAGGCAGTACTGAATTTCTTGCTACAGACATAGACATTTATTTCATTTTATTCGATACAAAGTGAGAGTGCAAGTATCCTGCTGATGTGTGGATGTTACTCACTTTTTTAAATATCTTGTTAGGGATGCCAGTTAACTGTAATTACTTACATTTCTGTACAATAATTATTTTTTGTTGACGGACTTCACGGTCTGGACAGTGGTTCATTACGAAGAATTCTGAACATACATGTCCCGGACATTTAATCACAAATAGAAAACCAACTGCCATTTTCTATGCAGCAGGTACATTTTCAAATGAGTAGGGAAAATTATCTACTGCGAACTGCAAGGAAGAGTTGGAGGCTGTGATGTAATCTATTTCTCCTTTTTAGTGTATGATTGTGCCTCTTTTGTAACCAATAAACCTTCACACTTAAATTTTAACTTATTTGCCGTGTTGAATTTTACTTTAATCTCTTTAGACCCCACAGCTGCATTATTTACATTTCCAAAATACCTGTCATATTATTGTTCATTCACTTGCATTAGCAAAGCAGTATGTCACAGGTTACAATTTTAGTGCCTTCCAGGAGGTGATTTATAATTCCATCTCTTCATTTTGATTCACACTCAAGGTGGAAATTTAGCTTTCGTCTCTGTAAGATGTATATTGAATTTATAGATTCATTTTATCAAATTATTTCATTGTCCTAATGGTGTTTGTACGAAACTAGGGACCAAAAACTTGGTAACAATTTATTTATTTATTTATTTATTTATTTTTGCACATCCATATTGTTACATATGTAACACTGGACTTGTCCAAACTACATATCACAAAACATTATAATACACATACAACATCTCAAACTGTGACAGTCATAAATTAGTTATCCATATAGAGTATAATAAAACAATAATTTCAGTGCACAGTCCAATCCAATGCACATAGTAAAATACATTAATATTACTGTGATAAAGTTGTTTAAAATGACTAATAAGTTTATTTAAATTTCAATCCAACCAGCCATACATGTGACTCTGTGTGCGTCAAAACATAACATAGTCCAACATACAACACACTGTCATTAAATGTAATAAAACAATACAGTGCCACTCAAACAGTATCAAAATAAAAGATTGAATACAGTGCAAAATTACTATGTAACAATCAGTCACTGATTGTACCATATTATATGTGTAATCCCTTATTTCTTTACATCCAACCTGTCAAATTGACACCTAGAGCTTATCTGGATTATTGCAGTGGGAAAACTCAGATCAACTCCAGATGCAATCAACTACCAGCAGTGTCTCTACACAAGTTTAGCCTGCAAAGACTCTTGAAGCATGTAAAACGAATTTTTCAATAAAATCAATTTAACCTCTTTTTCTCAATCGGTTGAAATGAACTAATTTTTTTTTATTTTCAAGGACAAGCATTTGTACAATCTAACATGCATATGTGACACACTTTTTTGAAGTAAAAATGTATTATGATATTTTGTTTGAAGGTCATACTTACTTCTCGTATTATGTTCACGGATCTCACAATTTTGCTTAAGGTCTCCCTTATATTTTTTTATAAAGCACAAAACTTATAAAACATACATTGGTGTCACTGTAAGAATTCTATTTTCCATAAATTTCTGTCTCCAGGATTCATGCTTTTTTTATACCTGTGATTATTCTAACCACCTTTTTTTGAATACGAAATGCCTTTATGCTTTCTTTTTCTCTCCTCCCCCTCCCCCCCCCCCCCCCCCACCTCCCCAAAGTATAATACCATACCTGAGTTGTGAATGAAAATAAATGAAATAAATGTTCCAAAGCACATAGCTACTTAGAATATTTTTAACAGATTTAATAATAAAAAAAGTTTTACCCAATCTGTGACATAAAGAACAGATATGAGCTTGCCAGCTTAGATTTTCTGTAATGCACATTCCTAAAAATTTTACTTCAGGCATATAATCAATTTTCAATTTACTTTAAATGGCTAAAACTGTACATAATTACTTTAGACATATTACTGTGTATCCTATTTAATAACTAATTTATTTAGGGGAATTTTTGCTGATGTTTATAGGTTATATCTACATTCTCTGCTTACAGTGACAACTACACTAATCTTATTGCATTCACAAGTGATTACACTTCAACCAACAATGCAGATATTGATATTATGACCATTGAACATACTGGTGGCATGTTGGCAACATAATTATAACACAACATCACATAAAATGGGTAATGGTTTGTAGTATGCCAAATAAAATTCTTGTCATAGATGACACTGGTGGTGGAGAGAGGTTATGGTGCCCTTTTCCAGTAACAAACCCCATAAATTCCATTACAGGTATATTTAATTAACAGTCAACAATACAGGGTCAGCTAGATGTCTGATACTGGAATGCCAGTTGGGATGTGTGTGCTGTGTGCTAGCATGTGGAGTTGATTTGAAGTGCAGGCCCATGCAGGAACATATGTTAGGATGAGTACTGGCTGGCTGTCAAACTGTCCATGACTGCTGCTAGGCCTGATTGGCTGCCTTCTGTATGCTGTGAGTGCCAATGTGTCTGTTTGTACCTGTTCTCTTATTGGTGAGTGTGGGCTAGTTTGGCAGGTGACATGGCTGCTGTAGTCTGGCCCAAAAGGGACCAGTTGTATGTTGGAGCTGTGGGGAAGCTCCCTAACATGAAACTTAATAAATCTTAATTAAAACATGGATAAAGACACTGTAAATATGGTTGCATTTATAAATCTTCACAAAACCGTAAATAAAGTTGTGAAAGTAAACTAAGAATAATAGATGGGTGGGTGGTAGAAGTGCATGATTTATACACAAAGAGCACCATTCAAATAACTAACCAGATACAATAGAAATAAAGGGAGAGAATAGAGACAAATGGCTTAACACTGCCAATCTTGAATTCTGAAATTGGGTTCAGATCAGCCACACCATAGCACCACTACAGCTTTCTTTGTTAACTGTTGAATACTGACTTTTGCTGTAGCTTGTGTGAACTTCATTCCTGATCCTGGATTTACAAAACCAAGAACTTCATAATCATTATAAATCAGTTGTCTTACTTCAGAGGCACGTCGTCTGGCATGGCTGTCCATGATTACAACCTTGCGCAATTTCTTTTCCAATACGCTCCTTTCATGATTAACCCTTTGACGCCTAAAGACCCCTATAGTGGTCGTACCGCACCACTAACCTCTAAACGTTGCATTTTGTACATTTATTCAACAAATACAGGTACTGAATATTTTAAACATGGTATATACTGTCCGTTTTTTTCTCTTCAAAATGCAGTTTGTTTCGTAATTCTAACATATTTGGTTCCTGTTTTATTCACATTTTGTATACAGAGTGTGCTAAAATTTAAAAAAATAATTCTGGCGCCAAAAGGTTAATCATCTTTTCTCTACTTATTTTACTGATCTCATTGTTTCAAGTACCAATTATCAAAAATTAAATGGAGTTATAACTCAACATGTGGAATAAAAAAAAATTATTAAATCGCTCGAAACAAAAATTCTTATGGATAAGAAGCAATCGTTGTTAAATTTTAAAATTGAGTGTAACCTTTATTACATCTCCTTAACTTATATATGCAATAAGTCACTTTCTTCCAGAGTTTTCCCTGATATGTTAAAATTGTGTATATTAAAACCAGTATTTTCATAGATGGGAAGATAATATTAAGATGAATCTTTATGTTCCTGTGACCGTGCATCGTGAGTAAAGCATGAGGAAAGAAAACCAACAAGATGCAACAATATAGATGGTTTATTGTCAATTATGGATGTTGGTTATTGACAATGTCTCAACATGTTTCGGGCATCTTTATGCCCATCTTCAGGAG
>Ga0123357_10005686_pt1 | contig 14988 bp, 6 predicted proteins | sample TergutEmb28metaG_FD_89873 | JGI IMG/M metagenome (GOLD analysis project Ga0123357, IMG submission 89873) | Embiratermes neotenicus P4 segment gut microbial communities from Petit-Saut dam, French Guiana - Emb289 P4 | ecosystem: Host-associated > Arthropoda: Insects > Digestive system > Gut ...
CCATATACCCACATCCCACCTCCTGGAGATCCGTCCTAATATTATACACCCATCTACGCCTAGGTCTCCTCAGTGGTCTCTTTCCCTCCGGTTTCCCCACCAATATCCTATACACCCCCCTTTCCTCACCCATACGCGCCACATGCCCAGTCCATCTCATTCTTCTCTATGTTATCACCCGCACAATATTGGGTGAGGAGTACAAATCATTTAGCTCCTCATTATGCAATCTCCTCCATTTCCCCGTTATCTCGAAGGAACAACAAATATGAAAATAAATAATACTTAATACTTTCCACAAAAGGTCAGTTTTCATTGAACTTGAGATTAGTCCTGCCGGAATGCAGCGTGACTACAGCTCTAATATTGGGGCCTGGAAGAGTCTAGAACTGGTTATAATAAAATGTCGGAGAGCGTTCGTAAACAGACCTACATCCGGAAAGGCCAGTAAAATAGTCCATAGCAAAGAGACAGAAAAAGAAGTAAGTGGCAAATTTTATGACTTAGCAGAAGTCATATATAACAGCAGCAAATACAGCAATCATTCAATAAATAGCCTACGTCTGTCAATTTGCTTTACTTATTTCAGTCACTTTACTGAGTTGTTGTCCCATAAAAGTGTCTCACCTGAGTATCACCTGCCTACTGATGTTAGAAACGACATGATATTTATCCATACTGTATATTAGTGTGTTATATTATTATTATTATTATTATTATTATTATTATTATTACCATAATCAACATCTTCATTCGTGTTTGTCACCAAAGTTCGTCCCACTTTATGAAAACATGTCGCAATTCAAACAGACAGCTACCTGTGTCCGTCAGGATGAAGCCTTACTGTGTTTTCGATTTGCAACATACAACTTGTGATAATGCAGACATTTCTTGCGCCTGAAATCACCTCTCCAACCTAAGGTTTCTGTACAGCCAGAAGAGAGTCGTCTCTCCGTTTGTAGCAAATGTATGCCAATTAGTTACGGTATGCGCTAATAACAAGGAGGGTTTCGAAAGAAACTCAATCAGGGACAAATAAGTATGTCTTCATATATCGTCACCAGATGTGGGGTCAAAAATGGAACACAAATAAAGAGGGAAGGTGGTTACAAAGTATGAAAAATTGGAAATCGTTGAGAACAACCGTGATGCATTAAAATTGCACTCATGAGAAATTAAGGAGGGTTTATATGTGGGAGATTGTTGCCGTCATTCACCTCAGGATATTTTGTCATATTTGGCGATAAAAATACACAAACAGCGTACAATAAAACCCTATAGGGAAGAGATAACTTGGGAGAGCTAAGCGTGGATGGGGAAATGATATTAAAATAGATCTTAAAGAACTAATATGTGGAGATGCATACTTGAAGCATCTGTATCAAAAGAGATTAACATGGAGGGTTCTTGTGAAGATGGAACTAAAATTTTGTGTTCAATAAGAGAACGGGGATTTCTTCATTTGACGAAATTCTCAAAAAAAAAAAAGTCTACATATATATTTTTACACGTGACGTGAATCTAAATATCTAATTTACCCCATAAAACAACAGTCAACTGATTTGTACAAATCACTCTTTGACCAAGAGTAAAATTTTAAAGTGCAGAGAGGCTGGCCAACAGATTATTATTAAAAGAAAACCACATTTTAAAATGCAAGGTTATGTCAAATGTAATATCTGTTGCTGGCTGTTTAGTGGTAACTTTATGTGTAATATTTGTATTAAATTTGTGTCATGTCATACGGTAAAAGCGTAATTCTGGGTGCATAATGTACAAAAGTCCATCCCACTGTGTTGAAATGTAGTTTCTTGTTTAAAAAAATCGGTACTATTTTAATCGTTTCAAAGTCATTATAGCTCTTTTAGTAAATAAGTGAAAATAAAGTTAATTTTTCAGAAGTTATTACTTGTCCGCTTCTTTTCTTGTGTACAAGTGATACTTTGTGTCCCGTTTAGAGCAATATGCCCTGCGATGACAGATAACAACATTTCCACTTCCGATGTGCACAATTTTACCTAACTTTGTTAAAAAAAAAATCCCTCTCGGAAAGTTAAAATATGCTGAGATCAAAAAGTTTCTAAAATTTTTGGCCACCAAACTCCACTATTGTTTTCTAAATATATCAATGCCATTGTACAAGGCGGATTCAGATACAAGCAGTTTACCTCCATAAGAGGGGAATTCGGAATTATTTAAATTCGGAATGGTTCAGAGGGGCTGAAAATGCTGGTATCGTATTCTGCGAGTTCCCCTTCATAATGACCCAACAGCACTGAAATATAACAGTTGACTTTTGAACAATAACTTATGGAAGACAAGTTTCAGTTGGCTGTAAACGTATGCAACTAATTTCCCCCTCGCGAATTTTGTTTGCCTAGTAAAACTGCGTTATGAAGTAAGAGAAAGGAAAAGTCGAAAAATAAACACGATGGACAGTATAAGACCGAATCCTTAGTTGAAATTCTGCACGTTTGGGAACATTACAAATCTGGGTTGTTAGATTTTGGGAACAGTTCCCTAGAACACTACAGCAACACTTAACCTAAAATTCAGCTTGCACAATATGAAACCAAGAGGAAGAAAAAATATTAATATCACAATATTTGTAGCTTCTCTATGTGGAAAAAATCTTTGGCGACGAAAGCCAAACTGGTAGCTGCGAGAATTTACATGGCCAAATCTACGGTCCTTCGATGAATAAGTTTCGAAATTTGCTAAGTAATGAACAATCAACGTAATTTAATTGAATATTTCCATAATACAGGAGGAAGCTAAGAATGTAAAGTAAAAAGGACTGTGTAGTATAATAAAATAAGTGTACTGAACGTGTTCGTAGTTGTTGTAGCGTCTCACTTTCGGGGGAAAAAAGCCGACAAGTAACGAACAGAAATTTAATTGGAGGGCCAACAAATATGTCTCCATTCGCTACATGAATATATCACATTTATAACATGTGAATATTAAATTTTATTATGCGGACGACCTACTCTAGCTGACGGTGTTGTGTTAAGTCCACTATAGAGCCAGCCACATCCACACCAACGACGACAGAAAGTGAATTACAGAGACAGTCGCGAAAGTGGCGTTGCAAAGTCAGTAAAAGACAGCCTAAAGTACTAAATCATTTGCCTAAGATTCGTTTTAAAATTATCCTCCTGACGATGCCTGTGTCCCAAAGTGGCTATTTAAATTCCAATTTTTTTGTGATCCCGTTACAGGCCCAGAGGGTGGGTAGAGGTATAGCTCTACTCTTTCGTGACACTAGAAGGGGGTGAGTGGTCAGCAGCACGCCCCGGCCACACTTTACCCCTGGGAAAGACCCGGTAGCCATTTTACAGGAGGCTGGGTGGGTCCCAAGGCCGGTCTGGACGGAGGGAAAATCTCGTCCCCACCGGGATTCGATCCCGGACCGTCCAGTCCGTAGTCAGCCTCTATACCGACTGAGCTACCGGGCCGACAAATTCCAGTTTTACGATTTAAAAAATTTTAAGTTTGTCTCTGAGACATTTTTAACTTTTCTGTGAAATAAAGTGTTGACAGTTGTTCCGGTTGAACTGGACCTGTACATAAAAGCATCTTGTTCCCACAGCATAAAACAGCGCAGCCACGCCCATAGCAGTAATAGCCCAATACATTGCATACGTGTTTCTAAACATTTCTAAACCTGTTGATAGACTGGCCAGGCTAGCAGCAGGTAGCAGTAACGGTCTGACAAATACCTGACGCTGTATGTGCAGTTTTGTGCTGCTGATGACGCACGGAAAACCCGTCTGAAACGTGTAGAGCGTCTTACATAAATAAATAAATAAATTGTGAAACGCAGCATCCTGTTGGTTGTACGTACTCTGCGAATATATTAGCGATGCACGGACCTATGAATGTTAAATTTTCTAACAAACTTTTGCCAGGCTAAAGAGCACTTCGTCATGCTACAGCACGCATTCCTCGGAGTCGGACAGACTCAGTAAACTCATAAATTCTCGTTTGTATGCAAGGCCCTAGAGACAGAATCTGGAGCCAAAACGCTGCGAGTGAACAAACGTACAATAATAAGGTAGTGCTATATATTAGCGCACGACTTCACAGACTACATAATAAATGAGAGAAAGCAAATATGGCACAAAATATATATGCAGGCGCTCTACCGGGCAATGATGAATCGGCCGGTTTTATCCAAAGTTATAGCAAGGAAATGTTGTTTTGCCCTGAGACGTCACAGTAACGGACGCCACACATAAAAGACAACAAGTCGTCCGTTAAAACAAAGTTGGCAACGGATATTACATTATTCTGCAAAACACAGAGACACCAGACAGATGCGACTGAATACACGATGTATTGTTACTGTTGCTGTTGCTGTTAATAACTTTGCGATAAGCATAACCTGAAGATTTAGCACAGAATAAAATAAAAGATATGGACAAGCAAATGAATTAACTTAAACGACGAAGTCACGTCCTTATTCTCGTGTATAAACTTACACAACTTCTCCAAATTTCACTATCAAAATTTCTTCGGGGGGTTTTTTTTTACCGTGCATCTGGATAAAACTGTGTAATGAAAACCAACTTGATGCACCACTTGTCCTCAGTTTATTTCGTAAATAAACCTCTACATGTTTCGGGCATATTTATAGCCCATCATCAGCAGGTATACTGTATATATACAACATTGGCACGTGTTGTATATATACAGTATACCTGCTGATGATGGGCTACAAAAATGCCCGAAGCATGTAGAGGTTCATTGACGAAATAAACTGAGGATAAATAGTGCAACAAGTTGGTCTTCATTGTAAGGTTCTTCGCTCTTTCTTTACTTCAATTACGTAGTCCTGCTAAATCCGCATTTGAGGAAAGGGGTGCAAGGAGAATGTCTAAATCTAAGGAAGGAGAGGGGAAAGAGACATGAGAAAACTCTGCATAATTAGGAACCCCAAAAGTTCTACACCATCAAATACTTTAGGATGATAAAAGTAGAGATTAAAAGATGGTAAAAGCATGTAGCATGCATGGTATCGACCAGAAATTCATAAAAAAAATCTAGTACAGAAGAGGCAAGTGAATATGCATTTGGGTATCCTTGTCGCACGTGACAGAAATGGTCCTTAAGGAAGTTGCAGCTGATCCAAGAGTGCGATCTTGTTGCAAGTGTGTGAACAATCAGACCTCGTGAGCGGTGAGTAATTTATTAAACAGCTGAGCGGCGATCAGCTTCTCAAGAAGCTCTTTGCTCCTCTGTAGCTGACACAGTTTCATAAAGTAACCGAATTAAAGGTCATCATAATTCTACAGCATTCATGTATTGGTAAGCAGAAACTTCGGGAGGGTTCAGTCATGATTCGAACGTCTAAATGTGGACAGACTCTAACACAATGACGCAAATTCTCATAGTTAGTGACAACGTTAATGCTCTATAGGTGGTTCCTATATTCTGATTTGTACCGTTCGTTTCAGTACGAAGGTGAGATCAATAACGCTTACCACGGCCACAGGCCAAACAAAAACCGCTAAACAGCTTAGAACTTCCAGACTTTCCCGGATTGAGTATCTGCCCAGTAGGCAAAATCCAGCTCCCATTGTTGTGTTGCATCGAAGGGTTTCACACTGACAAGCATCCAGTCAACTGAGTGAAGAGTCTAATGTAATCTTTTTTAATTGAAGCCAACTAGGTGCACACTACTTCTTAGTATATTTATTTCAACTTCTCTACATATTTCGGACAACTACAGTATGTCCCCATCATCAGGAGAACTTACTGTATCTATGCGACAATGGTATTTTTCACTCTGTATGGGTGGCTGTCTGGTCTACAGACCAGACAGCCATCTCCTGATGATGGGGACATAGTTGTCCGAAACATGTACAGAAGTTGAAATAAATATACTAAGAAGTAGTGTTCACCTAGTTGACTTCAATTGAAAAAGATTATAAGGGATGCACGGTCAACAAAACATAAAAAAGTCTAATATAAATTCGAAATACAGGGTTATTCGAAACGATTGTCGGGGTTGTAACAACTTGTCATACACAATACACTTGAGATAGGAGTATGTAGTTGCACCAATGGATCTAGAGGTTTATGTTCCTCCTCTTCCCGCAAGTATCCCGGAACTGAAGGTACGAATCATAACCGCCATTGAAACCATCACCGTTGACATGCTACAAACAGTTTGGAACGAACTCGATTATCGTGTTGATGTTTGTAGAATCACAAAGGGTGCGCATATAGAACACCTGTAAGGTATGTAACAAAAACTTGGAGTGTGGTTCTGTTAAATAAAAAAAACACATATACTCCTATCTCAAGTGTATTGTGTACGACACGTTGTTGAAACCCCGACAATCATTTTGAATAACCCTGTACGTAACAAGTTGCTACTGACCCAAGAAAATGGGCGTGCGCAATTGCTGCCATTATGTCCAAGACTTAATAATGTTGAAACGAATTGAAACAGCTTTATTTTGTTTTTATGTTTCCGTAAGGTAAAGCAGTCCCGTTACAGGCCCGGAAGGGTCCAGAGGGTTCCAGGAAGTTAAGGTTCCCAGATTTCGTGAAAACGGCACTGGATGGTGGTAAGGTTGTCAGTCTTACGCACCGACCGCCTTTACTCCCAGGAAATACTCCTGGTACTCATTTCTGTTAGAGGCTGAGGGCCATAGTGCGATCAGAAGGATTTTATGTCAATGAAAAATCCAGTGACACCAGCTGGGATCGAACCAGCGTCCTTCCGATTTGTAGCAAAGCACCTTAACCACAGTGCTACCGCGGTTCCCTTTTATGTTTCCGTGGTTAAGTAATATTTCAGTTTCTGTACAGTTACAACCGACTGGTCAGATATCACAGCTGTCATGAAATCTTTCGCTGAATTTTTAAGACTGGATATTTTGTACCTGTACCAATGCCTTCTGTACTTTCCATATACAACAGATTTCATGGTACATGCCTAAATTCATTTTTTAAGCCCGTAGGAAATGTACAGCCTTCTCTAGGCCAATTTACATTAAACTCACAAACGTTCACCAGTATTATCTATGTGAATGTCACTTACGCCGAATTTTACCCAAACTGGACAATAAATGTGGAAAGTGTGGCAGGAAATTAATTTACACCCTTAACCAAATTATGGCTTTCACTGCACCAGGTTTATGCAACTCAAGTCGCTCAATGAATCTATGTGAACATCTTATATACCGCTTTGTATCCACAGCGGAGAAAAAGGCATCAAGAAGGGGCAAAAAAGTACGGCTGTTACTGTAACAGATTTCACAAAACTCAAAGCAGACCAACGGCATTTTATGGACAATTTTACAACCAATTTTACACAAATAGGTCAATAAATGTGGAAAGTACAAATTAAACCATGCTGTTAAGCAAAGCACGACTCAGTGGGCCGACCCTCACAAACCCACGCTGACTCTAGAACTCTTTGCAAATAAAAGCTACACAGAATTTCATGCAATCCCCTCAAACTGTTTAGTTGCAGAAATTAAGTACCTTACGGACGGACGGACGGACGTGGTCTACACACAATCCTTCGGCTTTTACTTACTAAATAACGCCTAACTTCAGACAGTAATACAGTTTTATACTGAGGGACGACTTTCAAGTATGCAGCAAACAAGCTTTAATATTACGTGGTAAGTGCTTTGGAGAAAATGTACATATTCAAAACCGTGGCCTCGGAGTCAGACATTAGGCGCACTAATACGAGATTTGAAATAATTTTGTTTGCCTCAATATGCGAAATGTGTTATAAATAGACACTGCGCTCTTCGCAAGCATATCTGTAGAGCACAGAATTAACTTCTCCTTTTTCAGCCTCAATTAAGGCAGCCATGTGCGCCGAATTAAAAACTTTTTCCTCCACAGGTTCACAGAACCGGAATAAAATTTCTAATTAGGATACAAAGTTTTGCTGTCTCCCTCAGAAGGAAAGTTTCGACTGAGACCTACTGATGATATAACTCAATTATCGGGAAATGCATCGAACAGAGTTCCTATTTACAAGGTATAGAATGTTGCTAAATTTATGTACATAAAATATGCTTATGTCACGGTTACGTTTTTCTGTCTCAGACGCTTCTGCCAAACTATAAATGAAATAACGGGGCTTATTCTCTTATTCTCTTGTGTGCACAGCGGTAATGACTCTAACGTACTGTAAGCACAATCCTAGAACCTCTTCCCGTATAATGACTACAACAAACACAATCACGATTTTCCTCAGTTTCCTTAATCTAAATTGAAATATAAATGTCAGATATAGCTAACCTTTCTTTTAATTTCATTCGAAAACCTATGAACTTGATAGGATGTAGTTACATTTCTAGTAAGGCACACTGGGAAATGAGAATATATCTGAAATATAATTCCTATATTGTTCATCATCGGAATGCGTAGCTAAGGACAGGCACTTTTTTTTTTAAATATTCCAATATCAATTTTAGTTTGGAATTCAGCTCAAGTAGACTTCGTAATTCAAGTACAAATTGTGGCGTCTGTTGTACAGCTAACGTGTAATACCGAATGTCTTGAGTCGTCGGAAGATCCCGCCTTCCAGTCTCGGTACAAGGGCCAGCTACTACGATTGATGCCCATGTCCTTCTACTTAGTCGCTCTACTCAGGTGCTGGTATGTAAATTTACCAGGGGCCACAACAGTTTTCCTTCATATATTCTGCAATGCGTCATTCCGCGCTATACAAGCTACACAGTGAACATGCTTTATTAAACTTCCCAAAGAATAATATACTTCTAGAAGACACACGATATTGTACGTCTACACTGTCTCTCGGTCCCATTTTATTTCCCCGTCTTCTAATCATATCACACACTGCTAGCAGGTTACGTAGTTTTTTTACCTACATCACACGTATATTGAAGTATACTATCACAACCAACGCCGCCTGAAGTAGTTTGAAGTTTCCACAACATTTTGTCAATCACTTTATTCGATATTAAAGGTTCTTCCCACACCTCCTTATTCAAATATTTTAGTTGGTATATATTATGGACTCATTTTCCATGCGAAATGTACAAATGAAATACAGACAGCCGTCTTCCATTGAAGGGCGCCGCTTAACATAAGCCTTCTTTAATCCCTCTTCGTCACAAGCATTACACAGCTTTACCAGGTCTCTCAATCAAAGCAGAAAATACTCTTACACCAAAACCACATGAAATGTTTAATTTAACCCAACAATGTTACATAGTGTTGGTTCCAGGAATTCGCAGGCATTTCATTTAAGTATACTTTAATGCCATCAATAGGCACGTTGTGACTATAAATTAAGGGCAAAATCCAAAAGCTGTATAGAACTATCCTTCGCTCTCTGTCGTTCTTTACGCCGTTCTGGTTTCCTTTGTGTCACGATGATGTAACTCAAGCCACACACCACAACCACGCGCGACAGGTGTGACTTCGTTCCTATTACGGTTCAGGTTGGATTCAGTGAGCAGGATATATTCTTCTTTCACCAGACTATTATGCACTTCAAAGGCACCTACTACTGAAATTCTTCATACTATCCTACCCTCCGAGTTCTTTCTGTAGCTATCGCATTTCTGCCCACGTACTGCAAGCCCCAAAATTTTCTATTCTTTCACACGCCCCGTTGAATCTTATGTCCTTATTTTTGGTAAAATTATCACCAGTATTAGGCCGAATGTAGCTGTCCTATCTGAATGCGTCTTTAGCTTTGAGTGACAGAAGATGGAAGAACCCTCGAAATGGTCCCATTTCGAGGGCACTATAGTGGCTACTGAGAGGATTCCCTGACGATGGCACCTGTGATGTGCCAAAACATGTTGGAGACGTGGTAAAATCTGGTGAGCATATTTTGTGCATGTAAAGTTGGCTATACATATTAACTTTTAAGAATGGTTTCTTTTGTTATTTGCTGGTGTGACAGATCGCCCCAGATATTGTGATAAAAATACTAGTTTATAGTAGCTAAGAAATAAAGCTTAGTGCAAACTAGCTAAGTTACCAGGATCCTACTGTTTTCTCACATGTTTTCATAAAAATGGAAATTCATTGTTTTTGGATATGGACCTCCATTTTCTGAATGCCTAGCTCTTAGTCATTTGGGACTCGCAGGTCGATAAAGCAGCTGTGAGTTTCTGGACCTCTGTGCCACACCTGTCTCCTGTTGCTCAGTACATATGACGGTCTACAGATTTAGACACAATTGGCATGTCTAATATACTTAACATTATTTATAACAATAAAATTTATCATCTTTATCTGGTTTTAAAATCGAAAATGTGTTGTACTCCGCCCATCAATTGTCTGACACACTCTATAAACCTACGCTCTCCTATGATCCGGGTTTGTAACCCGGGTATACTCCACTTTCCAAGAATAGCAGTAATCGTCCACAATATTGGGTGATATCTTCTCCACATTTCCAAGGATAGCAGTAATCGGCCACAATATTGGGTGATATCTTCTCCACATTTCCAAGGATAGCAATAATCGGCCACAATATTGGGTGATATCTTCTCCACATTTCCAAGGATAGCAGTAAATGACCACAATATTGGGTGATATCTTCTCCACATTTCCAAGGATAGCAGTAAATGACCACAATATTGGGTGATATCTTCTCCACATTTCCAAGGATAGCAGTAATCGGCCACAATATCGGGTGATACTTTCTCTAGCAATCGTCACAGTAAAGTGAAACACTTGAAACAGCAGTCCAACACACTCTCAGTCGCAAAGTAAAAAAAAAAAAATAAATATGCACGGACTGCTTGCCGGAATTTTAGTTGTCTGTGGGCAATCGTATTACAAAGAAAACCTACCCGCGGTCAGCCATTAGTGAATGTGAGACGGAAGTGACATGCAGTTAACAGTAGATAGAAAATTCATACTAAATTTTAACATGATAACCAGGAGGGAAGAGATCAGTTGGGAGGTATGGAATGGATTCAACCGGATAAGGATATTCCGGGGAGTGTGGAGGTAAGGGATTAAATTCAACTGAATGAAGATAGGTCCGCACTCCAGCGCCTTCTTTTCCCACAAGAGACAGAAATTTTCTTGAAGAGCTTAGACAAAAACAGCTTCTGATTAAGGACACCAAATACTACAATAGATTTAATCAGAAATGTCATATTTTAACGCAAATTCTTCTTGTCGTAATGTTTACACGTTTAAATGTCTTCTGTATTTCAGGACGCCTATAACGTTGTTTCAGTTACAAGTCACTAACATAAAATCTAAACCACTGAAAAATTCGCTCATGAATGAATGCACCATTCTAAATTCCTTTCCTTCATCTGCCTGACTCTTTCATCCTTGATATTCCGCGATGAGCCTGTGACAAATGCAGTATGCCGCAGGCTCAGCAAGCAATGAGAACAGAGTAGACTTCACCTAAATTCGTGCTCTGAACGAAACTACTACTCTGATGTTTGTGTGACCGCGCATCATTGATAAAATAATATAAACAGCCAACTAGATGCAAAAATAATCATTTTATTAATAATTTCAATCAGCTCAACATGTTTCAGGCGATAATTTCGCCCATCCTCAGGAACACTAGACTGTGTTTACAGCTTGTGGTGTAACGCACGGGCAATGCTGCCTGCTGGTGACCAGGATGAGGTGAAACCTCATCCTGGTCACCAGCATGCAGCACAAGCTGTAAACACAGTCTAGTGCTCCTGAGGATGGGCAAAATTATCGCCTGAAACATGTCAAGCTGATTGAAATTATTAATAAAATTATTATTTTTGCATCTAGTTTGCTGTTTATATTATTGAAACTCCTACTCTGCGTCATTAGTCACAGTTTTAAACTGAACATTTTATAACGATTTCTTGCGTTATCAATTTTTAATGAAAATTTATCAACCGTGACTCTGGTTGTAGGATGGATATAATTTAGTTAAGATAAAACTGAAAAAGAACAGAAGAGGCCATGGATTTCTTCAAACTAATGATGTGTATTACAGACGAATGCGTAAAGGAACTACAAATCCCACACACGACAGCAGGTACTTCGACCAGTATTTTAACTGAATTCAAGAGAAAATAATTTTAGCGTGTTACCGATCTGTTAGCCTGTCGGATTTTTGTACACAGTGATAAAGTATAGCCTTATATATACAGGGTGAGCATAAATTCTTTCCCTGATTATAAACGTTTATTACAAGGGAGCTTTACGTTGCACCTCAGTTAGAAGAATTTCAGCCGTGGATAATTTTCCAACAAGATGGTGCAACTCCACACTGGGGTTCACATGTTCGTAGGTTTTTGGATGCAACATTTCCAAACAGGTGGATTGGGAGAGATGGTCCAACACCCTGGCCACAACGATCGCCGGATATCATCCCCCTTGACTTCTTTGCATGGGGTACGTTAAGGACAACGTGTTTTCGACGCCATTTCCAGATATTACAAATTTGAAGGCAAGAATAACAGACGCTTTTGCTAAAATAACTGAAGACATGTCGGAGAACACAAGAAGAGAAATTGATTATCGATTTGACGTTCTCCGTGCAACAAAAGGAGCACATGTTGAAGTGTACTAATATGTTGTAAGAAAACATCTTGAGTTGCATTTTGAAAAAAAAAAAAAGTTTGTATTCCACGTACAGTAGTTTTCTTGTAATAAATGTTTGTAATCAGGGAAAGAATTTATGCTCACCCTATATATATATATATACATATATATATATATATAATTTTCAGTGACAGTCATAGTAATACTACTGCATAATAATTAATGTTGCACACGTACGAAGGATTAGCTGGCTCTTGCAATGCTCTTGACAGCGCGTAACGAGGAGCTCAGAAGGTCAACACAAGAGCTTCGGTAAACTCGTCCACCGGTTTCTCTGGCTATGAACCGCTGTTTCAATTCAAGTAGCGCGTGCAGCTTAATTTGCTTATCGAAAATTAAAAAGCGGGTTTCGGAAAAGTTTTCTGAAATCCCCACTGTACACATGGCATGCATTAATTCAGAGCATAACCCCAAAAACACTCAGAAGTTATTGAAGCGAATAGAGATATGTCCTCAGTTTAAGCAGTAGTTTCTTTCCTGGAACTGACGTTAATGGAAACTACGTAGATGGTAGAGCGCAAATCAAAAACGCATATTATGGAATAACCGGGACTTCAAGTGGCAAACTTGAATTCAAGAAGCGTTTCCTCATTTCTCATAATCGCCGCCGTCATATTACTAGAAACCCCAGAAAAAGTTCCCAAGCGACAAGCAGTACACCGACCCAACCCAAAAGTGTGTGCTTCACTTCTGGAAGGGGCATGCAGGAAGTTACACGATATCATGGAACAGTTCTTACGGCGGGTTTATACTCCAGAACATTTCTTCAAAGACATCCTGTTCCATATTTTACTCTGGTGTACTCCGGTACGAAGGGTTTAATACCTGAAAGAACAGTTGAAGAGACACACAAAATTCTTCTCTGGGCTTCTAGTAAACCCACTTACGCTACCATCACGTTCGAACAATTGCTATGAATTGTAGAAGTTTCCGTAGACATAGCCTATTTTTATTTACAGACGTTGCTCTATGAAGTCGTCCAAGATTTCCGATACGTTTACTGCAGCAGTGGGGACACGCGGTGGCGCAGTTTGTTGAGGCACTGCGCTACAAGCCAGGAAGTCGCGCGTTCGATCCGCACTGGTATCATTGGAATTTTTCATTAATATAATCCTTCCGGCCGCACTACGGCCATGAGGTTGACACAGCCTCTAACAGAAATGAGTACCAGGAATATTTCCTGGTGGGGGTTAAAGGCGGCCGGTGCTTAGGGCTGACAACCTTGCCACCCTGAAATCTGGGAGGGGCAAGCTCCTGGAACCTTCAGGGCCTGTCCGGTCCTCTAAAGGGATTTCTTGACATTTACCTACTTCTAACATTGTATCTACATTCACGCTTAAAAATGCCTGCCGATTCCTCTATATGCGTAGAATTTAAGCAACAATAAACTGATACACGCGGTCACGTATATTTAGGCCTGGTTGTAACAGGTGGTCCTTCTACTTTCTTATCATTTTTTCGATAGTGACATTGAACGGAGCTTAAAATTCTTATCATAATTTACCTGCAGTGTTACTAAATCAGACTTCCTAAAAAAAAATCATCTTTATTAGATTTCGTGTCGAAATGGAACGTGTCAATCAGCGTGAAGCTCGAAAAAAAAATAGTTTACGAGTTTTGTGACAGAATGTTAGAATAATCAAAAGAAGTGTCGCAAACGACATGAACAAATGCAGCCTGATTTAAACACACACATAATCAAGTTACCAACTTTCGTCATATGAAAAGGAAATGTAACAATGACGTTTTCGCTTTTAAAAGACCTGTTTATTTTAGTCGTATTACAACACACCTTAAACAGCTGAGCTCATACAGTTTCGAATGATTATATCACAAAATAATAAAATAGAAAGGCTGTAGAAGGAATTGATCGTGGCACAATTTGTGGTAAAATGTCGGCGTTTGTCTGGTGAATATTCAAACCCAGGACCTCCAAAATAGTCACTCTGCAGCAAAGTTTTGGTTTCTACAAGCTCTGTTTTTATCCCAGGCGAAAATCAAATTAGGAGAGTAGCATACTCTTCTGCAAGAGTATATGTTCAATTCTTTCTTCGCAATTTTGCTTGACCTCTTCTGTTTTCCAGTTCCTGGGTTGATTAACAGTAAGTGCCTCCCAGTTTACCCTGTTCCTTTCCCTCTTGTATTAGCCAACTTCTCGTGAAATCTTGCAGCAAAAAAGAGGCATAAAATGTCTTTACGTGACTGAAGGATGGAAGGAAGCACCATTTTCCTCTCTCGTTTCAATTAAACGATCAGAATTAAGATGTAAAGTAAATTAGAATGAAATGTTTTGTACTTTATGTACCATATCATTAAAGTTCGCCAAGTAGTTTCCAATCTAAAAGACACCAATGTGCTGAGAGATGTCTTCTTCATCATTCCTCCGTATTTAATTTTGCATTCACCTGA
>Ga0123357_10005687_pt1 | contig 14987 bp, 10 predicted proteins | sample TergutEmb28metaG_FD_89873 | JGI IMG/M metagenome (GOLD analysis project Ga0123357, IMG submission 89873) | Embiratermes neotenicus P4 segment gut microbial communities from Petit-Saut dam, French Guiana - Emb289 P4 | ecosystem: Host-associated > Arthropoda: Insects > Digestive system > Gut ...
ATAGATAGATGTAGACAGTGACACTGAGTGGTAAAGGTACATAGAATCTGACATGCTTTGTGTATTAAGTGTATGAAGGGAATGGTAAAATGTTTTTTTAGCAGACATTTTATTTTTGGGAGGTCTTGAGATTTCAATCAATTCATTTTCCCTTGACAAACGTGTGTTATTTGTGGGTGGGATTGTCTTAGATCGAGTCAGCTTGCAATCAGGTAAATAATGCAATGAACTTGCCTGTAACACAAGCAGAAGTCAATGATAACCATTTTTTGAATTCAGACAACAGACACTGTTCATTCTATACGTAAAATGTGTAAAATGTGCTGCAATTATTCTTACATTATATGTATTTAGGTTTACAGAAGCTGCGTTCTGTTCTGCACTTCTCCTGTCCGCTGTGTACTGCGTCATCAGCATCACAGAAGCTGCGTCCTGTTCTGCACTTCTCCTGTCTGCTGTGTACTGTATCATCAACGTCACCACAACATTCTTCTTCGAGCAACACTCTGAAACCCAAATACCAGCAATCAGCATCACCATTACCATCAATATCCTTGCTGTCATTCAAGCAGAATGAAGAAGAGATTGTGATGTGTTCTGGATCATTCATACACAATCAGATTTTCTATTCTTGCCTTCGTTTTCTGGGGCACAGTGTACCTAATTATACCTCTCCAGCAAAGGAATACTAAAATCAATTCATGGTTTAAGCAGTTGGACAGAACTTATAAATTTGCTCTGATAATAACGCTTCCACCATTAGAACATTATGCACACCAAACAGGAAAACTTTCTACTCTTAATGCATGCAGTCTGAACTCCATGGTGAACTCTTAATATACCTGGTGTGTCAGCACTCACTTCAACACCTACAGTAATGGCTACCAACACTGCAAACAAAAACAACTACTGTCTAATAAACTGAACATCACACCAGGTGGTTCAACTCAACCGACATTCCAGAGACCAACTACACCTCCATAATTCTAATGATCTGAAGCACCTGATGCAGCTGTAAGCCTGAGAAAGTTTGACTGCATTCTGTCACCATGACAGCCTCAAGATAAATAATATTTATCTAATTTTGGCCTCCTGTTTACAATTCCAATGAGCAGTAAACTCTTACAGTAGGAATCATCTCCTTCATGGACTTCGTCCATCATCTCATCGTTACAATTCAAATACTGTAGTGTGTGCAGCAGGTTAGCCTTTGCTACACAGCACATAAAATGACTGGTGTGGCTGACGGACATCTACTGTGCACAAAATTGCAAGGATGCCATGTGCATTGCTCCTGTGCTGTGTCACCTTTTCATATAAGCCCAAGAAAATATTTGTGAACCAGCAAGATATTTTACACTTGCACAGCACAACACAGCACACTGATCAGTACAACATGCATGAAATAAAAATGGAGATTAACTTCAAAAGCATAAGAAGCATAAAAGATTACTTTTTAATAAATCACAAGCAATCTGCAACCATAAAACACATCAAGCAATTGAAAGACAGTCTCATTCCACACAGAACAAAAGCAATTAACCTCATTTAATGACAAAACTTGAATGAGTCAAGAGTGACTGGTGTAACAGCAGCAGGGTGGGGGAAGCAAGCATACGGTCTCACCCCAATTCACCAAACCCTGTCACAAAAGGTCAAAATGCTGAACAACAAGGTTCTACTATAAATATCACCTTCTGTATCTAAGTTATAGATACAGACCATACTATAACTTCCAAGGTGAAAAAAGATGAAAGAGAGATAGTGGATGGACACTATGATTTGCATGAAGATACTTAAGAACTATGAAAACAATACCATAGCATCCTAGACCTAGCACACAGATACCATTGTATAACTAAGGATACTAAGATAATATAAGGAACCCCATTCTAGACATAGCTAAAACTAAGGCATGGATAGCAATGATATTGTTCCAGCCCATGCAACCACCACTGATACAAACGAGATCTCAGTCCCACAAAAAACCCCTTTCCCCACACCCTAAAAAATACACCCCATATATGTTGTATAGCTACTCGATAAGTCCATGTACAGCCTGAAGATGGCCAACGTTAATGGCCGAAACATGTAGTTGTGCCTAATGTAGTACATAGCCAATATACTACTAATAAATATGGTTGAGTTTTCACGATATATCCATATATCACAATGATCCTGTTACAAAAGCACCATATTTATCCAAATATATGATAATGCTGCACATAAAATACCTCCTGTCCCTTCCCAGTGTTCCAGGTTTTGGAAAAACACCTACAAAGAAGATATGTAAGTCTGCCCATGATTATAAGGCAGCCTCCAATTTTTCAGGTTAACAATTAGGAAAAAAAAAAACTCAGAGAAATATAGTGAGTCTGCTGTGAACCAAAATTCTGTTCAGTTGAAATAAGGCACATTAATTGAATACACTCACCACAGGGTGATAACCAGTTGCCTCCATCTTTCTCAGTTCCTGCAAAAGTTTCTGTTCCTCCAGTTTTACTTCTTCTTTTTTCTTCTCTGCTTCCAACTCTGCAATTCTTGCTTCAGTCATCTGTCTCTGCTGCTTATCAGCAACCTGCAGGTACAAGATAACTGAACTGGGACTTAATGCTCTAACATATGGGTTCACAAAGCACAGGATCTGTAAAATCCTGCAATACCAAGGACAAGGATGACAATGAAAACACTCACATTAGCTGGCTAAATGTTTAATAGAAAACTAACATAAGTGCTATGGTTTATATTTACACACACACACACACACACACACACACACATATATATATATATAAAGGAGACAAACAAACTCTGATGATTGCCCTCAATAAAAAGACCATACCTGAATATCAAGCTCCTTCTTGCATGTTAACTTCATTCTGTTAATTGCATCCTTCTCTTCCTTCAGCTCTGCATTAGCTTGCTCCACACTGGCCACAAGCTCTTCCCTACTCCTGACTAGATCCCTCTGCTCTGCAAGGTTTGCCTCCAGTTTCTCCTCCAGCTGACGCTGAAGAATGACAAGCACCTCCATCATCAGCCGCTCTCTTGCCTCCCTTTCAAGGTCCCATTTCTGTTCCTGCTGTGCCCACATCCGCTGTGCCTCCTCACTGTCAGCAATTGCAACATTACCGTCAACAATATGACCAATCCAATGTGTTGCAACCATTTACAAATCAATGCAGCAACAAACATTACCTTACTTTTGCTACCTCAAATGTGTTATTTCATATCCACAGAACTACTATACATTTTCCCATCCACATCTCACTACAATAACGATGCCATACAGATTGCCATATCTGTATAAGTACTGTACTTATCTGACCTGGTGGACACAAAAACACAAGCACATTACAACTAGTCCGTTACTTCCAATGGTGCTTACTGGAATAGGAACTCCATTTGTTTCTCCCGCTCCTTCTCCAAACGTGCCTGCTCTGCAAGAGCTTCACGTGCATGAAGCATCTCTTTGTGTGCAGCTTCTCGCTGCTCATTAGCCCTTGTTTTCTCCTGTAACTCCATGGACATAAGTTTCTCTAGCAACTTCAAATCTTCTGCTACTTGTTCCTGCACTTCTTTGGCACGCTGGCGCAGTTTCAGCTGATACTGACGCTGCAGGAACGATCTACAACATGCACACTCAATCAACGATCTACAACAAGCACACTCAATCAACGATGCATCGTCTCTCTCACACCTCTTCATTTCATTTTCAATTTAAAACATTAGAACTGAATCATAATTATATCTCCTTGCTAATAACACAACAAGCGGAAAAAGTATATGTAACGTAACATCAACATACGCTTGGAATTGTGCAACCTGACTCTCCTCAGAAGGTCATTTCATTTCATCCACTGGGGTCACACTTTTTTTGGGCACAGTTTGAACACATACTGCAGAAAGTTATTACCACTCTCTGCACATGTTGCTATATTACCACACTCTGCACATGTTGTTATATTTCCTTTAAAAACTTACTATATGTCACCACTGAATTTGGTTTGGTAAATTTATTGATCAAACATAACATCAAAATTTCAGCCCGCCAAAACGTTTTGTAATTTGTGGCTCACGAAAAATACGCTGCACATAATTTATAGGTACATTCAATGTCTATCTAATTACCAAATTTCATATTCTAGCTGTAAGCAATAAACGTCAAATATTGTTTCCACGTTTTTACTCCCCCAGTTATGCATCATGTGAATGGTAACAAAGCCAAAAAACTGTGCTGAGATACATCATCACCACACAATGGCTGTCATTTTATTACTGGCTACATCAAATTTCATCATCATCATCATCATCATCAAATTTCTCACTTCTCAGCTTTGGCTGGCAAATATTCACCTATCCTGGGATGTAGTAATTAACAGGATGAGGCTCGGTGGTCTTATTTATTATTATTATTATTATTATTATTATTTAATTATAAGTAAGTGTTAACTTGATGCCTTTTAATAACAAAGGATGGATTTTAAATAAGAAAGTATATAGCAATAAAAACTAAATATTATTGTGTTGTTTCCTTAATTATCCATCTTGCAAAATGCATCTTAACCTCAAAGTTTCATCCGGTCAAAAGCAATAAGTTTTCAATATTATCCCTCTACATTTTTTTGTCTTAATTATCTGGCACACAACTCGAATATTCTCTGTGCTGTACGGTGGTCAACAATCTGTGGCCTCCCTGGAACTGCAATAATTCTTTCATAAACTGTATAATTAAAAGAGAGAGAGAGAGAGAAAGTATTGATATGACCTGCTTATTTTGATTTTCTGTACAACTTTTAACCAAAACCTGTTTTAATTTGGTAAGCATTCAGCCAGATCTTACCGTAAACACACTTAGGTGGTCATGCTAACTGCCCGATATTTTTTTTCATTTCAATCAAACTAAAATTTTCTCAACACATTTTAACAAAAGTCTCCAATGTACAGTTCCACCAAAACCCATTCAGTTGGAGCCGAGCTATTGTTGCGTGCGGACTTATGAACTGACTGACAGACATGATGAAGCTAATAGTCATTTTTTGCAACCTGGCAGAAAATGCCCAAAATGGAAGGTCAGCAAACCATGCTCACCATTTTTCTACACATAATATTTGTGAGCATCCTAACACATATAAAAATGCCAAATCTTGATATACTATATGATGACAGAGAGCACCATGGCATTACAAAAGAGTGCTTTCTTTTCTTATTCACACCAATTTCAGCTACAGAGCAGATGGCAAGCTGTACTGCTTATGCCATCCGGATTTGTTTGTTCTGCTCCATCACCAAATGACAGCTCACTTTCTGGAATAAACACTTCATTACTTGTGATCAGCAGCTTACACTGTGCACTGATAAAAATATCTGCAGCAATCAGCCATATTAATGATGGCCTCCCACGAGGTATCCAAACAATGAGGGGTATCAAAACTGTGTGACAAAAAGTGTGTATCACTTTAATAAAATGTTATTCTGACTTGTACAACCATTTCAAACTATTCAAATACAAAATGTACTCCTGGGGATGCCTAGCTATAAAAGTTCACCAGTTCTGTACATTTGCCTGCAAATGGCATAGAGCCAATACACGTGACAAGCATGAACATTAACAACACAAGGAATATGTATAGTTCTGCTGACTGTGTCAGTCTAATTATGCGAATCACATATCACAAATGTAACATTTGATGCTGATCCGTCTCATATCCCACCTCAAGAGTTGAGTAAAAGATGGAAAAAATTAAACATTATTGAGGAAAAGAGAATGGAGGGAGGTGCCAAATCACATGTTTTACCAATTTTGTTTTGAAACTACTGCCAATAGAGAATTACTACTATTACTGCTGCACTCCAATTACACTGTGCACTGTCTGATTGAAATACATTCCAAACACCTTTATATAACTCAACCTCTACACAAGTTGCAATTTGACTCAGCACCCACCAAACACACACACACACACACACACACATCTATGTAGTGTACAGCTACATGCACTGCTAAACAAGCAACTGTCTACTGAAATGCTACGCAAAGCATGATTCTGATATAAGCTGAAAAATGTTTTGTCTCTGCAGTCATTCAGGGACAGTACCTTAGTTTGAGCAACATGGTCTGTCTGCTTGGACACATTTCAATTTTTGACAAATATCCCCAGTAATGGAAGTTTACATCTGAGCATAATGTAACATTTACACACCACGAATATTTTATATATTTTTTATAGAAAAGTATATTTCAGGTGGATTTTACACATGTTACATTTTGAGTACCCTGATGCATGCCCATACACCAGTCAGACAATGGACTGTGTACAGCTGCAGTAACACAATGATAACAAAAATCACATTAGCCTCTCCATACCCCAGCTCCACCTTCTTGCGCCGTTCCTCCAAACGTCTCCTCTCCATAAACATGTCTTCCAGTTTTGTCTTCTGCTGCAACGCCTCATCTTCCTCCTTCTGCAGTTCCTCTGCCTTCTTTTCCTTTTCTCTGTAACACACACATCACACATCACAATATCTACCATTTCAGTTTACCAAACTGGTCATTGACAGAAGATTCATGTCTTCTGATGTGACACTGCACCACTGGGCAAGCAGATCCTGACATTTTGAAGGATCACAGTGCTGTCATCTTCAGGCGCAAGTAGCCTGCAACTGCGAGATTCTAAAGATGAAGCCACTATGAAACTATGGGAAATGCTCACCCAGTGACACAGCAATAACATCCCAGAAGACATGAATCTTCAGCAACACAGTGAGAATGTTAGACCTCATCTCTGATAGCCTAAAATAGGTAAGTAACATTAAGACTAATAGACAGAAGTAATGCGGTATATACATATATACATATAACAAAGTGAATAAAACCAAGTAAGGCACCAGCCAATTGACTGGCAATATGCAAAGCAGTTTTGTATTATTTTATACAAGCAAACAGCCCGTTGTCATTGTTATTGTTGTTGTTATTGTAACAACAGCTGCTGCATTTGGAGTGTAGCATCTGTAACAAAACAGTTTCTGTGCATAAGTAACATCTCTTACATATAAAGAAAGGTTTTGCTGAAATACCTAACCTTAATGATAACCTGATTAAATAGAACAAATGCATATGGAATTCTGTTCATCATCAGCATACAGCACCTACTCTCAATTACATAAAAGGATTCCAGCTTCTTTTCAATGAACCATAACAACTCAAACAATAGTGTGAAAAAGAATTCAGAAACATTCAAATGAAATTCTTTGTTATGAGAGACGGAAGACATATGTCGATGCCTTCTAACATGACATAGCTGTGACATCACTCAGCAGTCAGAGTATGACATCCTCACACAGCAGGATGTCATCTATGGCACATCCACATTTCATGGGATGCACAAACAGTCTGCACATTATCAACATGGCCATGCATTCAGTGATGCTTGTCCAAGCAAGAACTATAACAACCTGAGTTCCTCAACTTGCTGCTTCAACTGCAACTGCAAAGCAACAGCCCTGTCCCTCCTCTGCTCACACTCTGCTCTGCGATGTTCCTCTTCAGCAAGTTGCATTACTTCACGCTCCTTCATCGCTTCTAATTGCTCCTGCTCTGCTTTCTCCCGTTCCTCTTGCTTCTCCTTCACCTGCTTCACCCATGCCTCACGTACAAAACGACTGTGCTGTTTCCGTTCGAGCTGGACATACATGTCTTTATGTCACATTCACACCAACAAGTAATAATCCTATAACTACAGTTTGCACTAAAATGCATAAAAAATCTAGCATTTCATGAAACAAGGCGCCAAACATATGCTCACCCATTCACCACACGCAAGTCTACAACGAAGTTTTTGTTTTGGTATAGAACTATGACACATCTAATAAAACACACAATATACGATCATGTGCAGGGTCCAGAAAAAATTTTAGAATGCATTACTTTGTTCCTGGGACATGAAGCTAACCACTCACCTCCAGCTACTACCTAGGTTAAGAATGCATGGAGCTTCACCTCCACTCTCCTCTATATGCCTACAGGGCTTGCATAGGGACAACTTTACATTTACTGTTGTACTCTCACTATCTGACCTTACTTCCAGTATGTAACGTCCAATTTTTAAATATCTCCCACAAAAATAACTTCACACAGAATACTGCAAGACTGCGAGTTTTAGGCAAGTCACTGCAAATTGTATTTATGGTGCCAAGTAATGCTGCTCAGTTTATTACAGAAGCCTGTCCTGATGGTCACTCATTGTGATGGAAATACTGTGGCAGGGCAGTTAAAACCCAGCAGAATATTACTGAACAGTGTTCTGTTCAGAAGACATCAATGATGTCTGTAAGTTCTTCTGTCTGTCAGATAACAGCCCAAGATCCTTGGTCAAACACGCAACAGACATTTCACAAGATGACACTAACCTCTCTAATGGAGGGTTGCTTCATCCTCCACTGATGGTATAACTTCAATTCCCTTTCTCTACGTTGATTGTCCTCATCACGTCGCTTTAACTCATAATTAACAGACTGCAGCTCTTCAAGAGGGATTTGGTGATGACCACCCTGATGACCTTTCTGCCCAGCCAGTTCTGTTTCATACTGTCTTGCTTCAGAGTGCAGCAACGCTGACAATCTCTGTTGACGTTCCTGTAACTGCTCAGACTTCTTTTGTGCTTCCAGTGCCTTGTTATAAATCTCCATACTAAAAGAAAAAATTAAAGCACAGTCAATACCTTTGCAAATCCTGCAGCAGTAATTATATTTATAAGTTATTGTACCTTCTGTGTAACGTACTACACTTTTTACTATTGACAAACCAGCTACTTGCACATGCAAAGCAGATTCACATTTTATTTTTCCTCTGCATGTTCCGGCAGTCAACTGCCATCACCAGGTAGTAACATGCAAACCTTGCATGGTTTAAAACACAGTAAAGCGCATGTATGTATGTGTGTGTGTGTGTGTGTGTGTATATATAAAATACATACACACACACACAAACAACGTTGTGCCACATTCTGTGATATATAAAAGAATGTAATACCTACCAGTACACGAAGTGCTTGTCTTCATAATAACGTTAAAACTATAATAATTTTACGCACTATATATTTAAGGAGTCAGAAAAAAATTGTACCAAATTTTAAGCCAAGCATGTAATCAGTTGGTACATTATATTTAGAAGAAGCAGTAACTATGTTGCGTTATTTTAACGCAATAATGGTTTCATTAGATTTTTAAACTATGTAAGTTTTAGGCAGCACTTTCTGATGACGGCAGTAGACACCAAAGCATAAAAGAGAGAATAATATATTATACATGTTTTGTATGTGCAAGTACTTGGTTTTTTTTAATAACAAGAATTATGCGACAGTATGTCAAAGACTGAAGTTTACTGGGATACAGCACTGTGGCATTGGCTAACAGTTCCCAGAATTTGGAAGGGCCACTGTGCCTTCAGAACACTGTGAACTACTGGCACAGTGACAGTGTCACAACACACAAGACCTGAATCTTTGGCAGCACTGCTGTGAAGACCTCAGATCTGGCAATGACATGCATAACTTCTTAGTATGTGTTATGTGACACAACAGGTTATGTAATGAGACATAACTTTACCATTAACATTACGCACACAGGCCACTAAACACTCTTCTACACAGTAATGTTTATGTGACACACTGCTAGTGAAAGAATTACTTGCAACACACGAACGGAAAACTGAATACTACACACTAAACGTTTGCAGAAATACGTCTCCCAGCAGATGGCAGCAGTGTTCAAGACGACATCCCAACACAGAAAACAAAAAATAAGTGGCAGTGTTGTGCATACAAAATGAGTTTAAAGTTGATGCAGTACAACCCCAAACCAGTCCAGGTATCATTTACAGAAATTATCAGAATTAGCAGAAAGTGCATCTGATATTGATGACCAACTGTAGTTTGCTTGTGGAAATAACAAGAAATGTACACTATATTAACACCTGACACAAGAGTGCAAGGAACACACACTGTATGAGATTACTACTTCCACACAAGGTGTCATCGAGTCATCCAATGCCACAAGATGGAATACCGATACACCCTTAACAAAAAGGTTATGGTTCTAATATGCATTAACTGCAGGAGTGTTACAAAAATTAGTGACTTTAAACCTCCAGGCCGTCCTCATTCATCAGAAGAGCAAGCACTGTGACTTTATTTCACACTGCACAGTAGCTACAACAAGTATTCTGTTGGTTGAGTGGAAATGTAATAACAACCAGTGGGTAAAAAAAAAGATGTAGTCTCTTGTCCAGGTCAAGTCAACTCAGTTGTTACTAGTACGTCTGTTACAAACAGCTCACGGAAGTTACGTTTACAACAGCAGAGTGTGGGAATTGGAACAAACACGCATTGTCACCACATAACGGTACAGACAAAGCTGTTCCTGTCCACAGAATGAAGGCAAACAGGGGCTGCAGAGGGACAGCTCCACTCATTTTAATCCCAGCACTGGATGGCGGTGAGTGGCCAACTTCACATCCCACACCTACCGAACACGAGGCTGGGTGGGCCCCAGAGACAGTCTGGACGTTTTGAAGAACAGAAACATCTCTTGCCCCTGCCTGGAGTTGAACTCCAGATTATCCAGACCGCAGCCCACCCCGAAAATTTGCAAGTAAAATTTTGTGTGTGTGTGTTTGTAGGGGAGGGATTAAGACAACTGAAATTTTACATGTTTGTTGTCCGCAGATCTGGGGTCTGTAGCACGACTGTGGTCCCCTGTTTTTGAGAGACACTGTACATTACTGACAGTCAGTGTCCTCTTGCAAATTAACCCTTTAAACGCCCAGTTAAATCCCATCTGCCATCTGCAGGCATTATTAGGAGCTCACCATACATTCCGCGTTAGCGAGTTAAGGGTTAATCAGCCAGCCAATCACAGAGCAAAATGGGACAACGGGAAAAAATATTAATGTTCAACACAAAACTGTCAGATGCCAAGTGCAATACAAAATGTGAAACTGTCTGTAGTCTGGACAGCTGTGCTATACTGCATATCATGGTAACAGAAGAGTGTGGACTGTCAGACTGTCGGTCAGTCGCACCATTTGCAGACCGGTGGCAGAGCGTCGCTGCACAGGGACACACACACAACTTGTGGACGCCGGAACAGATTTTCCGGCCGAATACCGTATAGGTCTTACAGACAAACGTTTATGTTAGGTTAACAAACGAACAAACAAACTTCAAGTCAAGTTCAAGTGTCAGGTAACACAACAGCAGGCTAGTGCAGCGGTAAGACTGCACAGCTGCATTCGGTCGGCCCACACACCAGTTACCCCGAGTTGTTTCGTGGCTTTCCTCAGACACACCAGGGTATGGCACCCCGACAAGGACACGACCGCTTGTTTTCCAAACCCTCTCCAGTCACCTCACCATTTGGTGCTGCACAGTCTGACATACCGACAACATCACAAATCACCAAGTCACCCTGACCTGTGCCTGTAGTAGCGTGGCGACGCCCAGTCACTGTGTTTGCTGGACTGCACATCCCACGTGTGAAAGTAACGTGTTACGCCACTCCACAGCTGCTGACGGTCATACTCGGCGTTGCGACGCCTAACGAGCGCCTCCTCTTGACTCCGTCGCGAGTGTGCCGAGGAATACGTCGCAGCACTCTGGCGGCCTGACATGCCTCAGCACTAAAACAAACGAAAATGTCGTGAGAGGTTTGTGGATCCAGTTCCAGACTGCTGCATCAGCAATGACAGCATCACTCATTCTTCGTCCAGTTCCTTTTAAACAGACTGTCCTTAAATAATTAAACTGCTTACTTCCTAATGACCACAATCTTGCGAATGTCACTGAAAACATTAAAATGTACCGAAGTGTTATAAACCATTAAAACAACCAAACCCGTTCACGGGTTTCCCGATGTGTGATTACTGAAATCTGAACTGAAGTAAGCAACTGCCTATTTAATGCGATGGATGTACGTACGTGTGTGTCACCAGTGACCAGTATTCCATTATTTATCATGGCACAGTGACATATCTATGCATTAACCTTTAGGCACCAGGCACCCTATGTACAGGACAGTCGTACCGCTACTGTCCAGAGAAGGCTTTTTATATATTTATTCAACAAACATAATTAATTATTTATTTTAGATTTGCTCGCACAATCTCCGTTTATTCCTCCATAAAATGTCATGTATTTCATAATGTTACCTTTTTTGTTTCATAAAATTTTTACATTTTACACAAATGTTGTGCTACAATTTAAATGTCCAGCTCCAGGGTCAAAGGGTCAGTTAGCAAGCACCAAAACAGCAGGGCACAGATTACTGCTGCTTTGCGAATGCTCTCTGCTGTCTCCTCTCAAGACACAGGAACACGGAGCACAGAACACAGGACACTGCGCAACAGGATTCTGCCACAGGATCAACTAACACGCAGTTGAACAGCTGCAACTCTCCATCTTCAGTCATTACAATGTCCTGATTAATCATTCAGCCAGATCACAACATAACTCAGAGGAATTTAAAATGCTCTTTTACCGCCTGACATCCGTAGCCTTGATTTTTCAAACGTCACAGGTTCACACAGCAGTAAAATTTTGCCACAATACGGGGTTGGTCTGCTAGTGCGCATTGTAATAAGTCAGTAAGCCGTACGGCATATCAACCGCCAAGCTACAGGCGATTCAGCTTTTGTATGAATCACAACAGCGAAAAGCAACATCCTTGTGTTACGTCTGGACGGACAATAGCGTCAAACACACAAAAATTATCAGGAAGCAGCTGAATGGTTAGGAAGGCCAGTTAAATGATGGATCTAAAATAGGGTGGTTGCTAGGTTTGTCTCTGCACTGTTAAATGAAGCAATATCATCTGTGGAAGTTACTATCGAAAAAGGCATCAGCGACTGTGGACGTGATTGGCAAACGTGAGCCCGTGATATACAGGGTGTTGCCTCTGTCGTGCGCCTTAGTACGGCAACTGCTGCACCCGCCGACACATATCGTGACAGCTGCCGTGCTCAGCAACACGACAGAAGGAGCGTTCTGTATTTCCAGGTATTATATTGACATCCACATGAGGCTGATCCATCTGCAGAGGTTATGTACAACTGAATGAAGGAATGACAAGTGCATGTTACTTAGCTTTTTGAATACTAACATGATCCTCAGCTACATTTAAAGGCAGTACCGCGCAGTAAACACACTCCGTCTCAGTTATAAAAACCAGTCAGTTAATGTTGTATAAGGAAATAATCGCTGTTTGTTCTGAGATCCACACAAAACAGATAAATACAGCTGTGTGGGCAGAACGTGGAATTTGTGAATGTTAAACCCGGTGGTACATATAGTGACCACTGGGACCTACGGAGTCACTGTGTCGACTGCACTGGTCAGTTGGCGGTGAATGATACTAGTGGATGACTGTGAGCCGATCCGCAATTGTCCCCTTGCAGGCACGACCAGTTTGTTTTCCCTTCTGTCGTTCCCTGTCTGAGACTGCCGCCTGTCGATTGGCTACTCTGGGGAAAGTGAAAGGCGAGAGCGCTGTCCCGAGTATTCCTTATGGGTTTTGATTTTCGTGTCCGAGGCTCGTCTTCCTGGTTTCATCTCATCAACTACTGGGTTCTCTCGCTGGCCGGCCAGAAGCAGGAGGCTCCATCTCCAGTTATTTTCTCCGAGACGGCTACGCAGACGTCCGGGATATGATTTGAGGTAAAGTTTTGTTTCGGTCTTTGTATTTCGGTTATGTTTTGTGACGATCCCCGACGTCTGCCTAGCGGTTGCCTCGGGAGGGGCTGGTAGGAGTTCACCTCCCCGTGGGAAGAATTACTTTGTTTTCTTTACACGAGTCAAAGTGATGTATTTGGTTACAGTATTGCTTTCTGTCTTGCTTGTATTTACGCACGATAAATGTCACATCCGGCCGACTGTTATGTCAACTGTAATACGTGTTTTCTGACCGGCTGTGGGTTTAAGCATTTGTGTTGTAAGTGTACATGGGCCGGCGTTTGTATTGCTTGTTGTACTTATTCTTTGGTCGGCTGTGCTTCCTTGTACCGTACATATTGTAGACTTACGCTAAGCCGATGGGTATATGTTTGTATTGCATAATTTATGATCGGCTGCGTGCGTTTTTGAAAGACTGTTTTTCTATTCAACTATTTTCATTGCTTTTGTCATTGCTCTCTATAGTTCTGCGTTGAACTTGTTAATAAATTACCTTTGTTATTTTATTTTGTGTTGCATCCTGTTTGCATTGCTTATCCTCCACAAGACATTATCCGGAGTTCGGCGGCTCAAAGGACCGGGGGGAGATTTGTGCCAGTCCTCGGATCAACACCCAGTGCCGCTACCCTTTTGGGTAGCTACCCGAGGGCTCAACTGCGTTCGGTGAATTTAGAAGAATGAGGAGGGAGAGTGGCCATGCTGTTTCAAACTTTCTTTTGTGTCATTTAACGACTCTGTAAATCGCTACGATCACACAGGGTCAGATGATAAATTCACTCGAAGAAACGTCTGTCCCAGTGCCAGTTTGCACAACACAAATCCCATACGGCCTGGCCTGGGGTTCAAGCCTGGCCTCCTCGGTGACGGTCGGCAACTGGTCGCCCCAGCCACGGCACGTCTGCTATTGCAAGGTACTACTGCGACATTCGCCTGAGAAAAGACACGAAATCCCAATCAGCCGCGATTCCAACCCAGACCTTTCCGATTACAAGTGACGGGCAGTTCTGCAGTCAGTTACAGTAACAACAAGAATCATGGCGTCATTATTGCGTGCAATGGTTAACCTTTTGGCGCCGGAATTATTTTTTTAAATTTTAGCACACTCTGTATATAAAATGTGAATAAAACAGGAACCAAATGCATTAGAATTATGAAACAAACTGCATTTTGAAGAGAAAAAAACGGAGAGTATATACCATGTTTAAAATATTCAGTATCTGTATTTGTTGAATAAATATATAAAATGCAACGTTTAGAGGTTAG
>Ga0123357_10005688_pt1 | contig 14985 bp, 10 predicted proteins | sample TergutEmb28metaG_FD_89873 | JGI IMG/M metagenome (GOLD analysis project Ga0123357, IMG submission 89873) | Embiratermes neotenicus P4 segment gut microbial communities from Petit-Saut dam, French Guiana - Emb289 P4 | ecosystem: Host-associated > Arthropoda: Insects > Digestive system > Gut ...
AAAACTGAAAATTAAAATTCTGTATTTCAAAACACGAATGTTCCAACACAATTCATAATCTACATACCGAATTCATGTACCCAAAATTTAACGGTTTAACGGTTGATAAACATTACAAACTCACGTGCTCAAATTTTAACGGTTTAACGATTGATAAACATTATAAATTAAAAAAAGCAAATTCGTTCATGCAAAATTTCCCGTAATACATCGACCCAAGTCAACGCAGTGTTTAGTTCCAAATTACATCTGTAATTGAAAGACGTTTGGAACATAAGTAATAGTTAATATTCTGTATTTCTCTTGCCTGTTATTTTAAACATCTCGACCCACATTGATGAACAAGTTTTAACCTTTTTAAGTCTACTAGTTACGTCGGTTTAACATTCAACAATTCTACATTCTGCCCACACTGCATTTACGTGTTTTATATTACTGTTAGTACAAACAGCGACTTCTGCCCCGTATGACATGAACTGATAGTTATTTATCTCAATAATTAACCAACTTTATGCACAAAATTTTTGTTTTACATTAAGTTTATTTCATGCCTCTACATGTTTCGAGCACATGTGCTCATCATCAGGAGGTCAAAATTGCATTACACCGCCTCTGGTATCATCACACTGAAACAAGTGAGTGGTCTAAAATTACTAAAATACAATTCTATAAATATGAGCAAATAGAATTGTATTTTAGTAATTTTAGACCACTCACTTGTTTCAGTGTGATACCAGATGCTGTGTAATGCAATTTTGACCTCCTGATGATGAGCACATGTGCTCGAAACATGTAGAGGCATGAAATAAATTTACTGCAAAACAAATATTTTGTACATCGAGTTGGTTAATTACTGGGATAAATATACTGAGATGCACGGTCAGCAAAACGTCAAAAAATGAACTGGTAGTTTTGTATAACCGAGAAGAAAAATGTTTACTGCGCAGTACGAACTGGGGCTTTATATAAAGCAGTCTACACTTCGTCTTTAAAGGATTAATCATCTTCTAAACTTCTAATGCTTGCTAATAAAACAAATACGGTTTTAAGGGAAGGGGCTCCGTTTTTTCGCTAAATAAGTACCGACGATCCTGCAGATGAAAGCAGCAGTTTCTTCAAAACATCGGCACTCATCTACCGAACGGTATGTACTAACATCCGAGGAGCCCGTGATCTTCACTTCCTTTCTTTCCATTATGAATATATATTTTTCTTTTTGTCCTTTAATATATAAAAGTTTAAAATCCTTTACTTCAAGATCCATTCATATGTTAAATAAAAGCCCCACCCCATATTATGCAGTGAGAGTGTTGAAATATAAAGCCTCACCAAAGTATCAAACATCAATTCAACCAGCCCGAACCATAACGTTCGGACCATTTATCTAATAAGTTAGTCATCACACGGTGGGACGCACAATTGCCACCTCCCCATAAACATAACCTTGTCACGTCTCCGACTCATACTCGTGACCACTGTGTTATAACTTCTTTACATACGATTCATATTTTTTTTCAAAACAAATTTTGCTCTGACCACACCTAAAATGATACACACCTAATAATATTTCTATTTCAAATTAGAGCCACATCTGTAGTATCTCTCAAAGGAAGGCACGCGTAAACAACACGGGTTTGTAAGACCCACCCAGACCTCTATTCACTATTTATAAAATTTATATTAATATCTGTGACTATGACACTTTTACATGTCAGTGAAGACTGTAATAGGAAGAATACTCACAGTGGCGTGCTTGTCGCTACAGAGGCGGTGGTAGATGAATGAACTATAAGCAAGAATCTTTGGAGGAATAACATTGCAAAAAAAAAAGAAAAAAAGCAATGTACTCGGACAAAAATGCCATAAATCCCCCCATGGAATCGAACTTGGGTCTTCACAGTTAGAGTTCTGCTACTGAATGGCTAAGCAGCACCACGACCCGAACAAAAAAAAATGTTCACCTAGAACAGGCCCAGAGGGGGAGAAGAGGCATATCTCTACTCTTTCTTCAACCTCGGCATTTGATGGGGGTGGGTGATCAACGCCTTGCCCAGGTCGCTTTACCGCCGGGAAGAAGACCCGCTACCCATTGTACAGGAGAATGTGCGGGCCCCAGGGCCGGTTTAAACGGGTGTGGAAATTCTCGCCCCACTGGGATTCGATTCCCAGAACGTCCAGCCGCTATATCGACTACACAAAATCCAAAAAGTGGATATAGAATTCTTAACAAATGTCACAGGATGAACCAAATTTGAAGAAACTGTGAGTGAAAACGAAAAGGAATAAACAGGTATAGTTTTAAAGGTGAAGGTAAAGGGCACCTTTGTACAGGCACTGAGGCTCTGTACAGGCCGTACGGCCCATAGGGGGAGTAGAGGTATAGCGCTACTCTTTCTTAACCACGGCACTAGAAGGGGCGAGGGGTCACCGTCACGCCCCGGCCGCTTTTTACCCCCGGGGAAGACCCAGTACCAATTGTACAGAAGGCTGGGTGGACCCCAGGGCAGGTCCGGATAGTTGCGGAAAATCTCGCCCCCACCGGGATTCGATCCCCGGAACTTCCAGCCCGTAGTCAGTCGCTATACCGACTACACTACCCGGCCCATAAACAGGTATAGAGTTAACAATAAAATCCAGGTTACAAGACAATCATCTCGACGGAACAGAAACTGATGCTCTCCAAAAGCTTGAATTTACATACCAACGGGGCACAGAGATAAATATAGTTTCGAATGTCCACCGAGTAGGAACAGGCAAGAATGTACGCCGTACAGAGGATGCCCACATTAACTTGCTTATAACGTATCATAACTGTGTAACTTAACGCCTTCCTTTACGTAGGCCTCAACACCAAACACAACGACGTGTGTGAAGAGGTTGTCATTAAAATGCCACACACTTCTGAGCTGGAAATTACATACAGAAGGGTGGCATGTTACATATTCTGGTCGATTTACCGCGAAGAAAGAACCACAGTGCCCTCTGAAAGGGAAGATCCCTGCGCCCTAGATTTGCTCCGAACGCGGTTTAGGTAAAATGTTCATCCACTCCTGGAACTGAAAGACGATCACGGGGACTCGGTCAATGCAATAAGGCACCTAATTATCCATTTTGTCTGTTATCTATTATTTCATCATTGTCGGTCGTTAATCAGCTGAACTCTTCGTAATCATGCTGTAGGATAAGAAATGGCAAATATCCAAGACTGTCATTCCACACAGTCCCCGTCCAGTACCACCGACCTGTCTTCCTCACAACACACTTCCCTACCATTCTGAGGTGTGTCATCCCCGTTGTGTGTGAAAGACTAATAATGAGGTAAATTCAGTCAGAAAACACAACTATAATTGCATGTTTCGGCCTATAGCGGCCATCTTCAGGTTATTACAATAATAACCTGAAGATGGCCGCTATAGGCCGAAATATGTAGTAGTTATTTACTTGCTAATAAATACCATCATCATCAAAGAGTGTCATATACATATATGACACTCTTTACATATATATATATATATATATACTACACTCTTTGAGCAAAATTGTAATAACCTGAAGATGGCCTCTGTAGGCCGAAACGTGTAGTAGTTATTTACTTGCTAATAAATACCATCATCTACCATAAAATTATAGTTTGTTTTCTGACTGAATTTACCTCACTATTATTCCCTACCATCATTCTTGCATTCCAAGGCATTACACCATCAAAATTCTGTAAGTTTAGTTAGTTATTTTCTTTTACCCTCATGTATCGTCGTCGGCGTCATCGTCGTCTTTATCATCGTCATCAAACTCTTGCGTGCTCGGACTCCAACGCGGACGTCTTGCACGCCAACATGCTACTTCCATTTTAGGTGCGTTCACATAAATAGCGAAAAGTGCCTGTTCGTTTCTTCATGTCTGACCGTCTGTCTGTCTGCATACATCGGTGTGGCTCCCACTGGACGAATTTTCTTTCAATTTCATATTGCGAACTTTTACGAAAATCTGTTAAGACACCCAACATTTGGTTAAGAGTGGACAACAATATCTGGCACCCCGTATGAAGACCTAAGGATGTTTCTATTGTTTGCAGCAGTTAAAAATATTCTGTAGCTCGACAAGGGAAAATGTTTTGTCTTTTCCATGGCAACAGAAAGATTTTGTATTGCTAATAATTATATGTATGTCAGCAATACAAGTGGGAAGCACTGTTCTCTGTCCATGACAAAATGGCTTAAGGGAAGGCGCCACATTGTTACATTAATCTGCCTTCCTAGTATAACTTATAAGTTTGAAATACGAGCAATGTAGGTGTTTGTACACTTCCTCATATAAAAATGTATTTATAATCCAGTATTCTTGGGGCGGCGATATCATTTCGTCTAATTTTTATTGGTATAATATATCTGCGTTTTAGAAGTAGGTCAGTAACCTACTTACAAAATGAATGTCGAATTGAACTCTATTTACATAAAATATTCACTTATTGGGAGGCAGGTGAGGCTTCTGTTGTTTCACTGCTTTTCTTTATTTGATCAGAGCATCTACTGCCCCTTCTATCAAGGCCACTTCTTCTCCTCGATTTTAAATTCTGGATAGATAAGAAGATCGATCAACAACCATTACCCTCTCCAGATGTTCAGTTCACTGTCTTCTGTAAGCAACTTTGTATCGTGCAAATTAGATAAATTCCCGTTTTTCACTTGGATTTCTCCCACGTTATTTCTGACAAAAGAAAATGAAGCTGGTAGCTAATGACGAAGAATGTAAATATATGTTTTTATTCCGATGCAAGATGGTAAAATCATGTAATTTCATAATCTCTTATAACATCATTTTCTTTCCAATGTTAGTGTCTCTACATACTGATCTGCAAGCAACAGACAATGAATTATACCGTGTAAATTTATATTCTTAAATAATTAACTCCACGGAACAGACTCTTTTATGAGAAGCTAACCCGTCCTAGGCTAGTCGCGAAATTCCCTGCATATTATGGAACCCGAAGGTTCATTAGAGCATTCAAAAGAGCCCGCCAACTATCCCTATCATGAACCAGATCAATCCACTCCATGCCCCCCATCCATTTACTGAAGATACACTTCAATACTATTGTACCATCCTCGCCTTGATATTCCAAGTGCTCTCTTTCCCTCAGGGTTCCCTCCCAAAACTCTACATACACTTCTCGTGTCCCCCATACGTGCCACATGCACCGCACATATCATTCTTCTTGATTTGATCAGCCAAATAATATTTGGTGAGGAATTTAGAATATAAATCTGCCCGTCTCCTTCCCTGTAACCTCGTCCATCTTACGACCAAATATCTTCTTCAGTACCCTGTTCTCGAACACCTTCAACCCATGTTCCTCCCTCAATGTGAGAGACCAAGTTTCACACCCATACAAAACAAGTGGCAAAATCATATTTCTGAATAGCAGGCTAAATTCAAGTAACCAAGTGTTAGTAAACTTACTGACACTTCCGTTGTGATCGCTATTATATGCAAATAGGTTTTCAGTTCTTGAATGTTTAATTTTGGATCAATGTAAAAGATTTCTTGTCATGAATTTCCACTTTCTCTCCAATCAGCGTACAGTAAAATTCCTAACTCCGTAACAGTCCAATGAATAGTATGATCAGTATTTCGTTTACACTGCAGTATGCAGAACGAACTGCGAATGAATGAAGAAATGGAAAAGACTTTTAAAAAGGGCGATGGTGACCTAATCGAGGTGCCTTTCCTGAATTTTGCTGTAGGTAATGAGGGAAACCAAAGAACTGTCAGGTGTGCCGGCTAGAGTTCAAACCGGTAATCCTCCCAATAACACTTCAAAGATTTACCATTACCACTTCCTGCTGTTAACACCACTGATGATTTCAGAAATCTGATTAAGATCAGTTCAATTTAAGATCGACCATGACCCACCCACAGATCAGATGGCTAGTCACCGGTATCTGACCAGGCATGCAGGGTTTAAACCGAGGTTAGTTCTAGTGTGACTGGTGATGGATGAAGTGGTACGGGTGCAGTTTCTGCATTCGAGGACACTTCGGTTCTGACCTTACAGTAATCATTCCGCCATTTATCTGCACTCATCTACCATAAGGGGCTTGTACATAAGTCCACTTGACACCGCAAGGCCAAGGAATTGGATATACATAAATCGCGCAATTAAACTAAATACAGCATCCACCGACTAAGACTCCCACAGACAGCCAATGAATCGCGTGTCTCAACAAAGTGTACGTAGAAGCGAACAATTCGTTCTGACCTTCCAGGTGGATACCAACCACGATCTCTGACTATATAGTCCTCTTAAAATTAGCTTCACTTCCGGTCGACATGTTAGTCTTGGCAACTTCGCCCGCCCATCTCCACTTGATTGGCCCCAGTTTGCTCTGATACATATGATAACCATCACCGGATTGTATGTATATGTTCTAACAGCCGACAGGACCACCGTTTATAATTTCTGCGTTCGTGTCCGACCTCTATTTACAGTTTCTTTTCTAGTACCTGGATATTATTTGAGATCCAGCAGCCGTTTACAGTTTGTGCACTATGACCCGGTTACTTTGCGAGTCCATGCCTCTGTTTATATTTTCTGTACTAGTTCTCGACACCGCCACAGGCCTGGCCAGTGTTTGTAATTCATGTGCTACTTCCAGGCTGTCTATTACGTCAGATACGATCACTGTCTTCAATTTCAGTGCTAGTATCTGGCTACTATAACAAAGGACCACTTTCGGCAGCTTCTAATTTAGCATCCTGATGCTCTTCCAGGTACTGCTCCTGAGGTCTCCTTACGGTACAATACTAATTCATGTCTCTAGCCAAGGCAGCGTTTCACTATCACGTAACGAACTTAGAAGCGAAGAATATAATTAAATAGCCGGCATAGTGTATTCGGCTACAGGCTGCATGAAGGAGGAATCGTGGGTCGATTCGTGGAAAAAACAAGGAACTTTTCTTCTGCAAAACATGCATAGATAGCCTGTGGGCCGCCGCCTCCTCTTCAGTACACAACGGCGTCACGTGAAGCTGACCATCCATTATCTAGTGCTAAGTTTAAGAATAAGTGGAGGTTTAACTCCACTTCACTGAACTACAGGCTGGACGGTCCGGGATCGAATCCCGGTGGGGACGAGATTTTCCGCCCGTCCAGATCGGCGCTCTTTCCCGGGGTAAAGTGGGGCCGGGGCGTGCTGCTGACCACTCACCCCCTTCTAGTGTCGCGGTCAAAGGAAAGTAGAGCTATACCTCTACCCACCCTCTGGGCCACTGGATCACTTTACCTTTAACTCCACTTCTTCATACGCCCTCTAGGTGCTAACAGACACATATCACCTTTAGCCTTTCATTACGATTAACCTCGTTCAAACGAAGCTTCATTATGTCCGTTTTCAAAACTTTAGTTATGGTAATATGCATCAGAAAACTAGCAAAGAAATCTGAACATTAAACTACTTCCTGTAAGGTGGATTGAGTTGAGGCACAGGGCAATGAAGGGGCTCCAGAAATTGCGCTGCGGGTTGCGGCCTGTTAATCACAAACAAGATGTTACGTAAAAAGTATGGACAGACGACATTTTTGCGCGCTTCCTTTGTAATGAACACATGAGATCAGAAAATTACTGTCTGTTCGTCATTTCTATAAATGTTGAAATAACTTTGATAAAATCTGGAATGATCAATGTGCATTATATTCTGTATAGTTAACTTTACTTCGATATGTGTGGAACTTATATTTTCTACGTAAAATGAAGCTCAAATATAAACTTTATCAAGATTTTCGAAACTAGCTTATCTTTAAAAAATATATGGTACAATTGCAGTACCCCAATAAGCTCTAAAAATCGAATTTGCAACGTTGTTGAAGCTGATGTATAGTATAATAAAAAAAGAGGAAAAATATTTTAACGTGTAACACGTATGTATGTCTACTGCCTCTGAAATAAGGCAGGTTTTATCCACAATAAAACGACATCAAGACCAGCGAGGCGTATAAAAAATTCCCCTAGGAAATTTATACCACTTCAGAGGATCGCAGAAGGGCAATATTTGCGTTATTTGTAGAAGAAATCCTCTGTGAGAAAGTACAGATGCTTTTCGCCGCAGGATAATCATATAGAGTAGAGAATTTTTTTTTTTGTTTTATACATATATTTAAACTTTCTCTGCGCGCAGTCTATTCGGCAAACACGGCCTCAGTGCTGAAACGTACTCTTTTAGATGCATAAGCATCTTTCCAAATTACAAGCACCAGATCTCCGTTCAGAAATCCGCATGACATTAATGATGATGATGATGATGATGATGATGATAATAATAATAATAATAATAATAATGGTAACAACATTATCATCATCACCATTACCATCATAATATTAAGCTCAAATGTCTTTTCTCCAAGACATGTTACGACAATTTGTGGCACTATACAACGACAGGCATTAAAGTCACGCGGGTTGTGTACGGACGTTCCGTTATTAAAACCGAGGCTTAACAGCAGACGTTCTGCACAGAGAGAGAGAGAGAGAGAGAGAGAGAGCTTCTTGCGCAACGAAGGCGAATGTCGTGCCCTCACAAGACAATAAACCTTGAAGTCAAAAGCCATCAGTATCCCAGTCCGTCACGAAAACTTCGCGCAGTCATTCCTAACGCATATTCTGTCAGTTCAGTCCACATAAGGATTGCCTTTGCCGTCATGTGCCTGTGAACATGGAGAAACTTTATTGCTAAATTAATTACATGTTATTAACGATTTTTAAGACATCTCTGTTCCTAGGATAACGCTAAAAACACGTTTAAAATTTCGCCTTAAAGTGGCAATCTTAAAACGCAGAATTTACTGCAGTGCCATACTTGTGAGTATTGGGGTACAACCAACATGCACATACGCTTCTCTTGCATTAGTTTTCAAATATGGCGTCTACAGTTGGTTGTTATGCTCATGCTGTGGATCATGACGCCGTATTACAGTCTGGCAGGTGTGTACCAACATTTCCGACAAACCCACTACCTAAATTTTCAATTCTGAAGAAGTAAGTCGTGTTTTGTTGTATGCTTTCTTCTGGGTAATTCTCCGGCGTCTGAATTTAGACACCGGGAAATTACCCAGAAGAAGGCATATTACTTTCGGAACACGGCGAACGTTTGAAATCAAGAAGTCGTATTTTCATCCTGAAGGTTGGTACCGACATATAGAAGTACCGTATAATTCGGTGTCGTAACCACAACAATTCAATCGCTGGAAAAATTTAAAAAAGATATATATTTTATGCAAAGGGAAGGTAAAGTTCAACTTAGAACAGATCACGAAGGCCCAGAGGGGGAGTAGAAGCATAGCTCTACTGTTTCCTTAACCTCGGCGCTAGATGGGGTGAGTGGTCAACGACACGCCCCGGCCGCTTTACCCCCCGGGAAAGACCCATTCTACAGGAGGCTGGGTGGGCCACAGTGCCGGTCTGGACTTATGTTTTATGTACATATCTTTTCAGGGTTTCACAAATCCTGGGCGCCAGTCAACCTGGGCAAGTAAATTTTGTACTGTGGCACCTAATATTTGCGGGTCCTCAGTATGGAACTTGAAATGTATCATCGTTACGAATTCCTAGGGTATTTAGATGGCTTGTGTACGAACATTTGTGCACCTATCTGTTCAGGCATTCTTCAGTTTTCCAATGATGTCCCGTAACTACGCAGGTTATAAACAAGTAGACAATTACATAGTGGCGGGCAATTGTGAATGCGATAATGAACTTTCAGTTTCCATAAAATGCGTCGAATTTCTTGACTAGCTGAGAGCCGGTTAGCTTCTCAAGAAGGACTCTGCTCCATGGAGTAAGTAAGTAAGTAAGTAAGTAAGTAAGTAAGTAAGTAAGTTAGTAAGTAAGACAATTACATATGATGAATTTGCATAGATGCGAAAGGTAGGCGTAATTTTGTTTTCAAGGATGATCGCACCATCTATTGGAGACTGAGGAAAGTCACGTAAACCTCAAGTATAACAGGTTTCCGAGTCAAGATTCGGAGTCCGAACCCCTCAAATAAGAAGCAGAACAGCCAGTCACATTGGAAAACTACATATTATTGCGTGTTGTTTGCAAAAGCAGCACAAAATCAATACAAAATGGGAACATCATACCCACATTTCGGCAGATTTTGACGACTTTTGACATTCTTTACGTAGCTCCGAAAAGAATGCAAATTTTTAAAGCCTTACTTCTCAGGTAGGCACTATGTAGAAAAAATAAAAACTTGTCACGGCTCGAAAATTGTTGGTCTTTTGAGCATATCTGGTAGCCTTCTATACTATTACGTAATAATATAAGGGGCACAGGAAATACGAAAACCTCGCTGTTACTGGTCGTGGAGAATGGGTCTGTACAGTTGTTGTAGTTAGACATAAATCATTAATGACTTTGATGATAGTTTAGACGGTTAAAATGCTGTAACGGTATACTATGTGATGTTCTGCAAAAGGGTTACGGTTTCTCATTATTCTTCTTTACCTCCGTCCATCCTAAAAAGTTTAATCTCATTTGGCTATATAAATCTAACTTAAACTGACCCCCAGCACACCACGAAGCCATATAGGAAAGTGGAGGTATATATCCCCCCATTCTTTACTTCCGCACTACATGGAGGTACGTTGCCATTTTCGTGGATCGCTCGCTTTATCGCCGGGGAATGCATAGAATAAGAGGACCGGCTTCGAAGATTTGGGGAAGAGTAAAATGTGTTGTTTCAACCTGGAAACAAACCACAAATTCTCCTTGGTTCAGCCCGCCACCTACCACTCTACCAACAGCTGTAACCCAGCTCCGCATGTGTGCTGTCTCTAATAACAAGTATTTCTGTTCTACTTGGCATTTAGTCGTCATTCTACCCAGTGAACACCCGGTTGCTCCTGGTCCATATTCCGTTGGGCTACTGTTTTATTTCGACCCTCTAAGTAACTCAAACTTTTGGTTATAGCATTACGCACATCGGTATTTTAAGATATGTCTGAAGATTCTCAGGAAACTATTTGGATCTAATACACATGACAAATTATTAATAAGAATAATTTTTTCTTACTGTTCTCAAAGCAGGACACGAGTTAAGATTAACTTCAGTGCTTGCTATTCATATTTTACTCTAACACACTTAGGTAAGGGGTTAATTATATCCGTACATATGTGGCTGTTACAGCTGTAATATTAAAATATTCCAAACAAGCAAACACTTGCCAAGTGCAGAAGAAAGGTTTTTAGAAATTATAATATTTTTGGAGAAAAATAACTGTACGTCTAAGTACCATGATGAAAAGTGCCAACATGAACTGTCACTTTTCGGTATTAAAGTCACTTTCTCCGCGTCTTGACTCGAGTCACATACGAAAGTAATGTGTGTATCTTTGTAATTTTGATCTGTGATAAGTGATAAATTCACTGAGTGATGAAAGCTTCTCCGCAGACGCTACCTCAACATCACTTTCGTATTTTCACACCTTGTCCCCATCCACCAAAATCCGTCTAACAATGTGTAGAGAAGGTACTTCACTGAAGGGACACATATGATTACACCGAGTAGCCTTAGAAGTTACAAAAGGCAGTCTAAAGCAACTATCTAATGGAAACCGCTTTGTTTCTGTGTATACAGCCACGCGCTGCGGCTTTATTGAACTAGACCATCTTAGGAAAACAGTGACATGTATACATGGAGGGAACTCGTATTACGTTCATGACGTCATTAAAATTTGGATTGAGATAACAAAACTTACAGTACGTATTCACTTTATTAATATATATTTCCGTCAAGACAATTATATAGTAAAGGCATGAGTTTAAGCTAACGCGACATGTTTCGACTTAAAAAGTCATCCACCGGAAAACTAATAAGCAGGAGAAGTCAATACAACCACAACGGACATAACAACCAGAAGCCCAATCAACGAACAACGACCCCAAGAAATAGCACACGTCACATACTTGACCCTAATATAATTACAATAGTATAATAGATATAAACCAAGTTATGTACATGATAAGAATCACAGCAAAAATTGTAAGCCATCTGGGATCCCAAATGCGCGCAACCACACTGTAAAGAACTTCATGGTTCTTAGCATAGCCTGAGGATGACTTTTTAAGTCGAAACATGTCGCGTTAGCTTAAACTCATGCCTTTATTATATAGTTGTGTTGACGGAAATATATATTAATAAAGTGAATATATGGAATCAGCACACAACGGGATGACTTCACTAAAAAAAAACTTACAGTGTTGTTACTGCGAAGGAGTTTTCTATGTTTATTAGCCTATCAGATTTGTATCAGTTTGGATAGCTAGAGTAATCTCGTTGCGAAATGTGTAAGAAAAAAAATATTTTAGTGTTTTCTATTAGATAGGCTGTAATGAACGGGACCGCGGTAACACAGTATTTAAGGTATTGTGCTACAAATCGGAAGGTCGCTGGTTCGATTCCAGATGGTGCCATTGGAAATTTTTCATTGACATAATCCTTCCGATCGTACTATGGCCCTGCGGTTGACTCAGCCTCTAACAGAAATGAGTACCAGGAGCATTTCCTGGGGGTAAAGGCGGCCAGTGCGTAAGGCTGACAACCTTACCACCATTCTGGGCCATTGTCACGTAATTTGGGAACCTTAACTTCCTGGAACCCTCTGGGCACCTCGGGCCTGTAATGGGACTGATTTATCTTGATTTACGCTGTAATGAACAGCTACTAACTTTTCGTATAGGTTTGTAATATGTGTGTACTGAGGATTTAATTTAAATGGCAGAAGAAACAGCGGGTATTTAAAAAATAACTCTTAGAAATCTGTAACTCGTGATGGCACGAAGAGGCTGATTGTTTACATTTTTTATTTCGGTGTTTGGGAGACACCGACTTCGATTCTACGTGCGGAAGAGCGACTACACTTACTGAAAATTTACGTTTTTCCCCCCAAAGATTCTAAAACAGTTTCTTAAGGGAAAAAAATTATCATTCACAATTTTCATTCAGCCCGACGCGATAGTCTTTAGCCCTCTACATTCGAAAATTCGGCACTAACCCTCTAAACCACACTATTTTCTGATTCTATCGTCTGTTTTATCATCGCAAGCTATACATATAAACCGCACGGCTTAGCGTGGTCTAAGAATAGAAGGCGACTATTTCCCTACACATCAAAAACAAACTGATTTTTTTTAGGTGCGTCATCCCATTTGTGTTAGTCCAATAACAAAAAAAACTTTGTGTATTATAGGTACAGTCGAACAGAACTATATTTCACCTAGTAGTACAGTGGGTTTACGACTACATTGGGTGCAACTACATGTTTCGGCCCTATATGTTGGCCATCTTCTGGTTGTAATTTAACTTATAGAACAGTTATATAAGATGTGTTAGGTGTTTTTTGGGGGTATTGAGGGAGTGGAGGAAAGAGATCTCGTTGTTTCAATAGTGGGTAGCATGATCTTGGGCTGTTATGAGTAAACTGTCATTAGTTGACTATGTACGTGTGTTAAGGTAGGTTAATATTCCTATGCTGAGGAATGAGTTACCAAACTGATCTTTTGAATGAGAGTGCAGTAAGTTTTCTAAGAAGTAGAATTGAATACAAGTATTTACATGTTAAGACGACTTTCAAGCTTCACAGAATGAAAACTGAGCGCATTATTATTATTATTATTATTATTATTAAACGTAAGGTACAAAATGAAATGCGCTATTGACAATTTTGCTGTGTTGTCAGAGTAATAATCTACTGTTTCTACAAAAGAAATTTTATTCATTGTTCCCCGAATTGTTTTCCAGGATGTTCATCTCGAATACCCAAAGCCTGTAAATATATTGCTGGTACAGTAACCATACATAGGGCGATGAGATTGGCAGGGCATTTAGCTTATAACAACAGAAAAAAAGTTTTTTCGATATCATGTATATTACCATGAGCACTGTCATAACGAACATATTCTACCGGTTGTATAGGACTAGAGCAGGTCATGAGTGGAATAACGAATGAAAATGACTAAGAGGATTGGCACCCCTGAGTTGGCAGGTAATGCCAAGGAGCCTTTTCTGTCATTTCTCCAGTAAAATGATCTACTGGAGACAACAGGACCTCAAAGGGGGAGGAGGGAGTTATACGGCAGCACGAAAGAACCCGGCAATATCAAAGAAACTCACTTTTAACTGCAGGGGAAGAAAATTGGGAAACAAGGAATAAAACTTTAGTTATGGTTTTTTCTCTTATAGTGGCCCTTGTCCCTTTCCTGACGATTTTTCAATTAAACTACGTGATTTTAGTGTTGCGATATAAAGGGAGATTTACTGCGGCAGCCACCCGCCCCGCTCACAAGATTCACTCGCTCTCACTTCTAACAGAAAGTAGTTTTTAGGCTACCGCCCCTCTTAACAGCTTCCCTAATCACAGTACCACGATGGCGGTCTTACATCCTGTGGGGGCAAAAGGTCTTGGGTTTCTCTGCATGGGGCTAAAACACATTTAGATTACAAGATTCTTAATAATATTAAAACGTGAGACATATAATCACAGCCAAATTTCCATCCTAAGTTTTCTCAGAAAGAAGTGACATGAAAAATGAACAAAAGAACTTAAAAAGGAATAAATAAGGAACTCAGCATTGATGACTTTACCAAACACAATAGATTAAAAACAATTAAGCTATAAAATTTAGCAATAATGTTTTATAAGTCTGAAGATTATCAGAATCGACTATTTAAACGCATTGCACATTTAACACCCCATTCGTCTGCAACCCACATAGACTAAATACACTTTGATTATGGACTAAATACACTTTGCTTATGGACTAAATACACTTTGATTATGGACTAAATACACTTTGCTTATGGGCTAAATACACTTTGCTTATGGACTAAATACATTTTGCTTATGGACTAAATACACTTTGCTTATGGACTAAATACGCTTTGTTTATGGACTAAATACGCTTTGCTTATGGACTAAATACACTTTGCTTGT
>Ga0123357_10005689_pt1 | contig 14984 bp, 7 predicted proteins | sample TergutEmb28metaG_FD_89873 | JGI IMG/M metagenome (GOLD analysis project Ga0123357, IMG submission 89873) | Embiratermes neotenicus P4 segment gut microbial communities from Petit-Saut dam, French Guiana - Emb289 P4 | ecosystem: Host-associated > Arthropoda: Insects > Digestive system > Gut ...
GTAACAACCCGCGAGCACGCGCGGCGGGGCGGGGTGTGAGGGGGGGCGACCCCGCGGGCCCGCGCCGGACTTTCTCCTCCCCCCCCCCCCCCCCTTCCCCCCACCTCTGCAACATACACAAACTCTTTCACTCGCAGGTAGAAGCACCAGCAGCGCAGCAGCGGCGGCAGCCACCATCTGGACCATTGTGCCATCGGACAGGCCATCCGCGTCCTTTCACGCGTTGCGTTCCACTACATTGAGTACGATGCAACAGTACCAAATGTTCGTCACCGCTGCTACAAAACTCCACTGTTCATGAGTTTACTAGTCCATTATAATCCCATCTGATTCACAGACTGGTCTAATGTGTCGGAGTATAGGTTTTATATTACGTGGGCGTGTAGGTATGGAAAGAAATACTCTGTTGCTGCTGGATGAATCTGAATAAAATCTCGTGCAAGGGATCTACAGTAAAATTAATGGTCTAACAGCTTATTTTGTTTCAATCATTAATAAGTCATTTATCGATAACTTGTTTGTCTGTAGCATAACTGTGCAGGAAAACACGTGTGAAAACGCGTGAAGAATACATGTGTCAACCAATGACTGAAGGGAATGCATATAGGCTTACCGCGAATATATCAGTAAAAACAGCCACTCTTAGGGTTGATAGTGCAAACCACATATCTCCTGAATGTTAGCAGAGAATAAACCGCTCAACCATGACATTAAGCAAAGCTGATTTTAGACCACACCGGTCATTCAGTGTTGCCAGCAATACACTCTTCCATCTACAAGACTGCCTGCACCGAAGCATTTACATCGTGCAATACCACGATTGCACGCACAACAGTCTTCCTGAAGATGAACCCTCGGGTTCGAAACATGTAGAAGGGAACATAAAAATTAAAATATTCGTTTACAAAAAGTGCATTTTGTTGGTTTATATTGTATAATTATATTACAATGCATGGTAAAAAAACATAAAATTCCTTCACAATCTGTTCAGCTTCTGAACTGCTTGCTGTCTCCAATATTTTCCAACGATGAGTTGCACATATAAATAGTACCGGCACTTAGAATACGTGAGTGCCTGTGCGTTTATGTGTATGTATTTGTGTGCGCGTGTGGGTGTGTGTGGGTGTCCTGATAGCGGCCATTTGTGGCCCAGTTCTCCATTTTCAGCCCTTGTTACATCATCTATGCCTAGATTTAGCAGATGGTGTCATACAATCAGGTGTACCACTGTGTTTATATGACTGCTCTGTACAAGGACTTATCGCCCCACTCATGTGGGCTCATAATTTCCATATTTTAATGTCTGTAACTTAAACAGGTAAATGTAATAAATTTGCCTAGCGGGATATTATCTTGCAGACAAATCGCATTACTATTCACTTGGGCCATTTACCGTGAAGCAGACTGTGCGGCTCTTGCCGCTATTCAAATTTGTCATGAGTTTGGTTCCATGCGTTTTAGTTTCATATATTGCAAGCGATGTCCACTTTTCAACCTACTTATAATTTTTTAAGTGGGTGTTGGAAATATTACCATTCAGCTGCACATACACGTCACCTATAACAAATATGTTCTTCATTGTTCGTCGAATTTCGCTGTACAGCACGAGTTCAGCAAGCCGACGGGAAGTGACTAGAGACAGTTCTCAATTAAAATAACTTCCCTACATGACCATAATTTGATGCTAACCTGTCTTCAAAATATCTGGAAAAATCAGCGGATGACACAAGGCCATGTAATCACCAAAACTGATGACGTTAAGAAAAATGTTGTTCGAAGCATGGGAATGCTTAATACGTTCTTTGTTCTTGCGTGGCGTTCTGGTGTGAAGCCGGCTCAGAGTGCGATGTCCACTGACGGAGCAAGAAATCTAGCACTGCCGCGGGGCCCGTATAACCTTCATGGTCCGCTCGCAGTGGAGGGACGACAAACTGGGGCACTCACCGCCTCCCCAATCACGAGTTTCGTTTCCTGTGAGGTTCGCGTACAGTCTCGTTGTACAATCTGTGCGCCTTCGACGTGTATGTACGATCTGTTTCAGGTTGGGACCGAGCTGTGGTAAAGCACTTAAGATAAAATGTCCGCTGAACTTATGCCACGCTGTAATTATAAGCATCCTACCAGCAACTCGTTATCGAGGCCAATGATCGCCAACTTAACTATGTTCACAGTACAGAATCTTGCTTCAGCGGCTGGTCAAGAAATGCCACGTTTTATGCAACCCGGTTACTTATCACTACGCCTGTTTAAACTTTTTTTAATAAAATCTTATCACTTGGAGCTTGTTCCGATTCAGGAACTTCCGGCTTTAAAGCCTGTTTCTCTAAGATCAATTTTACCGTAAGTTTGCCATCTACTGTAGCATGTCTCACCTAGTCACTTTCCATGACGTTTCTAAAACAACATTTTGTAGGAATGTTTAATGTACCCCATACTTAGGTTTACGTGGTTCATTCCGTTCTGTTATGAACACAAAACTAAAACATTGACATACGTACTGTGTGGTTTTTATACACCTGTTCTTGTTATTAATGTCTTCCCATTAACAGATCTTCCAAGTGGTATTTTCCATGCCATTTTCCAACCAAATGTTCAAGTTTGAGTATTACGCTCTCAGGGCAGTGACGTCATATTACGTGACTTTCTAAGCAAACGTCATTAAATCCGATAAGTCGTAAAAACTCAGACTATAAAGGTGCTTCTCCTTTCGGACACAACTCTTAGCGCGTGTGTAGAGGGATTACGTCTGGAATCAATGTGAAAGTTCTCACAGGCTCCACACAAAGGCAGGAAGTGGATCCGCGCTGAGAGGGCAGGATATGATCTCAGAGGACACAGACCTCCAGATCTACACTTTCTTGCTGTGCCCCTGTTATGGATAAGACCAGGGTGGTGGAGAGTTGTCTTCAACCGTGAGACCCTCTCTCATCCTCTTGTTCTTGTATATTAACAACATCATGATTTTATCACTTGCAGACGTTACATTATTCAAAGACGCACGGTTATACAGGAAGGACTGAAGAATATCGCGACAGCCTCAACAGAAATTCTACCTACAGATATTTGTCTTCAGCCATAATATTGTCACGCGACTGTCATATGTATATGGCAAAAGAAAGCTAAACCAGGTAAACAACACTATCATCGGGGTGTCAGCAAACCGCACAACTTGCGTACAGATTTCAAGAAAAATCGAATTAAAACCATCTTCACTCAGACACAACTCAACTGCGAAAGACGCGGAGGAGGGGTAATGGTGGAGATACGAAGTACAAATACATTAAATTCTCGTATAAAGCGTATTTATTTGTTCCATAAACAAAGTGAAGTTGCTAATTTATTTATTGGCTGCCCCCAGAGCAACGATGCAGTAACAATGGAGGACATTATCGACCATCTGAACTGATTAACGTTCCATTCATCCGAGAGAGTGCACCAGAGGCACGTTTACAACATTTTGCCCATAAGCAACCCCGACGACTCATTACGAAGAATTTTAAAACGCCGACTTGGAAAGCAATATACGCCGCTGTGTACTATCAGCTTTAGGTTTCTGTAACATTATACACATTTGGTTTCATTATTTTTATTTTCCTCTAAAATATGTTTCGTGCGTAAACTCTACTTATTTTATGTATCCGAAACATTCAGAATTTAATTTCGCCACGAAAACGCCAGTGTGGACACTAATAGTTTATCAGTTAAATTATGGCGAGGCAAACCTAGTCAGGACCTAAAAGCAGCCATCAAGCGACAATGTGGTCTGAACTTTCCCAGGCTTCTGAATGTCCGAGTGATAATGTTTGCCAGTATGCCCATTGATACGAGTAGAAACAAACATGATGAAGCCCTGCTCCGCCCGGGGCCGCATGTGACCTTCAAGTGCGCTGAGATCGACAAACTGGAACAGCGCGACAAGTGTGCAACGATCTTTTGAGCGGTTAGTCTGTAGCGTCTTGTGGGTTTATCGTTAATTTACAGGCAGCTTCTACGGAAGTTTCACTGTATGGTTCGTTCCCCATTTAACGTCAGCTTTCTATAAAGTTTCTATGTGTTTGTCGCTAATGTAAGATCAGTTTCGTGGGAAGGTTTCTCTGTTGTTATTCTCCCATTTAAAGCAGTTTCTACGACAGCTCTCTGTCAGAGCTCATATCTAATTTCATGGAGACTTCAGGTTTTTTCCACTTTTCTTCCCAATTCCGAACCGGTTCGTTTATGAGTCATGATGATGCCGTGGCTGCAAGGGACTTCTATGAATACAAACTTGTCAGGTGTCACGAAAACCGTTCCGAGCGACTGAACAAGCGACTTCTAACATGAATTCTTGTGATTCAGTTCAGGAAATTGTTGTTATTTGTCCAAAAGTTATCTCCTCCCTCAAATATGAATAAATATTTCCTTCTTTTATGTCGTTCAGATTTATTGAAGAAGGTAAAGAAGAAAGTTATATAGTGTCGAATGTCAAGATGATTGTTAATACTGAAATGTAAATTGTGCGAAAGGAATTGGTCGTGGCCTAACACAGGGCAATAACCCGACATCTGCGGTGTGACATGAAAAGGAACACAAAATAATTTCGTGTCCCGGTTGAAATTCTTACCAGAAACCTTCCGTACACAGTTTTCAAAGAACAAAATGTAATAATTTAAATGACCGCTAAGAAAGGCATAAGCCTAAATTAGATAAATTATTGTATTTGGAAATTATCGAATCATATGAAGGTGGAGTACAAAATTTCTTCCCTTTTCAATTAAATATCACAGAACATAATGGTTTGGCCATGTGGTTAAAACAGGAAACGAAGAAGTAAAAAATTCTGGAAGATACGCCGCTGGGGATATAACGACTTTAGATGGAAATATGGTGCTTAAGTAAACTTGAAGAAATAGTTTCAGAATTGGGACCAATGAGAGGTTTTGCTTTTGCAAAAAGGAACCGTAATAAATAAAGACCTAGAGATTTTCTGTTTTTAATGTTACGGAATATAAAATTAAAGCGAATTCTAGGAAAACACGTTCCGAAGGTATGAAGAGAAGTGAGCTGGTTAAAAGCTTTATCCAGTAGATATTCTGAGGAACACGTCGATAAGCCTCTTGTTCGAAAAGCAGGTACTTTTTTGAATAACTATGGAGTTTACAAGAAGGATCTTACACCGCGTCATCACATTCCACTTTGAGTCTCCTAGTCAAACTTCTATTATCTACCGGACTTAATAGGAGAGTGGAGAAAATTACCTAAAGATGAGCTTCATGAACTGTATTGCACATCAAGTATTATTAGGCCTATCAACTGAAACTGATGAAACGGGCGGGGCATCTGGCTTTATGACGGAGTGAAGAAACTCATACAGAACGTCGGTGGGGAAACATGAAAGACAGACACTACTTGAAGACCTGGGCGTAAATTTGACTGTGATACTAAAATGGATCTTTAAGAACTACGATGGAATAGCGTGAACTGGATTCATCTGGCTCGGGATAAGGACAGGTAGCGGGCTGTTGTGAACACGGTAATGAAAATTCAGGTTCCATAAAACGCAGACAATTTCTTGACGAGCTGGGGAACTGTTAGTTTTCAAGAATGACTGTATTTCATTGTGTTAATGAGGAAGACAGTTACCCACGCCACGTACACAAAGTGTGCCAAGAAATTTGGTTTCTGTGTAGGCCGTAGTCCCAGCCTAGGCAATGACACAGACGTCTGGAAACCGACCAGCTGGAACAATGAAAGGGAGAATAAGTAAATGGACTGTGACAATGCGGCTTGTATTGGATGTGGATGGGCTCTGGTATAACAGTAGTGAACCTCTTGATTCTGTTGTACGATCACAGACCTGTTAGAGAGTCGGTTCGTCCGTAAGTAACAGGTAAAGCAGTCAGCTGTCTGTCGTTTTGTTGTCTATACAGTAATTTAGTTAGCTGAGCGAACACGTGATTGTTCAAATGGTTAGTTAAAAAGTAGTAATAACTTGGCTAGTTAGCTGGCTGCTTATTTCAGTGGCTACATAACATCTTGATACACTTATTAGTCGTGTTCACAAAATTGCTAAAAGCGACAATTAGCTTCGCCATGTCTACTGCCCGTCTATCCGTCCATCCGCATGGAACAACTCAGCTCCCACTAAATGGATTTTCATTAAATTTGACATTTGAGTATTCTTCGATACTGTGTAAACAAAAAATTCAAGTTTAATCGAAACTTGACAAGAATAACGGGCACTTTACATGAAGACCGATACAAATTTATGATAGCATCTCGATGGGTTCTTCTTATAAAGAGAGATGTTTCAGACACGTTTGCAGAGAAAATCAAAACACGCGTTTTACGTTCAAAGATTACTTTCAGAAAATCCTGCCTTTATGAGATAATGTGGAAATATACTATAGAGCCGGACAGACCACAGATCACAAACAATACGGCGCATGCACATTTCATGCTGGATAACTAAGACAAGAATATATGCACTAATAATATTTAATAAGCATTAATTTTCCACGGCAACAATGGTTACGCGAACACGCCTTAATATTACGTTATACCTACACCCTCTGTCTTGTCAATTCATTTCAACAGTTGTTTAATTAGTCAGTTCATTAGCAATGAAGGCGGTCGTATGTTTGGTTCGGATGGTTGGTCGATCGGTTCAGCTGCCGGTCAACACTGACTGCAGCAGCAGAAGGCTAACAACTTCCTCCCTAAGATTCGAATTGCTTTTCTTTTTGTAGGCCGGATGTGTTTCTGTGCTGGTGCCGGGGGCTACAAGGACAGGTGCGAGAATCCATTGAGGAAACACAAAACCACAACATGGCCGCCACACAGCAGCTAATGTAAGAAGTTGAACACAGAACTACTGCACAAAGAATATACCTAAACGACTAAGCACATACATAGAATATTTAATTAACCAAACTAAGAAGTGGATGCAAAGCACAGAACCTTCCTTCAGCAGCTGACACGTATTCAACCGAAAAGAAACTGAATTTGTTTGAGAAGGAACAATGAACAAAGCTCGTCCTCATAAAACTAATTGTTCCTGGACCTCGCTCTAATTTAAAAAAAATTAAGTTCACATTCCCCTCCCCCAGAAATGCTTCGACCTGATTCGGGTTCATGGCCTCCCTTTACGGGGCTTCGCTATCACACTTACTGGACAAACCACATTCGGCAGAACTCCTCTGGACGAATTAACAGCCCGACGCGGTGACAACACACAAAACACTATACTCACAAGAGACAGACATCCATGCCCCTGGCGGGACTCGAACCCACATTCCTAGCAAGCCATGGGTCGCAGACTCACACCTTAGACCGTGGCCACTGGGATCGGCAAGTTCACATTATTTTTTAATAACAACAGCAGCATGTATAACCATTAAAGTTCTTTTCCACACCTTCCTAAATCACTTCAAATTACAACATCGAAACTACCAATTTTTACATTTTATATATCTTTTACTACGATAAGTCATTTCAACACTATTATTCGTTTCAAAATATCACCTTAGCAAAATGATGCGTACTATACTTTTATCCCATATGAAAGTCATTCACCTCGAAAAAAATGTTTCTCATACTGAAATAGTACTGTCAACCTTGCATTAAAAATATTTTTTAACTCATGTACTCAGCAGTTTCGTACGGCCACACAGAGAAAAACGCCACTTTTGCCCAGGACAGACACTGTGAGAGATCCAACTTCCAGTATTACAAAATATGCCTGTATAGGACCATAAAACACTGAGAATTTGCTGGGTGTAGCCTACCCTTTAGAAAGAAACACAGTTCACTGATATATAGAAACCCTGAAATCTACCAATTAAATGATGAGTGAATACTGTGAGTGCAGAAATAGGCACACAAGCACGCACAGAGACCACGGCAAGAATCACACACGGATGAGTTCAATATTCAGAGGTAGGGGTGAATCATGTGCATTACCGTGCTTTGGTGCTAGCAATGTTAATGTACCATTTACATCTACCATGGACAGGCTGAGCGAATTTCATCTCGCGAAAGGTACCGTTAAATTTTGTTGTATTATTCACAATGATTGCACTATTTCGTTACGCCCTTCAAGCACAGTTTATAAACACGCTCTCCTTTGATATCCCATTAACTACCCCATTCCATGACGCAAGACCTTCCTTGAAAATTTCACAGTTAAATCTTCAACTCTTTTGGAATGTTGCGCCGTGTCGATTGGTGAATGTTTACCATTTGTTGGCCCCATCTTTGAGTTTGAAGTGACTGGTGACTTAAATTTTCATTAGCGCCACTTTTTAGAACCACGCATCTCACACTAGGCAAGTTTTTAAATTATCAATAATGAATCCTCTATATTTATAAAAATGGGGTGTTCACTGCAATTAGCAGGAAACCCCACCATTTAAATAACTTCTAAGTTAGTTTAGTACACAACAGCATCTCCATATTTCCATAAGAACAATTTCCACCTTATCTGTCCTCCCAAAAATAAAATGCCTAAGTTCCTTCGCGCTGCGTAGGTGTTGTGTTTCGCCATTTCAAAGTTTGAAACAGAATATGAAGTATATCTGACGGTTTGTCAGTTTCAAATAATGTACCAGTTGAGCCAGGCACGTGGCAGTTGGTCACATGCCTCACATTTTGAATTTGTATTCATCACTCAGTACTTTTCGGGTGATAAAGCAAGAAGAATAAGACTGGCGGGACAGTGAGAAGAGGTGCACGTGGGGTTTGGGTGGGGGAAACACGAGCGAGCGAGAGAGACCACTTGGAAGGCTCGGGCTTAGATGGAAGGATAATATCGAAATTTACCTTAGATAAGTGAGATGGAGGCATGGACTGGGTTCATCTGGCTTTTGAAAGGGTCAGTTGGCGGGCTTTTTTAAGTGCGATATTGAACCTTGGGGTTCCATGAAATTTGTGGGTTTTCTTGACTAGCTAGTTATCTGTCAGCTTTTCAAGAAGGGCTGTGCTCCATGAAGATATTTATGTAACATTTGGTAAAGTGACACTATAAACAAATCTGCACATTACATACACAAACACAGATGCAGTTGACCTCGTCCAAACCACGAAGGCTTATAGGGGGAGTGGATGTATTGCTCCGTCCATTCTTAAATTCGGCACTAGATCGATGTGAGTGGTCAAATTCACAGTCCCGGCCGCTTTATACCCGAGAAGGACCATGGTGCCCATTCAATGGGATGCTGAGTGGGCCTCAGAGCCAGTGTGAACGGTTTTGGGCAAGAGATAACATCTTTTCCCTGTCAGGATTTGAACCCCGACCCGTCCAGCCCGTAGGCAGTCGCTATACCGAACACGCTATTCCGGCTCCCATACACATGAAATACTATATGTAGTTCAATATGTACAAACATGGCAACGATGCGAATCCATGGGGTTGTTGCCGACAAACTGAACGTCTAAGATCACAGAGCATGTATTTACATAATAAATAATTCCAAAAATAAAATTTTAGGCCTGTACAGTGGTAATATTATTATTAGTAGTAGTAACGGACGAAACGACTACGGGCTGTGTGTATGGATGGGTGGATGAATTAGACAGCTATACAAAACAGGGAAACTATGCAGCAGAAATGCAGGCTCTCAGTTCTGCTCGGTACAGCTTGTAGTAACCTATCTCCTTACCGTCTCAATCTCTGTATTCACGTCCCTCTAGTATGGAAACTCGTATGAATAGTAGGTTACAACCAAACATTTTGCGTACCACTATGGCATGGAATTTACACACGCGAGCTGTTTCATCTTTACTATCTACTTCGTCCTTAAAATAAACGTACAATCCTGGAAAGATTCTTAGCAATTGGGTACACAGAAATATTTTACGAATTCATAGACTTGCGTGATGAATATTCTTTTGCGCGTATATTCGTACCAGAGCAGGGGTAAGGCAGTCGGTATGGCGATTAGACTACGGGTTGGATGGTCCGGCGTTCGTATGCCGGTAGAAGCAACTGACTTCCCTACACAGTGTCCACACTTCCTCTTGGGGCGTACTGGGCTTCCTATTCTGTAGTTGAGGGGGAGAGGGGGGAGCGACAGGGGCGTGAAGTTAACCACTTGTCCCCAACTAGTGCACAAGTAGAGAAAGTGTGGATCTATGCCTCTACTCAGTCTTCTTGGAATGGACAGGGAGAACTTTATCTTTCCTAACCTGTATCCATTTACAGCTACCAGTTGATCAAGAAATTCGGTAATATTCATACTAGCAAGGTGGAAACATAATGTTTACTGTGTATGTAGCAATGTTATTCGTCTGGTTTGTTGACTGGTTGGTTGGCTGGCCAGTTAGTTAGAGCTTCTTTTTTAGAATAGATAAGACCTCGTCCACACCGGTCCTGGGACCCACCCAGCCTCCTCTACAATGCACACTGGGTCTCCTTCTGGGGGGTAAAGCTTTCGAAGTTTGGCGTTGACTACCCCCAACCTCCATCTAGCGCCGAAGTTAAAGAAAGAGCTATAGCTCTACACCCCTGTGGGCCTTCACGGCCTGTTCCACGGTGACCTTTACTTTACTTTTAGAAGTGTAGGGCGAACAGGATACGCTTCTTACAATATATCTTCTCTTGAGCAGTTATACTTAGGAAACGTGCGGGTGAGGAGCATTGTGTTCGGTAACACGATTACATGATCTGGCTTATGTTTCAGCAAATGTGCTGTAGATGGCAGTAAATCCATCGAGCCGCGCTGCCCGGTGAAGCAAGACGAGCGCGAAAATATGGCCACACTTGCTGCTGCTGCTGCTGCTGCTGCTGCTGCTGATGTTGCTGCTGCTACCGAGGCTGGAATACAATTTCTATTCCAGAGCACCGCGCGCATCCGGACAGTCGGGGGTCAGAGTGCAGTGCCCTCGGGTACAGTGAGACACATAACACGTAAAACCTCGCAAACTAATCGTCCTCAATTTGATCCGATACAGGCTCGACGATCCCGTCTCGGCTCCCAGTTCCTCTACGACACCGCTGTGTCCAGACCGACTCTGAGGCACACCCAGTATTCTCTCCGATGGCTAAAGGCGGTCTTACTCCCTGAGGTAAGTGGGTCAGAAGGTGAACTTCACCATTGATCTTCATCTGGTGCCGAGGTAAATACTGCGGTGTGCTCTACCACACTGACATCGTTCTGTGCCAACTGTATACAGTTTAGTGATGTATCAACTGCAGCTCTTCAGTGTCGAATGGAATTAGAGTATGAATATATGCGTGATATCTCAAGCAGATCAAGTAGTCGTGGTCTGGTGGAATAACAACCCTGATTTTCACCTGGTATGACAAAGAAAAATCACCGAAATCTCTGGCATAGAATTCAGGTACGCGGCCGAAACGAGAGAGAGAGAGAGAGAAACACTCCTCGAGGACAGCTAAGCACCCTGTGACATGTCATGAAGTCACACGGAGGGAAAAGAGGCATATGTCCACCTGTTCTTAACCTCGGTGTTATATGGGGTGGATGGTCAACGCCACGCCCTGGCCGATTTACCCCAGGAAAAGGGCCCCGAAACCCATCGTAGAAGAAGTTGCATGGACCCAGGTTTGATATGGACGGGTGTACAGAAGTGAAAATCGCTTAACCCACCTGAGTTCGAACTTCGAACCATCCAGATTGTGACGAGTCACTTACAGGCTGCACTATCCAGGCTCATAAGCAGGAAGGGAGGGGAGGGGGATATTTAAATATGGCAGTGTGTGCGTATCTACCCAGTACTCTTTCAAAATTCGTTCAAACAATTTATAAGTTTGCTGCTTCTCCAACACAAGCGTAAGGATTTTGATTCAAACAATTTTTGGGAGAATGCAAACTAAGAGGGTCCTAAAATCCAGCGTGTCTGCATCAAGAATAACAAATTTTTGATCTTCGATTCTCATATATAATATTACGTCATTTCACACATCTCCCAGTAAACAAGTAAATAAGCCTCTCAGGAGCTCTCTTATATAGCCTAGAAAAAAATTCCCTCCCCTTATGAAAAAAATTCATCATATGCACCACACAAGCCAACCATTTGACCACACATTTTGTAAATTCTCCCTTAAACTCGTAAGCCTATCGTTGTTACGAGGAATGACATGCGAATGAATGGTGGATTCGTAGGTGGCAACAAACTGTACTGCCGTTTATCCATTATTAAAGAAAAAACTAAATTCTGCACTCAACATAAATATTTTGTCACACTCACCAGATAGTCAGGACAGGAGCGCCTTTTTACTTACCTGTAAATAAACAAAACGATTATCATACAAATGCACTTATAGTTACACATCAGCACAGAATTTGAGCTGACTACTGCGGTGGAGGTGTATGATAAGGAACCACTACGTGATGGCAAGATAAAAGGGACTTTAGCGGCCTCTTTACTTGGGAGAAGACGTAACAGAAACGGAAAAGCAGAGCAACTGAAGAGACAGGGCTATAATTATGACGCCTTTATCATGCAAGGCAGAAATGTAAATGAGATCTTCGCTCTATGCAGCGTAGATTTGTAGTTAGTTACCGAGGTTCCGGGACAACCTATCAATCCCATTTTCAAGGGTCAAGCAGTCCAAGTAGAAAGTTGATAACTCAGGAGTAAAACTTTGACCTGGGTAGTGTTTCCTATGGACAAGTTAGAATAATAGAGGTTTATGCCCAGCGACCCATGTATTCGAAGTTCCATTTGGCTAAAGTGCAGTCGTGTCTTCTGAGGGCGAGTTAAATCTATTATAAGAAACAGAATTCTCTGTTGTGTTCTACGTGTTTAGATATGCGCACAAATTTTACTCCAGGCTTGCTATATACTGCACATCTAAGAAATGAAAAAGACTGAAAATTGATTGGGACTTATGTTTATGACATGATCTACGATTTGTTTATTAGGGGATCTACGATTTTTTATGAGAGGATGTACGATTTGTTTATGGGAGGATCTGCGATTTGTTTATGATAGAATCTACAATTCATTAGAGACAGGATCTACAATTTATTAGTGACAGGATCTACAATTTGTATATGAGAGGATCTACGATTTGTGTATGAGAGGATATACGATTTGTTTCCGACATGAATTACAATTTATATGTTAGAGGATTTACGACTTGTTTAAGATGAGATCTACCGTTTATTTATGAGAGGATCTACGATTTGTTTATGACAGGATCTACGATTTGTTTGTGACAGGATCTACGATTTGTTTATGACAAGATCTACGATTTGTTTATGACAGGATCTACGATTTGTTTACGACAGGATCTTAAATTTCTCGGCAAGCCCATTCAGACGTAACAGACCATCACTGATTCTGCTAGGTCCAAAGCTCTACTCCTGAGTAAAGACCAGTTGTTATTTTATGTAACGACAGTCTCGTACAACAAATTTATCCGAGTGCTCGTCTAAAAACTCCATAAACACAACATGCGGGCTCCCGTATCCGCGGGCAATACGTTCCAACTCCTACCACGGTTACGTGAAACCGCGGATAATGCCGAACCCTATATATAACATGATATAACGTGATATTTGTATAACATACATAAATATGATACAGTTTAATTGATAAATTACGTACAGTAAGACATTACTGACATTAAATAAAGTAATAATAAAGTGTACTGTACACTAGATTGTACATTTACAGTTTACTTTCTCTCTCTGTCTCTCGTACGTATGAGTGTAAGGGATTCTGACTCTTAGCCTAATCCTCAAGAGACGATACCGCAATGAAAAAATACATTACCTGTACTGAACAGTATCATGTACAGTTTCAAGGGATGACAGAACAATAAAAATAATGTTTTCCCATCAAAGCGCTGCATAAGCAATGAAAAAACGTGCTATTGTTACACTTTTACAATGAAAATCATACTACGTACCTGTACATAACCAGTAATAAGAAAATTTTATTTGTTAAAAAATATCTTAGCCTATTGTAGGTATGCACCGACTTCTCCATTCTCTTGTTACTTTACGAACACAAAAACTGCGATAACGCGGCAACTACTTCGAACAACGAGAATGCTAGCAGCAGAATGGTGGCAAGGCGGGGAAACGTAAGTACAGGGACGAAGAAAGATGAGTCAACCCCTGGGCGCCTTTGGGCTGCTGGATTTCACCATGTTACGGCCCGTTCTCGCTTGGCGCTCGTTTTGAAACTTTGAAACGCTTATTTCTTTAATTTTCCTATTTTTTTTTCCGGCCGCGGTAAACAGCGGATAACTGAAACCGCGGATATGGGGGTCCACTTGTATAATACAAATAAACAAAAACACAAAAAATACTATGTTCTGGGGCGAATGTTTTGCTGGAAAACCGAAAGGCACTTTCAAAAGGAGAGGTGTATTTGTAGTTCCATACATGCTTGTATGTTCCAAAATGTCTGGTCAGATTGTTGAAATTGAGAAAGGAAGTAGAATGCCGAGATCTGACGTAAGAAAACTTAAAGCTGCAAGAAACTGAGAGAAGTATTTTAATAAACTTTAAGAAGAATTTTTCGCCGAAAATTTTAAACTCCACTAAAATAGCCTGTAGTTAATGAACAAGAGAAGTCATCACAATGTTCACAAAAGTCAGATAGAAGGTGTGAAAATTCACAACCATACTATAGTTGGTGCGTAAATTCACAACCACTCTATAGCAGGTATGTGAATTCACAACCATCCTTCTACAGTACCTATTAATATTAATATAAAAAAATTCTAAATGTACTCCTCTGAAGAGCTCTTTCTACGAAGTTTAAAATCTCAAATTCGTGTGCATTTATTTCATATGCTTTCTATATGTCTTGCCCCCACCAAAATTTAATCACCGAAACAGTACGTGAAGAGAACAAATTTCAGCGCATCGTCGTGTATTTTAACCTTTTGGCACCAGAATTATTTTTTTAATTTTAGCACACCCTGTATATAAAATGTGAATAAAACAGGAACCAAATATGTTAGAATTATGAAACAAACTGCATTTTGAAGAGAGAAAAACGGAGAGTATATACCATGTTTAAAATATTCA
>Ga0123357_10005692_pt1 | contig 14983 bp, 8 predicted proteins | sample TergutEmb28metaG_FD_89873 | JGI IMG/M metagenome (GOLD analysis project Ga0123357, IMG submission 89873) | Embiratermes neotenicus P4 segment gut microbial communities from Petit-Saut dam, French Guiana - Emb289 P4 | ecosystem: Host-associated > Arthropoda: Insects > Digestive system > Gut ...
TTCAACAACATAGTCGCAAACTCCTGCAGATGGACACATTAATGCCCGAAACATGTTGAGTATCTAAGAAGTAAAGTAAATATAACAAGTGACATCTACTTGGTTTTTTATTCTTCAGTTGTATTTAAACTGCTTTATAATAGATATTACTAGTTTAAAATATACACAAAAATTAATCACCTTATTTTACTGGATATAATTACGAAAAAGATTTGTTTTTTAGTTCCATCGTAAGAACAACATCCCTTGGAAGGCTTTGTGATTCCGTTAGAAGTACTTGTTCCGTGTCTGAACAATAGGATCAGATCTTCAGCGGACCACGCTGCTTCGTAACAAGTCATTCTGAAGAAAAGACAGAACCTGAAGCGCCCAGGTGTAGATTATATGCTGCACAATACACAGTGGCATAATTGTTTGTGTAAACAAACTACTGTAATTCTGATACTGTCGCCTCAAGTACGTCAAGTTACACAACTTGTACGTATCCATTCCCATCTCTTGCTTCTCTTTCAGCTCTACGGTTTAGGCCATCTGGCCGGCCCTAATTCAGAATTAACTTCGGACTTAACCATGGAAATTTCATCAGAAATTCGGTAGGAGTCCTGGCACATTGTGTCGGCCAATCTCAAGGCAAAAAGGTAAAACAATCCCGTTACAGGCCCGGAGGGGCCCATAGGGTTCCAGGAAGTTAAGATTCCCAGATTTCGTGACAACGGCACAGGATGGTGGTAGGTTGTCAGCCTTACGCACCAGCCACCTTTACCCCCAGGAAATACTCCTGGTACTCATTTCTGTTAGAGGCTGAGTCGACCACAGGGCCATAGTGCGATCGGAGGGATTTTATGTCAATGAAAAATCCACTGACACCAGCTGGAATCGAACAAGCGACCTTCCGATTTGTAGCACAGCACCTTAACCATTGTGTTACCGCGGTCCCCTCCCCCCCACCTCCAATAGCAAGGCAAAAACACATAAAATAACGCGGACACATACATGCAAAGTGTACGATTCGAAATAGTGATAATAGTGTCCGAGCGTTCATAGGCAGGGCGCGGCTTAGGCCGCGAGACCAATGTCAGGGGCAAATTGATTTATCACATTTAACCGACTATCACAACGCACAGCTGATATATAAATAAATAACAGCCACTCTTTACGTCTGTCGTTCTTGTACCTTCAGCCCTTCAACTCACAGTTTAGCTACGCAGAAGAATGTCCTGCTTTAGCAATCAAGAAAAGTGGAAAGGCACGAATTCCTAGCGAGTATTTCGGAGTCCATTACGCTCATTGGCTTCCGTCTTATATTTCATTTATGAAGCGTTAATTAAAACGTTGCTGCCAGTAACTGACACCACATAGCGTCGTATGACTGGATGACAGTAAATAATGAACTGGAATTGCTGTGGAAGGAAGCGGTCATCACGAAAATTAAGACAGTGTAATATCAAATTTAATATCACGTCAAGGCTGGGCACTGCAGCAACTTAAACACCCTTGGACCACCCCTTCGTGCCGCCGCGGGCGGCTTTAGAAACAATATCGTACCAGGCTGAGGCGGTTAGTCGTCTGCCTCATACGGTGGAGGCCCTGATTCCATCCCAGTCCAGTCCCTCCCTCATTTGTAGAGGACGAAGCGGCAATTGGGTAGAGTTATTTATTGTCCAGTACATCGGTTTTCGTCTGTCAGATGCATTCCACAAGAACTCAATACTCATACTTCTTTCAGCTACCATCGCCAATGAATAGCCTTAGAAACTGACAGAAATGTTAAATTAAACACCTATCTCTCTATCAAGGCATAAGCATGGAGAGGCTAAGAAAAACCACAATAATCCAGGATCATCAGTGTTCTGGCCGAAATTTGAACCCGGAACCTCCCGAACACAACTCAGAATAGTTGCTGCAACAGCGAACTTCTTTACCGGCTTGACGATAAGAGTTTATTGAAGGTTTATGACACACGTGAAAAAAATCCATTTATGGCCTCAAACGCGGGCATTAATATGGGTAGTGTGGTTGAAAATTGTAATTACCCGACATCTTTATCGAGTCCCTCGTATAGAATAACAAAATAAATTTGAAACTTTTCAGGCTCCGATAAGATAGGCGGAAATTAGATGTTACCCTCCAAACAAGACAATTGTTTAATTTCATTCTAACCTACAAAAACTCTGAATATTGCTCACGGAATGTATTCTATATTCCGTGCAATTTTCAGAAAACAAAGTAATTATTTCTCTACACGATATTAACCGACTGCTTTTGTCAGTGTTCTCTGTCGCAGGAACTCGCATTTCATATGTTATTTGTACTTTAGTCACACAAGTGTTCGCTGGAGTATACTACATTTTTAAATGCGCTTATAGTGACTTTAAAATCGTCCTTTAATATATTCGGTTATTGCAGCTTAAACTCCATTTGTTTTCAAAAATTAACCACGATATTCATAACACATTTCACTGTATTCCTTAGAGTCCACTCAACAAACTTTTAGATTTCAACGTAATCCACACACCATGTACCGGATTCTCTGATATTTTTTGTTTCAAAAAATGTTAAAAGTACGATATAAAATACATAATGCATTCTAATTAGATCCAAATGATCTTTAATGAACCCGCATTTTCATTAAAGCCTTCAGTAGCAAATTCCACCGAAATCCATAGAGTATTTTGAAAAATTTTGAAAAACGTGCCTTCAGTTCATGCTTTCTTTTGTACCTTTTGTAGAAGTAGTACAGTTCCACTATGAAATGACCACCAATGGTATCCTGTTCGCAGATTTTTTTCACGAAGATCATAAATTAATTAGCTTATAAATGCTGATAGATATTATTAACAGCCATCATATCACAAAAAGTCTTAGCCCAATAAAAGCAACGCACGATGCAATTCGATTAAAACCACAGATCCTTCTAATCCGACATTTTAGCTTTCCCGAAGTACCGTGAAACACATTTATCTCCAACTCTTAAATATTTAAGCCATTTAAAGTAAAAAGAATGTGGGATAAAGTGTCGTGTTGTTAGGTAGATTGTAGGAACCTTTCGGAGGAATCTCTTGCCCCTATTAACAGGATATAAACAAGATTTTGAACAATAGGGTTTTTTAAGGATGTTACGCAGTGTTAACTGACAAAAGGTGCCAACGTCGACAGAAGCCTACAGTCATCAGCTGCTACCCCACTAGGCAGCAAAGCCGTCCGAAAAGTTGGACCCTTTCTGCTAAATCACACGAAGGCATTAGCCATGAACGTAGAAGATGAAAGAAGCAGGCTGAAGCGTTAGTAACTATCCACCAGACAACACGGTGTCATATTTCACAAGACTTAATCTTAATACCCGCCCCCGTAATAACCGAATGTTTAATAAAATAAAAAATATATGTAGAAGTATGTTGAAATATCTGCTGGAAATCTGTTGACTAAAGAGGCAGAAATTCTTAGAAGAAACAGTGAAAAGCTCCTTTAGGATTCCAGGTAACTGCGGCAGCATTACTGTATCGGTAACAAATAGGTTACCATTTCCCGTTAAATGAACCACGAGGAAACACTAAAATTATTTCTGCACAACATAAACATCGATTCGGTTGGTTTAGCCGCCTCAGGCCCCCTACACACTGGAATCGCTGCCTCGAATTCCTCTCTGAACAAGAAATTCCTCCCCTGTTTTAAGCATACCTTCCTTTCTTATGGAACGAAAGTAGGATGATAAGTTCATCATAAGGTTCTCATGTGTCTGTCTGTGTGTATGTGTATATATATATATATATGTGTGTGTGTGTGTTTGTGTTTGTGTGTATGTCCTTCAAAGTTTTGAAGCATTTGACTGATTATCACCGAAAGAGATATTCAAATCTTCCTAACAGAGACCGTCCAATTGCCCTGTATAATTTTACGCACTTGGTAATAACAACGAGGCTGATACGAGTTCTCAGGTGAGAGAAACATTGGCACGAGGGTCAAGACTTGGGGCTATGTTTGGTCACAGAGCTTTGAAAGTTAAGAAAATGTTTAATGTAATATTTTTATGGTCCCCAGAGCAAACAATAGTGCTTGCATATTACCTGTACTTTGCTGTCGGTTCGATGGCGGCCATAAGCGAACAACTGGAGCCTTGGTTCGGATTTATATAGCAATCATACGTGAGAATTTGTATCAAATAGTCCTAATTCAAAATATATAAAAATTGGCGACTGGGCGAAACTATACGATTGTGTCCGAAAATTTTCCCAGAACCTCAACTTAAGTAATGTTTTTCTTCCAAAATAAGTAATAATGACGTGTAACAAATTTGCAATTGCAAACAACCCTATTTGACTTGATCAAAATTCGTTTTCATGACCGTCTACACTAGAGACAAATCCGACAGTTGTACAGCCAGCAACGCAGACCGCGTGCTGTTGCACAGCAGATTGAGAGTGATTAATCTGTCCAAAAACATGTGGAAGGTTAGGATAATAAACGAATTTAAGTGAGGCCTATTTTCTCATTACTTGATTGAAAAAACTGGCGGAAACCACAAGGAACTGCAACCAGTTTAGTGGGTGTCCCAACAGGGATTTGAACCAGGTACCTCCCAAATACAAACCTACATAGTTTCATGTTGTTGGATTACGATTTACGCTACCGTCCGTGCAGTAGGACAACATGCATCAGGCGTTCTGCCCAAGCTCCTCGCCAGTCATTATGAAGTGATAAAGAACAAGCGACCGTCTGATCCCGAATATAAGCCAAGATTAAATTACAGTCTGACATGTGAATCTGCGACCGCTCGCATGCTGGGACTGAAAGTTCGAATTTAGTCGGGTGGGCATTTACGTCTGTCTATTGTGAATGTTCGATTTTTGTCAGGTAGAGGTCTCTGCGACTGGCCGATACCTCGTCCAGAGGAGTTCTACCGTGTGTCACTGGGTTTGATCAGGTACCACAATAGACCTGTATACCTACAATGCGTAGATATAAGATGTCTGACTAAAAAAAAGAAAGAAGACAAATTACAGTCAATGACAATAATGACAAAAGACTAGCTTTACAACTAAACAAATACATGTTTAAGTTTACTGGTTTTTTGTGTGTTATATTTCAAGGTTTTTTCATGTCTATCAAGAAATATTTTAAGTTAACCCTTTAAAGACGAAGCGCAGACTGCTTTATTTAAAGACCCAGTCCGTACCGCGCTGTAAACACTTTTCATCGCGGTTATAAAAACCAATCAGTTTATGATGTAAGTGGCACAACTCGCTGTTTGTTCTCAGATAAATACAAAACACATAAATACAGTGTGAGCAGAGCGTACAGTTGTTGAATGTTAAACTGTTGGTGCATCACGTAACCAGTAGGCTTTAAAAGGTTAAGTACAACAAGCATTTCGTAATTTATAACGATGACTCTAAGCACCACACCGTGCAATGAAGTTTGATAGGTGGATCCAATTTCACGCATTTTTAAATTGGACATTAAAATAAAGGTATTGTGAGCTTCGTGCTCCGGCAGCTCTACCCCGTAAGTACCCACTGCATGAAAAAGAAACCTGGAACCAGGTTGAAAGTGGTGACGAAGACAGGAAGCTTCATCTAATGGTAATCATACGACGAAAATCTACTATGACGAGACGCCATAAAGCAGAAACACTAAAATTCTCAGTCTTTACGCAACACGGCAGTTCGTTACAGTCCACCAATGAAGCTCATCCAGAGATGCAAGTCATTTCACTGGCCAGTACGTCTGAAAATGTTTCTTTACAAAAGAATACATAACGCACAGAAGTCGCCTGGCTGATGTGTACTGTAACCTCTGATGTGGCCCACACTGCATTGTACAGCTCTGCCGCACTAAACCGACAGGGAGTCATAACACGACGGAACTACAGGGCCATCATTTAACGTCGCAAATCAGCGGTATTGCTGACGATGAGTTCCCCTGTGGACAGAGACACGACGCACGCTGTCGATCAAATTGAGGCGCCTCAGCAACAGTGTGACAGCTAACACAAACGAGACAGCACATACTGTACTGCCGTCTCTATCTCGCATTCTCTTTCTACGAAGAGGCCCAAGAAATTTAATTAAATAGTCATGGTATTCCTTATATCGTAATACGGGAGTAAATCCTGGAAGTCACAAAGCACCTACGTAAATACAATACAGGCAGCTGCAACGAAATTCCTAAGAACATTGCATCCTTGTTAACAACACGAACAGCAGCACACTTCCAAGTCCACTTCCCGCTGCATATACAGTTACAGTTCTGCGGATCTGTTAGTACTGTCATTCCTTCCTTCTTTCTTTCTTTCTTTTTTTCTGTTTGTTGTGAATTTAACACTTGAGTTAATCAGCGTAATGACTCGACCGCAGGCTCGAAAAAACCGAGGAATTGTTGTTTAATTCCCAGCACGTGTAAAGGATTTTTTTCTTCTCCACAGCATCCAGATTTTCTCTGGAGGACACCATGCTTCTAGTCGCTGAATACCGGGGCTCCTTCTTCGGGAAGTAAAAGGCTGGAGCGGGAAAATTACCACTCACCAGCAGCTACTGCCGATATCAAGAACTAGTAGCTGCGCTTCCACTACACCGTGGAGCTTCACTGTGCAGAACACAAGGAAAAATGTACCTTTACTTACTAGGTCTACTTAACTCCTTGGAGTCCAAACTATTCTTGAGAGTTCCAACAGTTTTGACCCGAATCAATTTTCTACAGATAAAATAATTTCAAAAGCTATCACAAGACAAAATAATCTTATGGAAAACCAACACAACATCGTAAAATAACGTGTCGGTTTGAGCTCGATACTGGTCTTGGTGCAGCGGAAAGCGCGGTCGAGTCTCACTCGACAATGGGCCGATATGATTTACGTACAGATTCTCTATACGTTAAATTTGTTTTATATAACCACAGAGTTCCTCACCGTCGCCGTACTTGTAACGGCACACAAAAAGCCGTATTTACATCACGTGTGGCCATGCCTACGTCTTATTTCCGCGACAATGTCCGCACGCGCAACCCAAAAGGTGCATTAGTATCGCCATCCAAACGAAACCAAGGTAACCATTTGGTTAGTTTACATTCTAGATTTCGCGTTAAATAAAAGACGATTTTTGCCGAAGAAATAAAGGACATTATGTTAATGTCAATCCCTCCACAGGAGGTAGCATGTACGTCACCTATTAGTGATCGAAGGAATTAAAATTAGAGCGTGGAAGATTCTCCCAGTGACACAGCGTTCAAATCAGAAGTCAGTCAGTTGTTTTGAGAGTTAACAACCCAAACACGCACACATACACACACACACACAAACATATATATATACACATACAAACACAGCAAGATGATCTCATAAGCCTAGGCATTTCCTTCATTTCTGGGGAAGGGGGATCAACTAAAAATGGGAGGTCAGTTTGTGTAATGTCGATAAAACTATGGTTGCTGATCTCACTACCCACTGTTTGCTGGACGAAGAGATATTTTTAATCAATGCCAAACTTTTTTAAAATTAAACCCCATTTTTTGAAGTCACCAGGGCATAATATGTGGTCGGATTTAATTAAATTTGTTAATCAATTTGTAGCTTTACTACCTACGCACTTCCAACAGTCATGTAATTAAATGGTTATTCGCGATATAAGCGAGAGTACAAAGACGCAAAAATTGAAGTACAGTTCAAAATGTGGTATTTGCTATTTTGCGTACCTCGTTTGATTTGAACATCGTTTATTGTGGTTATAAATCAATGGCAAATCTAACCACATATGTCCGATATTTCTTTTAGCATTTCTTTAAGTAACATGTCGCAGAACGTCGTCACCAAAATAACATTCGGTAAAATAAATGTCAAGCTGGTTCAAGCGGTAAAGCCCTGACCACGATTCGAGACAAATCTCTGTCGGACCAAAGACTACACTGACAAGTTAATCGTAAACATCTTAGGTCTCTCCTGTAAAATGCGGATATTATACAGCACCTCAGCTGAAGCCACATCTCTTCCTTCCACACCCGTCACAATTCACTAATCGTATTCCCATTCGACTGTATTTGGTCTGGTTACTTACAGCGTCATTAAATAAAGTACCGATACTTAAAACGTTCGGTAAAAGTAAAGCAGTCCCATTACAGGCCTGGAGTGGCCTAGAGTGTTACAGGAAGTTAAGGTTCCCAGATTTCATGACAACGGCACAGGATAGCGGTAATTTTGTCAGCCTTACTCACCGGCCGCCTTTACCCCTGGAAATGCTACTGGTACTCATTTCTGTTAGAGGCTGAGTCGACCCTAGGGCCATAGTGCGATCGGAAGGATTTTATGTCAATGAAAAATTCCAATGACACCAGCTGGGATCGAACCAGCGACCTTCCGATTGGTGGCGCAGAGCCTTAACCTCTGTGCCACCACGGTCCCCTAAAACATTCGGTGAAGACTACTAATTAAGAGGTTTCTCATTAGAAAGTTTCTTTCATTCTCTTATTGCTGCCATTCTCTTGGACAGAAACATTCTTCACAGCACTCCGTTCTCAAGCACCCTCCATCTACAGTCTTCCCTTAGGGTGAGGCCAAGTGTCTGCGTAATTAGTATGGGTGTGACGCTGCACGGACGTTACAGAATTGCAGTTTCCGCAATGCAAAACATTACCGGTCTCTCCCTTGTTGGTCGGGCACAGGCCCTTGCATTCTGGTTTCTCCTTCGAGCAGTTTTCTGCTGACGCGAAAAGTAAACGGCTGCGTGGCAGAACAGGTGTGCAATTACCCGACCCATTACACCCACCGACAGAGCTGACGTGACGGAGCCACAGGGAGGCCAAAACTTAGTCTTTAATCTTCAGTAAAACTAACACTAGGTTAAGAAACCATGCACTTAGGTACAGTACGACATGTTGGTGTACTTATTGTAAGACACTGTACTTAGATTGAATGGCACACGGCACTATGGTTTTCGATCCGGAAGTCGCTTCTGTAACACGCGTCTCACAATATCCTTTCAAAAACAGAAAGAGTGAGAAGCTACGGAATGGAAGGAGGTTGTTGAGAATAATTTTAACAAAATAACCAGGCATCCGCACTGGAGAGAGTAACTTGCTCGAAAACACTTTGTGTGAAGCGATTTTGGCCACATAAGGGTTTTCGAGTCGGGTACATTCCATATTCATATCTTAGCAACTGGACAAAAAGGGTAAAATACACAAGCAGTACCTAGCAGGTTACTTTCTATATAGTTGCCGGAAAGACATAGTCGGCACAGTAACAAAGCTGCGGGTGTTAACAACGGACGAACCGTGGTTTAATTGCCGACGAAGCCAAGAGACTTATCTCCCCCTCTAAGCTTTCCAAACCCACTAAAGGCGCACCTACCTTCCTATTCAAATCGGCACCGCACGCTCCTTCCCGGGGCAGAGCGGCGAGGTGTGAAGATGTTCACTTGTTTCTATCTAGCGCCAGTGTCACAAATCAGTACGGCTGTACCTCCACGCCCGCGTATGCTTTCATGACGTGCACACAGGCAACTTTATTTTTACTTTAAGTTTTATAGGTCTACAGTTGACAATTCTGGACCACAAGAATGGGTGACGACATCGATATATGGGGTTCAGTAGTAAGTTCATGTTCTGTTGTCCCTAGTTTCTTGTACACAAGGTCCGAACTGTTTCCTTGAATATGTCCATTACACATCCTTATATACGAGTACAGCGAAGTAACGATTAAAATGGAACACTAGTCTACTTGAAATAAAAATGTTCCCATCTTGTTGGTTATGACAGTGTGTACAATGATACGTAGATACTAATGTTTCAGAGAAACATGCTGCCTTCATCTTCCATTACGCCTTCATGAAACTGAAGATGGAAGCAACAAGATCCTTCGAAACCTAACCACCTATAGATCTATCAATCTACACTGCGCGGCATCACACAGTACGGAAACCTTCATCAGCACTGTCGGGGAAGCCTTGAATTTCGCATACCTGTAGATAATTTTATTTATTTCATTATCAATGGCATAACTGTTCGCCTTTATTCAAAATGTATGAACTTACTACAATTCATATGACAGGCAATGATCTTTTTTTTCTAAACAAGAAATCAAATAAGTATATTTGTGGTCACCTTACTCAGTGGCACTCTCCTGATTTCTGTCGCTGCAAGTACTTACCCGGAGTGCTGATAAGTCCTTAACCCGACCAGGAAGGAAAAAAAACTCGGAAGCATGTCAGGGACGCGCGCGATTTCAACAACATCGAGATTCTAGCTGTCATCAAATTTCTTTTCCTGCAAGGCAAGGCGCCGAAGGAAATTCACGCCATTCTGACAGAAACATTAGCTTGTTTCCTTCCTGATCGGGCTAAGGACTTATCAGCACCCCTTTGCGTATGTAAGCAAAACTAATAATCCCCTTAAATTAGTCCTATTTTGAGCCACTGGTAAATAGTAGCAGCCTTGCGGCAACGTTACGAGATACGACAACACGTTGGAACGTATGTAGGTTGTATATGACCGCACTCACGGATATGCAGTGAAATTTTGCTTGCGGAACAAATAGTCCCCCAGTTACCTGATATGGAAACCGGAGTTCCCTGACAGCTTAAACTGAGCCAACTAAATACACCACACATTTCCCGCCTCTATTGTTAAGATCCATTTGAATATTACCCTGTCATCTACATCTATGTCTTCCGAATATTCTCTTCACCTCAAGTTTCTCGAAAAAGGTTTAACGCGAATATAATCACCTTAAAAATATCGGTAGGGCTATTTTTCAGAAGTCCTATTGCCAGAAATAGAGTTCCTAGAACTCACAAGAATACTGTCCCTTTTGTGCAGTCCTCTAACAAAGTGTTTCTCAACCTTCGTGAGACCGCGGCCCAGTAAATAATGTTTTCATAAGACAGGGGCCTGGACCCAACAGATTTACTCGTAAATACCTTTCCATTTTTTTAAGTTCGTACATTAAACTAACATAAATATTAATAATTAATTATGGCATAATCATAAAGAGTATTAGTACACTTATGTATATGGTGTGGCATGTTGACAAATATATAATTACATTTAAATTAGTTATCAATCAATGGACTAATGAAATCTTTTAGCATATTGTAGTTTCCTCAGGCCAACATCTGGGTCTGAGTTTTCGAAACATTCACGAATATTTTTTCTCCTCAGAATATTTCCACTATAAAACATTTATTCATGAAAATTGCTTAGAAAATTAAAATGACAAATTCCAGGAGAACCTCTCGCGGCCAGGTACAATTGAAGCCAGGGCCCGGTACCGGGCCGCGGCCCGGCTGTTGAGAAACACTGCTCTAGCAGAGCAGCTCTATTACTGCATTACAATAGTTATCCATTTTTATTCCTGTGAATAAATTACGTAATAAGTAGCCCACAGATTATCTACACGTCGAAAGTATTTTAATTGTCTACCTGAAGAAACTTTTTCACCCTACATCCTGTAGGTGGAGATACACCCAACCCTTCTTCTGTGTCTGCATAAGCAGGTCACGTGTATGCTATATCTCTCTACCAAGTACCACATTCCCAGCTGAAATGACTAATTACTTACCGTCATCAACCGAATAGATAAAGAAATTTTTCGCAAGGAAGCTGTGTCGTATAAATTATGAAAAATATTGTCTTCACAAAAGTTGCGGATTTTCCCAAGTGTATTAATATACACAATTTCAAGGCCCTACAGTAAACTGCGTTACTGCCCCTCCCATCCCACAAATTCGCTTGCCCACCATGTTGTTATAACCAAATATAGGAAGTTAAAAGGTCGGGTAGCTCAGTCGGTATAGCGACTGAATACGGATTGGACGGTCTGGGATCGAATCCCGGTGGGGACGAGATTTTCCGCCCGTCCAGACCGACCCTGGGGCCCAACCAGTCTCCTGTAAAATGGGTACCGGGTCTTTCCCGGGGGTAAAGTGAGGCCGGGGCGTGCTGCTGACCACTCACCCCCTTCAAGTGCCGCGGTCATGGAAGAGTAGAGCTATACCTCTACCCACCCTCTGAGCCACACCGGGCCTGTAACGGGAACACTTTACCTTTTTATAGGAAGTTAAAAAGATACTCAGCTGAGGATGTCTATGTCTTAGATGGCACGAAATTCATACCAAGTTCCGTGGTTACTGGTCAGCTGATTCGAAGACGCAAAAAAAAAACACATAGAGCATAATGATCTCAGAGACACGTTGTTTTTTGTTTAAAACAGGAAAGTGGAATAAGTTATCCACATTTGTTCGTTATTAATTAATGGAACTACAGAAAATAACTCAATCGGAACAGTGTTAATATAAGGCCAGTTGTATGTGATTATATCTGGAACCATGACGTGTTACAGCGTAGTGTAAGCATTTATTGCCATGTGAATATATGGCCAAATGCCACACAACTAAATATTATTCGTAGGACGGACAGCAAGGATTGGTTTTGTCCGTTGGGACGAAGCGACATGACGTGGTCCCCGCAGGGACTGCAGCAGATTGAATTGCTGACATCCGACTGCACTAATTAGCAACAGTAACACACAGAACAATAAGCAGCTCCAAATGTTACAATTTACTGGCTTTTATTGCAAGATATCGCGACTAAAAGCATCGTTATTTAAATTACAGACGCTTCGGATTGCAGGCGTTTCCTCACACTAACCATTTCAAGTCGGAAAAACCGACGACAGCATGGAGCATTATCCTCCGCAACACAGACACCACTGTCCTCCGAAGCACTGGTACCCACCTCCAGTAATTAACTAACATGGAAAAATATAATTCATATAATTATACAAACTTTTACTTTGCAAAATTTGGCATGATGTTTTTCTCACCTTAACCCTCCCTGATGGTCCCACTGGTACCAATGCAACCCCATTCACTGTCAAATTAACTACCCTACTAGAATACAAGCTACCACTACAACACTCATTACAACTAAACGTTGAAATATGAAAGCTACTTCATTATGACATATGAATAGTTCCTAAACGTGGCTATTTTCAAAACAGTGCCATATTTGAGACTCTCACTCTTACTGAAAAGAATACACCTTCTGGGGTGTGAACACCTCAAGTTTGGTACAAACGTTTCGGAGGAACTTTCTGACTCCAGCTTCAGCCTTCTGCCCTGAAAAAGGAGGCACAGAATTCCTACAAAACGGTGGCGTCCATTTACCAAAACGACGTCGCATCCCAGAAAATTGCACATTATTAGAATATACCTGAAATCAATGGGGTGTGACGACTGGAATGGTGTCAGTGAGCTCAGGATAGGATCCAGCACTGGGATCTTGTGAACACAACACTGTACACCGAATTCCGTAAGAGACGTGTAATTTCTTGATTAGCTAAGCTAGCATCAGCTTTTCAATAATTCTTCACTACGTAGTTGTTCTCTTAATGTGGTCACACACATCGTATATATTTGAGTTTGCCTGGAATGACTGAAGAAACACATGCAGACGGCCCGCAGTAAGTCCATTACTGAATCGGTATTACTAAAAGGCATATATTTATTCAAGTCACAAACTTCAATTCTGAACCGACAATATCGGTACCAAACATAAATCTACTAAACACATCACCTACAGAGGTTCAATAAATTGTAACTATTTCTTTCAGTATCTATTACAGACCAGTCCGTAAGGAACGCACTGCAAGTTCAGGAGACCTATCTTCTGCCGCCCGCGTGTAATACGTGGCTGATTTCATTTCTGTAACGAATCCTCACCGTACTGTCACATATCACGCTGTTAGTCACTAGCACAACACAAGAGGGCAGGCATGTCGGACAATACTGACACTGTGGAATTACAATACTGTCCATTAAACTTCCTGGAGAAAGAGATGAACATACGAAGAAAGTAGCAGGGTAACTAGGTAATACGGTACACACTCCCAACTGGATACCGCCGAAACACTAGTCCTAAACGTTACTCATCTAACAGACTGCAGGGGGGGGGGAGTTCATTTATTTTTGAGTTGCAACACAGCACATTTTCTACTGCACAGTTCATATAATCAAATGATACGGAAACTCGCTAATGATGGGCAGACATGGATTTGTCCTAAAACGTTCGTGGCCTAGTTGAACATATGTACAGTCCAGTAATTCGTCCGGAGACGATGGAAAAACACGAAAACGTAGTGTGAGAATGAAATCCGGTATAAATCCGTATTTTTACGTCCTAGATATAAAATTCTATTTCTGTAGGCTATGGTTTATGTAACAACATTGTCAATATGCGAGATTGCAGGATTCCGCCGCGATGTGGCTGGGGTTTTCGCTCTTCTGTAACTATACGATTCGTAGGTTGGCAGTTGGTTACCGACATTTCGGCGCAGTCTATCAGTCTTATCTTCAAGGGTCTGGCAGTCCAGGCTTGAAATGTCTGACCTTTGAAGATTGGACGCAGAAGCTGTGCCGAAGCGTCGTGAACCAACTACCAACCTCCGCTGCCTAACATCCCAGAATAGGACCGTCTTCAATGTTGTCAGAAACTGAGATAACGCCATCAGATGAGAGAACGACTACAAAAGAGAGAAACAGAAAGAAAGTAGACGAGGTCCCCGTCAAATTTTTGTTCGCGAGCAGGCAGTGAGGAAATAAACGAAAATTATCAGCAGACACTGCCGGTCTTTGTGCCAAGACTTAAGCCAGAGACGTTCAAATTACGACGCAGAACGTTAACTGCTCCAGCTGCACACTCGTTAAGTACATGTCTGTAATCTGACAGCTACGTTCACTTCCTTCATTGTACCGCAATGTTCCAGTGGCTATTCTAAGATATTTAGTATCGTCTTTCATCACTACATAGAAGCCCATGCACGATAAATTCATGTAAAATGTACGAAACCTAAGTACTTAATCCAGTACAGCGAACACGTAAATTATGGTACAGCAGTTACACGCGCCTGAGCAAAAAAAAAAAAAAAAAAAAAAAAAAAATAAACACACAAAAAATAAAAACCAACACAAAAAAAATAAAATAAAATTTTAAAAATAAA
>Ga0123357_10005693_pt1 | contig 14982 bp, 15 predicted proteins | sample TergutEmb28metaG_FD_89873 | JGI IMG/M metagenome (GOLD analysis project Ga0123357, IMG submission 89873) | Embiratermes neotenicus P4 segment gut microbial communities from Petit-Saut dam, French Guiana - Emb289 P4 | ecosystem: Host-associated > Arthropoda: Insects > Digestive system > Gut ...
AAGGCGTTCTCGTCCGAACTGGAAGAGATACTCGGAGTGCCTGTGTTCACCGAGGACGACGCAGTGGATATGGCGGAGAGTTCCGACTTTGACCTGTTGTTCGTGAACAATGATATCCTTGGGCTTGTCCTTGAAGGAAAGCCCTTCCTCACAGTGAGAGGCGTGATCAAATACAAACCCATCAAGAGACACGCGACCGTGGATATGGGTGCGGTCCCATTCATAACGAACGGAGCAGACTGCATGGGCCCGGGCATCGTCGAGGCTGACGCATCGATATCAGCAGGAGACTTCGTCTGGATAAGGGATGAGAAGAACAAAGTCCCTCTTGCAGTAGGTATCTCGGAAAGGAGCGGAAGCGAACTGATGCAAAAGGTTCCCGGAAAGGCGATAAGGAACATCCACAACGTCGGGGACAAGCTTTGGAAGACCGGAGAGTAAGGAATTGTTCGGCAAAAAGAAAGAGGAACAGAAGAAAAGGGCTTTCGTCGATCTGAGCGGATACAGCGCACCGGTATACGCGCAATCGGATGCCAGGATAAAAGTGGTCGAAGTGACGTCGAACCGAGACATGAAAGCGCTGATCGACATGGCATACCGCGGGAACATACTGGTCCTTGATTTCTCTAGATTCGAGGAAGGGGACGCTGTCAAAAGAGATATCGCAAAACGCTTCATGGAGATCGCAAGAGATATGAGCGGAGCCTTCACAGAGGTATCCGATAGGTTAATGGTACTGAGTCCCAGCGGATTAGGCATCGACAAATGCAGGATAAACCACAGGGAGAAATGAAAATGTCGGAAGGGTACAAAGTGATACATGACCCGGTCCACGGCAGCATCAAAGTGGACGAGCCCTTCCTGACGGTACTGGATAGGCATGAGATGCAGCGCCTGAGGGCGGTGAAGCAGCTTGGACTCGGCAGTTTGGTCTTCCCAGGGGCGAACCACACAAGGTTCGAGCATTCTCTGGGAACATATCATCTGGCAGGCAGGATGGCCGCTTCGATAGGCCTCTCCGAAGAAGATGCATTGGCAGTGAGGATGGCCGGGCTCCTGCATGATATATGCCATACGCCGTTCTCTCACACTACGGAAGAGATAGCCGAGCATGTTACCGGGATGGACCACATGGAAGCGGCGGAAAAGCTCATCACAGGCAGGATAAGGACGCATCTCGAAAGGGACAACGACATGTTCGACGGCGTCCCGCCTATATCAGAGGTTCTCGAAGAGAACGGGATCTCCCCCGAGAAGGTGTGCGGACTGATAATGTACCCGGAGTCGACCGATGAGAACCTGGAGTCCTTCAGCAGCGGAAAGAGGGCGGCGCATTTCTCGCAGAAGGATTTCATACATCAGATAATCCACGGCCCGGTCGATGCGGATCAGATGGACTATCTCGTAAGAGATGCGCATTATACAGGAGTTGTCCATGGGAAGGTGGATATCGAGAGATTGATCGGTACAATGAGAATAAACAACGACAGGATTGTGATAGAGAAAGGCGGGAAAGCGGCCGCAGAAGGTCTGATGGTTGCAAGGTCCTTGATGTACTCTTCCGTCTACTTCCACAGGACCGTCAGGATAATCAAGATGATGTTGCTGAAATCGATCGAGGCATCATCTATCGATGTGGGGGAGATCTACCTATGGAACGACGCGGAACTGATGGAAAGACTGATCAAAGAGGGAGGAACGCCCTCAAAGATAGCGAGATCCGTGCAGAACAGGGTGCTTTACAAAAAGGTGATGACCGTGTTCAGCGAGGACACGTCGGAAGACCTGCTGTCATACCTTTCAGAATTCACGTCATATCAAAAAAGGAAACAGCTTGAGAAAGAGATAGCCGAACGTGCTGGTGTCGATGTATCCGATGTTGTGGTCGATATACCGCCAAGGTCAATACTGCTTTCCAACATGAGCATCGGGAAAACGGACGTATCTATACTCGATCCGGAAGGAAAGGTCAAGTCCCTGACAAGGCTGTCCCCGATCGCCAAAGCGCTGCAGTCAAGGGACACATTCGGATGGTCTCTGCTGGTAGCATCTCCGGAAGAGCACAGGGACGCGGTCCTCAAAGCTTCGAAAAAGATATTCCCTGGCACTGATTGAGGATGGTGTTGTTTATTCGATGGACCCCCGTCTATAAACAATCACCCTTTCAGTCATTATTTTACCAGATACACACACTTTGCACACATCTCTCCAATGTCATGGAATGCAGCCGCACTGATTCTCCGCTGATAAAGGACTGTGTGTTACACCAAAATCTCCAATGACAATTGTTAAAGAGTATTTTGACAATATATCGTACATGAGTTCAGCGGGAATGAATCACAATCTTAGCTTCGAAGAGTTGTGTGGAATTGTTTCGCCCATCGCTAAAAAACGGGGTGTGGATAAGATATACCTGTTTGGTTCAAGAGCACGCGGAGACAATGATGCTGAAAGTGATTATGACTTCTATATCGTACCGGGGAGCATTAAGAGTCTGATTGGATTGAGCGGTCTCATGCAGGACCTTGAAGAAGCTCTAGGAGAAGATGTAGATATCATCTCTGAGGATCCGCATATAAAAGAAGATTTTCTGCAAGAGGTGTTACGTGACAGAAGGCTCGTTTACGAAGCGTGATATCAAACAAATAGAATTCATAATCAGGTATTGCACAGACATTGAAGATGCAATACAGATGTTTGGTCAGGATGAAGAAGACTTTATGAGCAACACACAGTTTCAGCACAGCTGTGCGTTCGCTGTTGAGCAGATAGGCGAAAGGGTGAAGCGGCTTTCCTACGATCTCACATCAAGATACTCAGAAGTAGAGTGGAGAGACATAGCCGGATTCAGAAATGTGTTATCACACGATTATCCCAATGTTAATCTTTCGGTGTTTTGGAGTACCATAACAAACGATGTCCCCAAGTTGAAGAAAGAATGCGAAATTATACTCGCAGATCTCAGGCAAAGCGGCACTCACTAACATTGTTTTAACAGTTTTTGGAACCCATTAATCTTTGAGTTGAGGTCACACAATTCTCTTTGGTTGGTCTTATGTCTTTAGATTGTTAACTTTCTCCTCTTACCGTACTTTTTCCTCAAAGCCCTCTATTACCTCCCAGCGACCTGTTTTATCAGAACCCTCTCTGCGTATCAATCCCGCTTCTTTCAGCATCTTGATATTGCGCATGATCGTAGTCCTGCTGACCGACAGAATGACTGCCAGATTATCGTACGTAAGGTTTCCATTTAGAGCAAGCTCCTCATATATGCGGCTGGCTAATCCACCCATCGGTTCATTTACAGGTTCATTTACAGGTTCATTTACAGGTTCATTTACAGCCGTTCTGCTACCGATGATCGCATTCAGCGTGAACTCTATAATCTCCAGCATGAATTTCACGAAGAAAGCGGCATCATCTTTCTGTTCCGCCTGACGGAGTGCTTCGTAGTATCCGCGTTGATTCTGGTAGATCATTGTCTCTACTGGTATCCATTGGAAGGCCGGATGCCACTGGGTCAGTATGACGGTCTGCCAAAGTCTGCCCATTCTGCCGTTCCCATCCTCAAAAGGATGAATAAACTCTATCAAAAAATGAAAAACACAGCTTTTGATCAGAGGATGCAGATTGGATTTGATGCCCCATTCGAACACTTTCTCCATTAGATCTTTGATCTCAGCGGGTTTCGCCCCCTCATGTATAAGCTCGAAACCTTTGTACACGCCGACTTCGACGCTCCTGAAACGGCCAGCCTCACGCACGAGACGATCGGACATCCGGCGATGCGCGAGCAGAAGATCATCCATTGAGTAGGGTCTGTATTCTCCAATGCCGCCGTATGCTTTCCATGCATTCTTGACCTCAAGTATTTCCCTCGGATCGCCCATTATCTTCTTGCCGTTGATGATGTCAGTGACCTCTTCTATCGACAAAGAGTTTGCCTCAATGGCTACGGACGAGTGTATAGATTTGATTCTGTTCGCCTTCCTGAGACGGAATAGCGGCTCGATCTTGTTTGTTTTCTCCATTTTTTCAATCATTTCAACGATACGAAGAGCAAGATGCTCGACCTCGGACGTCATGTTGAAACCCGGCAGTATCATCACTCAGCCCCCGTTATCGCAACTGTCATCGAACACATTTCCTCGCTTAATGCGCCGTTACAACCATCATCATACATGGCTTTGCTCCATATGATCTCATTCTCTATGTGCACAGATACGCAAAAAGACATAATAACACTTGCCGAACTTGCCTACGCCGGATGCAAACAAAGGAGTTTCCAAGGCAGAGGCACGCTCAGCCTTTGACAACCCCGATTGGAGTAAGTTTTGCCACTTTATCTGTCAATCCCGCGTCGCAGACCACTCTGATGACCTGATCCACATCCTTGTATGCGGCTGGAGCTTCTTCCAGAAGGCCCTCATCCGATCCGCTTCTCAGGTAGATGTTGTTCTTCTTCATCTCGTTCCTCACGTCCGATGCTTTGAGATTGCCGATGGCAGCTTTTCTGGACATCTTGCGCCCCGCGCCGTGGCATGTAGAACCGAACGTCTCTTCCATCGCGCCTTTCTTCCCAACCAGAACGTATGTTCCCACTTTCATATCGCCCGGGATGATCACAGGCTGCCCGACATCCCTGTACATCTGGGCTATCTCCGATCGTCCCGCGGCGAAGGCGCGGGTCGACCCCTTCCTGTGCACAAGCACATTCTCTGAATGTCTGTCAACATCATGGCGTTCCTTCTTTGCGATGTTGTGCGCAACATCATATACAACATCCATGCCCATGCTCTCGGCGGAACCTCCGAGGATGTTCTCGAAGGACTCTCTGACCCAGTGTGTTATCATTTGTCTGTTGGCCCACGCGTAATTCGCGCCGCAGCACATCGCTTTGTAGTAATCGTCGCCGAGTTTTGAATTAAGAGGGGCACAGGCAAGCTGTCTGTCGGGAAGATGTATGTTGTTGTTCCTGACATACCTCTCCATTTCCTGGAGATATTCGGTCGCGATCTGATGGCCGCAGCCCCTCGAGCCGCAGTGCACCGTGACAGTAACTGTTCCTTCTTTCAATCCGAACTTCTTCGCAACATCCTGATCGAAGACGTTATCAACAACATCCAACTCAAGAAAATGGTTGCCGGAACCGAGGGAACCAAGCTGAGGCAGCCCCCTCTTGCGAGCTTTGTCACTCACCATTGCTGAGTCCGCATCAAGCATGCGTCCTTTTTCTTCGGTAGCCTCTATGTCGCGTTCCCAGCCATATCCATTTTCCACTGCCCATTCCGAGCCGTTCATGAGAATATCGTCCAGTTCTTTATTGCCGACCTTCGTAAGTCCTTTTGATCCAAGTCCGGAAGGCACATTCTTGTAAAGTTCGTCGACCAAAGCGTTGATGTTTCCGCCAAGGTCATCGACAGTAAGATCAGTCTTTATCAGCCGGACGCCGCAGTTGATATCGAAACCTATTCCTCCCGGCGATATAGAGCCGCTGTCGGCGTCGACGGCGGCGACACCTCCGATGGGGAATCCGTAACCCCAGTGTATGTCCGGCATGGCCATCGAGCTCCCCACGATCCCTGGGAGACAGGCGACATTAGCTGCCTGCTGAGGCGCATTATCGGCCATGATGTTATCGATCATGCTCTCATTGGCATAGATAATGGCATTTGTCCTCATACCGGGGAATTCTTCTTTTGGTATCTCCCACCGGTTATCATCGATCTTTTTCAGTTTTCCGTTCCATGCCATTTGATCATTCCCTTATTGGCGCAGCAAAAGTTAAAGGTGGGGCCGGGACCGAGATTTGAACACGAGTCAAGGGATCCACAGTCCCCTAGGATAACCAAGCTACCCCATCCCGGCCATGTGTTGAGTTGGAGTTATATCTGCTCCTTAATAAATCTTTTTCCCGAGTATTTTTAAATGAGTAAGAAGAGCACATTCGAAATCGAATGAAAGCCTTTAATTATATTATACATAGTTTACATAAATGTGCCGAAATCAAAACGAATGATCATCATTGCCGTATCATCTTTAGTGATACTTACATCATTGATCTTTGTTTATGCTGAACACACTGAAACTTCCGTTGGAACAGCTGTGACCCCGGAAGAGTTTACAAATATAATCGAGACCTCCACCGGCGTTTATACTGCAAATTATGTAATAGAACTGCCAGCTCTGTCAGCGTCACAGGAATATATTTTCGATGGAACTGAGAATACCTCTTCACAAACGTTCGAAATATCAGGCACCAACCTTCAGCCATATCTATTTCAGATCGACGACGGCAATGCAGGCAAATATGTCTTTAAAAACATGACAATAGACGTAGATGAAGTGACAGGGATATCTATCGGGACAGGAACAGGCAGCGTTTCATTTGAGAATGTGGATTTCACAGGGGGAAGTTGTTATTCGATGATCGAATCAAACTGCAGTAATCTGAAGATTGATTCCTGCTCTTTCAACGGATCATACATAACATATGTCACCGTCTATGACGGAAGTCTGACCATAGCAAATTCATGGTTTAGGGGTGATTCATATTGGGGGGTTGAAGCGTATACAAGCGGCAAGATCCTGATCGACAACTGTTATTTTCAGAACGCAATCTCTGCCATAACATTTTCGCCAGACAGTAATGCGGATCTGACGATCAGCAACTGCACATTCCTCGCACCCGCAGGAGATGTGTATGACACTTCCCTAGTTGAGATATATCCCGGTGGCTACTCAACAGGGAACTCCATAAAGTTAACGAATTCTTTGTTCGAGGGTAGCGGGTACAATTGTCAAGCTATTGATCTATTTGGTAACAGCACAGGGACGATGGCAATCGAGGATTGTTATTTTTTTGACTTAGAGTCTGATAACAGTATCGTATCTCTGGACAGTTCGATGTCGTTTTCGATAACAGGCACAACATTCTATAGCAACATGACATCTTACGGATTGCCGGTATTACAGATCGCCGGAATGGATGGCCAGATAATCAATTCGACATTCTTGAATAACTATATCTATGCTGATGTCCCGACAGGGTGCGTTTCCATAACGGATTCTCAAAAGGTCGACCTGATCTATGATACATTCTGGGAGAATCAGTACGAGATCCCAGGGGACCCCCCAATCTGGGGAGGAGCATCACTGCAGATCGGCGATGGAGTTACGGTCGATCTTATCAACAGTATCATGGACCCGCAAGATGATGGTTCAACAAGTTCTATTTTGAACCAGGGAGGGACGATCGTAAACAAAGGGAGCATAGACGTGGTCAGTGATAATACCCTCATAGTCGCTCTTCCGGAGTCAGGCAATAATGGCCTTATGGCCGGATGTGACCTGTCCGAATATTTCGACATAACGGATACGACCCAGGAGGAAATATGGACAACGATGATAATACCGTACGGCCTGGCCGACGGCAATGGGGTGGCGCAGTCGGGGCTGCCGCAGACCGATCAGAGAGGCGTGGCTAGACAGGGAAAGATCGATATCGGCTCTGTGACCGTAAAGTCGGCACTTTTCGATGCGAATAATGCAAAGGGAGGATACTGGGAAGATATCGGTTACTACGGATATTCAGAATATGAACCTTATCAATTCCTGAAAGAAATAATATATGGACAATACGAGCAGCTCGCTGTTCCCGCTTTGAACCCTGAAAATACAATCCTGCTTCCTTCAGATAAAGGGCCGTACAACATAGACGGTTTGAGATTCCTGGGCTGGAGCACGAACAGTAGTGCTGCGCTTCCTGATTCGAATTTCGTTAACCCCCTCCATGGTACGATGTCCGGAGAATTTGCCATTGACACGACATATTATGCCATATGGGGCGAGAATTTTGCTGTAGAGTTCGTTCCGGGCAACGGTTTGACACCGGTCGTAAAAGCATGGGCAGATAACGGATCAGAGGTTCCCTCATATGGGACAGTGAACAACAAGACATTGACAGGGTGGACGTATGACCCAGCGGGCACGGTCGCCTGGGATCCGACAACGCCTCTGGATGGCAATATCACCGTTTATGGACAATGGACCGCAGCACAGAGCCTGACAGTCAAATTCGTGAACGGCGACCAAACGAACACAGTATCCGTCCCGCCCGGCAACAGCGTTCCTAAACCGTCGGACCCTGTGCGCCAAGGGTTTGTCTTCAGCGGATGGTTCACAGCTGCGGATGGTGGCACAGAATGGAATTTTGCCACATCCATAACAAACAATCTAACGCTTTATGCACAATGGGAACCTGCTACATATTTCACAGTGACGTTCGATCCACACAACGGCGGTGCGATGTTCACTGCAAAAGTGGAGGGCGGACAAAAAGTATCTCCGCCGCAGACCCCCGAGCTACGGGACAATGTATTCGGAGGGTGGTTCACTTCTCCAGAGGGAGGCACCAAATGGAATTTCGACTCTCCAGTCACAGGCGATATGACACTCTATGCACACTGGAGCACAGATAGCGGCGGAGGGGGTGGCGGATTTGACAACAAAGACAGTCTGTCTGTAGTGGCTGTGATAGTCGCTTCAATATTTGCCAGCCTAGGCATAATACCATTGGCCCTAGGCGGCATCATTGCGCCTCAGGGTTCGATCGCCAACCTTTTCCAGCATGGAACAGACAATGTATCCACAGATAACACGGGAGAGGACATCATCGTAACATTTGATCCAGAGAACGGCAGGTCATCTTGGACCGCTACCGTCGGTATGGGGCGATTGCTGGGTATACCCGGCAATCCAGGAGCACCGAGCGGAATGAAATTCTCGCACTGGTCGGAATCACCGAACGGACCGCCGTTCAATTTCATGACCCCGATAAGGAAGGTCACGCATCTGTTTGCGGTCTATAAGTAAACGCGGCATAGATAAGAACGACTGAGTCTCGGCTGGATCTGTAGCATTTGATATTTCTTCTTGACATGTTGTTGCCGCGGAAAGAATCAGAGCCAATACTTGATCCTGATATTGTAGATTGACATCAGCTTATTGACGGTGCAAGCCCGGCGCTGGACAGCAGGCGAGACAAAACCAGAATGTCTTCCGCTCCAAAACCAGTAACAGTCAACTGTTAAACTAAGGGGAAGAAAAAGATCGTGCCGGTCAAAACTGTCGGCTCAAGGCTCTTCCGGTGCAGGCGTTACTCCGATCTTCATGTTGTATTTGATCTCATAGGAGAACATGGCATACACCCCATATAGGAATATCAGAAGATAGCAGATATATCCCAACAGCACCGCAAAGAATGCGGGAGTTGTGCCGTACAATGGCAGAATGTCGACGATACGGTAGATCATTATGATAGAGATAGTCACAAATGCGATAATGACCAGCGACCAGATTAGTTTGATGTATTTGCTTTCCTTTTTTCCGGTAACATGACCGGACGATCCAGACAGGGCAAATCCCATTATCACGCCGATGAACGGAAGGACAACATTCGCAGTTATGCTTAATCCTCCGGCAGACATCTCGGATGTCATCAAACAGAGCTCTCTTGTAGCTACGGCAGTGCCGATAACAAGGATGAATCCGGACAGGAGGGCCGCTTTCGTCTTGTAGGACTTATCGACCTTCAGTCCGAACATCAGGGTCATAACGCCGAAGACGATCCCTCCCAGATCCTGAAGCGCCTGGTTCTGAAAATCCACAGCCCTTACGCTTGCCCAAATGGTGGTTATCAATACGATTATACCAAGGGCAATCATCAGGAACTTCAAGAAATGTGCTTCAGATATTTCCACAAATATCTTATCGCATAGTATTTATTTAAAGACTATTGAAAAGATATAGTCATATACATAATGCGTTAAATAAAAACACGCTGATGGTGCGGTCATGTCGGGCAAAACAGTAGCATCCCCTTGCGGCGATCTCTCAGTGATATACCTAGCAGGCGGATGTTTCTGGGGTCTGGAGAAGGTGTTTTCAGTCATACGGGGCGTGGCCGATACGGAATGCGGCTATGCAAACGGGAATGATCGAATTATTCCAGACTACATGACGGTATGTTCCGGCAGATTCGGATACTGTGAGGCGGTACGAGTATGCTATGATTCCAAGATAATCGCTTTGGAACGCCTACTTGATGTGTTCTTCATGGTCATCGATCCCACATTGCTGAACCGTCAGGGGAATGACAGGGGAATACAATACAGAACTGGAATATATTGGGCAGACGAGCACGCAGGAATGGTCATCTCAGCGTATGTTGAGAAAGAGAGGGAGAAGTACAAAGAGTTCCACACAGAGGCTGGCCCGTTGGAGAACTTTTTTCCTGCGGAGGATTACCATCAGGATTATCTGGAAAAGAATCCCCAAGGCTACTGCCACATCTCCAGAAGCGAGATCGAAGAGATACGCAGGATGTTTTAATCTCGCATGACTCAGGAATCACTCATTAGTTGGTTTTGTTCCTGATGCCGTATCTCATCAGCGCACCGCCGCCAATCATGTATACGGACACGCTTTCGTCAATTGCGTCGTCAAGTTCCATGAAAAGCGACCTTATTTCCTCATAATCGCCGATCACCTCAGAACCACCCCGTAAATATCTGCGCGTTCTTGCATCTCATCAAGTTTCACCCACCCTTCCACTTTTTCTCCGCTCAAAACGCGGTCCATCTCATCCTTTAGCGGATGTTCTACACTTCCGAGCTCGTTCTTGAACTTGGCGTACAGGATCAATGCCATCATCCTCAGCCTCCACTCTCTGTTTATGGCAATGATCTACAGAGAGTGTATGAAAGCATCGCACAGGGTCACATTTGCTGGCGGACTGATACAGAAATATGTTCCGGTGTAGAATTTGATACCATACTCATCATACTTTGAGAATGCGGTCTTCGAAGACTCAGAGATGCGATTATCCTCAAACAATACCATGTTTCCAGAGGAATAATATATCTTTGAACCAGGCGGCGCTCTGACATCATTTACCTGATAATACTCAAGGTATGCATTTATCATCGGCCTCAGATCAGGCCAGAGTTTATCGTTTATTATGTAGGACCGGCCATCGTTCTTTACCATCCCGATAGCCTCCAGCTGTCTTAATTTCCTTGACACCGAGGTCTGATGCAGGCCGAGGCCTGAAGAAATTTCCGACACTTTCTTCGGTTCTATCAATTTTCCGAGTATGTCAATCCCTTGTCCTGACAGCGAGACCCTGGCATAATCAGATCTTCGAAGTATGTCCAACAGAAGAGTCAGGTGCGTCTTCCGCTCCGGAATGACTTTACCTTCAGACAGATGGGCTGTATCCTTTTTGTGCAACGAAGCCACTGCTTTGTAGGTTTGCGGAATGCTTTTTCCAGTTTTTTCGGAGATCTGCTTTATTTCATCATAGCCGAAACTTATCGATGACAGCACTTCCATCTCTCCGCTTGTGAACATAATCAATAATTGATATCAGTATATAAATAATTATCATATATTGCTTTAAAACTAATGACCGCATATGCTAACAAACATAGATTAATCCATTGTGGCCGGCGCTCCATGCCTTTCCGTCAACTCGATTTTTCGGTAATATGTTTAACCGGATGCTGGCGACTTTGAGCATTTTCATCATTTCACGCGGCGTCTCCACTAACCCACTTATGCGCTCGTCCTGCATATTAAAAGAGCATAAACGTTAATAAGAAGCCAAAACCATCACTGTACATGGCAAAAAGAGATCTTATCTCGGTATTGGATATGAAGGAGGAGTGGCCGGACCTTGTCGATTTGGCCATCAAGCTCAAGAAAGAACGCGGCAACCACGATGCGCCGCTCAAAGGCAAAACGCTGATAATGATATTCGAAAAACCAAGCACCAGAACAAGGATCTCTTTCGATGTTGCCATTACCGAGCTTGGGGGCCACGCGCTGTATATCGATGCCTCGAACATGCATATGGGCCACGGGGAGACAGTTGAGGATACGGCAAAGGTCATGAGCAGGTTCGCGCACGGCATAATGTACCGCGCATACGACTACAAACTCATGGATAAGATCGGAGAGGTCGCGACCATACCAGTAATAAGCGGTCTGGACAACCTGGAGCACCCATGTCAGGCGCTTGCCGACATGGTCACAATAAAAGAGAAAAAACAGTCGTTCCGCGGCAGGAAATTGGTGTACCTCGGCGATGGGAACAACGTATGCAACTCTCTTCTCTATTCATGTGCGATAATGGGGCTCGACATGGTGGCATGCTGCCCCGCGACAAGGATGCCGAACGCAGAGATAATGCTGGGCGCAGCGCGCATCGCGGATGCGAACGGGAGCAAGATCCTGGCCTCGCATGATCCGATCGAGGCCTGCAAGGACGCAGACATTCTTTACACGGACACATGGGTATCGATGGGAGACAGCACCCCGCAGGAAAAGGCCATCAAGATATTCGGAATGTATCAGATAAACTCCGAACTTCTTTCTTTGGCAAAGAAAGACTGCATCGTCATGCACTGCCTGCCGGCCCACAGGGATCAGGAGATAACGACCGAGGTCATGGACGGCCCACAGAGCGTTGTGTTCGATCAGGCGGAGAACCGTCTGCATGCTCAGAAGGCAGTCCTCTATACTCTTCTCAAATGATCTGAGAAGAAATGAGGTCTTCAACAATATCGAGGAACTCTTCCTCCTTTCCTCTCGGAATGGTGGCTCCGGCGGCGACCTTATGGCCTCCTCCGTATCCCCCTACTATCTCCGATGCCGTTTTCATTATGGAAGAAAGGTCCAGGCCTCTGTCCGTGAGGGACCTGTTGGCCCTGGCGGATACCTTTATTCCGTCATCAGCATCTGCGAACGCAAAGATCGGAAGCCCTCTGTTCGTGTCCCCGGAGTTCAGCATGATACCGGCGACTATGCCGACAACGGTCTCTCTTATCTCAGGTCCCGCGTCAAAATATTGCAAGAACCTGCGTTCTCTGAGAAGATGGTTCTCCTTTATGTAGCTGAGAGCCGAGGAAATGTGCTTTCTGTGATCCAGGCGGTTCCTCTCGGCATCCTCGAGTGCCGTAAGGTCGCCCCTGCAGATCCTTAGGCCGGTCTCCGCGTCATCGTATCTTCCGCATGAATTCAGCATCGTCGCGAATTCTTTAACATCCCTAAGCCCGGGATAGGATTCGTATCGTGTTATGGCGTATATCTCCCCGAAGAGTCTTCCCTTTGCCTCCTCATCGTCAAGGTAGGAAAGCAGGCGTTCGGTGACAGCTCTTTTCTCATCGGCGGTCAGATCCCTCCATGTTCTTGTTTCGCTGCCTTTTTTCAAAGGTATGCCCAGGTCCGAGAATAATGCATTGCATCCCGGGGCATTATCGCTTATCCCTGGGATCGAGAGATCATTGCTGTACTGAAGGAACTGCACAAGCGGGCGGTAATCGCGCCCGAAGCATCGTATATCCTCGACCACAGTCACATCTCCTTCCGAAACAGCCTCCTGTAGGAACGCACGATTATAGCCGATCAGCTTGGATTCTCTGTTGTCCTGAAGGTCGCCTACGGCGCCTATCAGGGCAAGATATGCCAGGTCCTTGTTGTTCTCATCTATCGTCTTAGAAAGAAGATATGTCATTCCGGCGCCGCTCACTTCATATGACCCAGATACCCCGTATGTATGAGGGTTGAGGTGATGAATGCGCTCGAAATCATCGACGGAGGTCTGTTTGGATCTCCATTTCGGATCCGGAATATGGTGGTCTGTAACAACGATCCCCGAGCGCTTGAACTCGGAGAGATAGGCACTGCCCAGATCGCAGATCCACACTGTGTCCTCAGTCGATCCGTTGATCATAGCAACTGTGTCTTCTGTGATCTTTTTCTCGAACAAGATCCTGTATCTCTTCCCGAGCCTGTCGAGCGTTATCGAAGCGATACCCCCCGACGCAATGCCATCGGCGTCGATATGAGTAACAACCAAGATATTATCCGCAGCCCGGATAGCGTCTGCCGCCCGCTCAAGGTCTTTTATGAGCCTGCCGCAAAAAACACCGTCCGCTTCCATATTATCCCCACCGCATATGCATCGGGAATAATAAGAAATACCATTGCATGGGACCGGATTAATACAAGCAAATACATTACGGCGATATGCGGTCGTATGAGATACTCCCGGGTGTAAAGGTGACCAACGACAGGTGCCTTATACTGGACGACGGGCCCACGGCAGTTCTCGGAGATCTTCATCTGGGTTATGAGAGCGCTCTCGAAGAAGAGGGGATGTACATCCCGAGGATCAACACAGAGTCGATACGGGACGCGATGAACAATGTCCTGTCGGAGTACGAGCCGAAAAGAGTGGTCCTCCTAGGAGATATCAAACATGATTTCAAAAGATCCAGACGCGATGCCAGAGAAGAGGTCAGAAGGATAATCGATCTTCTGATGGAAGCCTCTGATGTTATTGTGGTGAAAGGCAACCACGATAATTTCCTGCAAAATATTCTCTCGGACATGGGACTGATGGCGGTGGACTATGTGGATCTGGGAGGATTCAGGATGGAACACGGCCATGTGGATTCCAAGATCAGGCCCGTGATCATCGGGCACGAGCATCCCTCTATCAGGATACCCGGTGCGGTGAGCGGAGGAATGAAACTGCATTGTTTCGTTCACCAAAGAAAAGACGGAGTCATCGTCCTGCCTCCGTTCAGTCCTTTCTCCGCAGGCAACGATCTTGTTCTTGACGGAAAAAGCATTATGGCGCCGGCGCTGAGCAGCTCCGATTATCCTGATGCGGACATATACGGTGTGTCCGAAGTGGGGATAATAAAGATGGGGAAACTGAAGGACGTAATGGACATAAACATTTGAGACCTCGCCTCCTATGTTAGCGGAAAAAATATTACGGTAAAGGATAAGCCCACCTAATTAAATAACAGAACTCTGTTTAGGTTTTTCAGGAGATATTTCATATGTCAATGACTCCAAGAGAAAGAGTAATCTCAGCAATGAAACTGGAAGAGCTCGACAGGCCCCCGG
>Ga0123357_10005694_pt1 | contig 14981 bp, 8 predicted proteins | sample TergutEmb28metaG_FD_89873 | JGI IMG/M metagenome (GOLD analysis project Ga0123357, IMG submission 89873) | Embiratermes neotenicus P4 segment gut microbial communities from Petit-Saut dam, French Guiana - Emb289 P4 | ecosystem: Host-associated > Arthropoda: Insects > Digestive system > Gut ...
ATTTAATATATTATGTTATAAAGTTAGATGAGTGTGTGTTTGGGGGGGTGTGTGGGGGGGGGGGGGGGGGGGGGGGATTGTGCCATTTATGGGATGACGTTGAAAATTACTGTACACCCAGACAGGCCACAGGCGACAGTATTGCACATGAGCACTGCATGCTGGATACTGGCTACAGATACAAACTCAACTTAATGCTTTGCTACTGCACCAATGGTTGCACAAATGTGCCTCTGTGTTACATGTACACTGCCTGTCTTGTTTGCCTACACACAGGTAACATCCAAAATACCTAACCTCAGTATATAAATTTTCTAAATCTATATGTGAATGAAGCCTATTAGAATAACAGTAACTGAAGCATAACTTTCAATTCCTTTTATAGCTATCACTATCTATTCTTATTTCTTACTAGGAAATCTGCCATCATCAGCTACCAACTTCTAACTTATACAACAACAAAACAGCAAGGCATAACCATCATCTTCTCCTGTACATTATAACTACCAATTCTGCTTACACAAACAGTGGATTATTTTGATGTGGAAATGTTTAATTTATAAACGAATAATTTCTCATGTTGAATGTATGAACCAAAAATTGTTCTGTCAAATATTGATACATAACCATCAGGTTGATTGATGGTGATTAGCATTCCTTTGATCACAAGCTGTCACAGTTCACCTAGTGGGGTCACCAGTTTAGACCCAATGTCTGGTCCTTTCACCTGTACAGTTTTCAGGCACTAAAATCAAGTACAGTTAAAGCTCTGACATCCAGAAGTGCAGAGCAGCAGAGACCCCATTACATTTCTATATTCCATCAACAAGCAGCACCCCATTACCAACTCCAGTAGCTTGGACATTAATTACTGCTGTGTGGTTGGTTCATTTTAGATTATGTCATACACCAAGCTCCATATGCAGCAATGAAAAGGGTGGTAGGAAGAACGGGACAGGATATGATGCAACGAATTAAATGGTTAGGCCTGCTCTTGTTGCTAGGTTCACAATTAAATACATTAACTGTAACTGTAATAAGATACAGAAAATTACGATATCCACAACCTTTCAGCCCTGGAGGTACTGGATATCACAACTTTTACTGTACTCTCTCCAGTGGCATTCTTTGTTAAATACTGAAATCAGTATTTCAGGTTTTACTATTTTATTATTCTCTTGCTGCCTTAAAAAAAAGAGGTGTACTGCCTCCTCAACTTGCATCCTTTGAACAGAAGCAGAAATTCAAATCTTCAAAGTGTATTCAGTGTTTAATTTGAAAAACAAAAAGAGAAAAAAAGAAAATAGCAGACCTGATATTTGCCTGGCATATATACTACGTACATAGGTATGAGTATATCTGGGGTTAAAATTATAATCTTCTGAGATGTGATACCACACAATTTGTTAGATATGAATCAACATTACAGAGGAACCTGCTACCTCCATCTTCACGTCCCATGAAGTATATTTTATTAACCCTTCTAGGACCAACCTCAAAATACAGGTTATGATAACAGTGAATATTAAAATGATGGTCTGGGAAGTAATGCAAATAGTTTGGTTGACAGGTACCAACATTTTGGAGGAACCATCTGCCTCAATCTTCAGGTAGTCCATCCCATAAATCTATAATCCTATTACTCATTACTGTGAGAACTTCAAATCTCACGTATTTAGGGTTGCTTGTGAAAGGGTTAATAAAATACATCACTGGATATAGAACAGCTGGCATGTGTATGTCCAACTGGCAATGATGGAATCAAGTTTGGGTACCTGTATCATACAAGATGTTTTTAACTTTACAGTAGTGTCACCAAATCACACAATGGTATGAAATGAACACTGAAAATTATCATGTCAGAGGGAGTTGCAGTATTGCAGCAACTGTATTTTTTAATGTTATTATTACAACCTTTTGCTACAAACATCAAGTCACCTGAACTATTTTACAGTAAGCACATGAACATTTTTGTAAAAAATAAAAAGGATTCCATTAACTAATATCAATCTGTAACAATAGTCCAGGTTTAACACAAGTCAAATTACATTTCATTCTTGAGGTCAAGACAAAGCACAGTGTCTATGCAGACACAGCGTCAGCATCTTGTAATTAAAATATCTAAACAGAAATTGCTGTTTCTGTCACGAATTATGACAATCCTTCGGCAGCCATTTTGTACACAGGTATGTTCTTTATATCACGAACAGTATCGTCCAGGTGTGCTACAAAACATGATGCAAACACACTCGAGATTTTGCTTAGCTCCAGCAAACAGATGTGTTCACATTGTGAGATCCTAAGGTTCTCACAGCAGTGAATAGCAAGATTACGGTCCTCTGGTATGTGACTTTGTGTATTTTGACTTCACAACCCAGAAGGCCAGAATCCTTTTATGGTCAATGTTGTAAGTGGAACTTCTAGAAATAGGTGACTGAGTCTCCATTTCATGATTACCTTCTGGCACAGAATTACTCCAGTCAAGTTTTGGCACAAATAAATAACCAAATAATCTTTAAAATATTATAGTAGAGCTGGTTTATAGAATTATACTCAAGATCCATCACAAAAGAATGAAACTTTTATTACTGTCAAGCATTTGTATATACTTTCTTAATAATATATAATTTTTCTCTAATGAACCTGTTGCTGGTGAACAAGTCTTTCTTCGACTGTACTTATGGCAAAAAATCATGACAGATGGCAGATTTAGCTGTGCACTTACCCTATCACTGAAGCATTTGGGATACAAGCTGTGCTGATTGGTATGGACAGTTACCAATGTTTTGGGGGAGGTTGCTGCCTCAGTTTTACTGTCTATGAAATCCAAAGCAGAGGCAGGTATGTCTTCCAGAATTGTTACAGTGTCATATACTACAACACTTCGATCACCTTCAGCATGGGCTAACAGTTGAAGGGTTTCAGTTATGTGAGGACAGGCCCACACTTAGGTTTGAGTTTGTAATTTGCATAAAGTATAAAGAATAAACAACTTCAAAGGCCATATCATTGAAAGTAAAATAAAAAGAAGACAGGAGGCTATTTTATACTTGCTTGTGAAACAGAAAAATATAAAACTACAACTTCATTTATACTCAAATTGTTGCAGATGGAGGATGCAGTCTTGAAATATGGACAGCTCAGAATGTAGTTAACAAGCAGGGGCCATCAACCTTCCACTGCATGAAACTAGCAACTTACACAATCAGAAAGAGTTCCCCAGAATTGGTCAGGCTCTTAATGAATCTTTGGATTCCAAAAAAGTTCGGGTATTTCTTAACCAGCTTCTCCAAAGGATTCTACTATATGGAGTTAAGTGACTCTCAAATTACCACTTGGGGGTGGGGGATCTAAACACATGGCTTAAAGGATAACATTAAGATATAATTTAAATAAATTTTACTTATAAAGAAATCGGTTGCATCAACTCTAAATTCATCAGTCATTCATTGAAATTAACAGTGAGGATGTGAAGTAAATTCAACTGGCTCTAGACATGGTGCAACAGCAGACACGTGTGGTGACAGGATGAAGCTTTCAGATGAATAATGGGAAATGTAATAAGCTGACCAATCATTAAGCACACACAAGACTACAAATCATGGTGTTAGGAGCTGGTGTACAAAAATGATTTAAGTAAGTCAATTTCCTGTTACCCCACTTTGAATAATTGGTCCACCAAGGAATGCAATGGGGTTTCCAGCTGTTGCCTGGATCTCTCTCCAAGTCTCCTCCATTATTTCAGCTTCCTTCTCTATTGTTTTCCTCCAGTTCTTTCGTGGTATTCTTCTTGTAGTATGTCCTTGTGGGGTTTCCAACTCTCTCACAGAGGCATCCTTCCGCCGTTTAATTTGCACTTCGTCTGATTTGTCTTGTGCATGCCTCCACACTTCTTCATTTGAACCCATTATCATTAGAAATATTCTTGGTGACGAGAAAATTCCTCATCTCAGTCCTGAGACAACTAGTAAGAGGGCTGATGGTTTTCCTTCATGCACAATTTGACAAGCAAAAGTGTCAGAGGTTGAAGATAGGTACTGGAATACCAAATCTTTTAATGGTATTCCACATTTTACTTCTAGCTGCAGAGTCAAAATCTTTCTCCAAATCCATAGAAACCACAGGAATTAGTTTGTTTATCTTAAGTGGCGAATGGCTGAATGAGTCAAAGCATGCATTCTATATCATTCATGTTGATCGTATGTACTGAAACTGGAGAATGTAACACCTGTCTGCAGATAAACTGTGTGAAGTTTTGTAACTATATTCTAGTCTATAACGCAAAAACATCGAGTTAAACAACAACTAAGTAATAATTAACAAAGTAACCAACCAATAACACCATGGAGTAGAATCCTTGAGAAGGTAATGTCTACTCAACTCCCAACCTGTTATGGGATTTGAAGCTTTACCATTCCATTCATAAGAGCTTTCTAGTGGTCCATTTGTGTCAGCTACCTCTAGAATGGCCTCCCTTTGGCAATGAAACTTAAGGTGACCAAAAACACAGGTCAGATGTTAGATGTCGCACTGCACGTGAGATCCATGCAGTTCATATGGTGAACATTTTTAATTACATGCATTTTTGTATGAATCAGCAAATACAATATTCATTCCACCTAGCTTGAAACCACTAGCAATCAATTACACATCTTAGAAACCAGCACCTACTACAATACATAACCATTCTTGAAGCAGCAGTGCAATATAATTCATGCTTCATTTTCTTTTGACATACTCAATATTTTTCACAAAATGTCCCAATAAAATGTAATAAAATGCAACAATCAGAAGCGTCACAATACAGTAGAAAGTGAGGAGTGACAATACATGCCTGCCTTCCCTATAACTAGAATTCCACTGTGATATGAGCTCATTCTATCTTTAGTAACTTTATTGCCACAGAACATGTCAACAGATCATCTGAAAACTCTTTAATGTAAATTACATTTAAAGTGAAACCCTTTCAGGGCAGCTCATGTATTTTGTTCCTATTTTCACATTATACCATCCTTCTCGTAATATTATTACGTTTAATTTAAAGATGTGTACCACCCTGGGTGGACATTGTGTATGCCAAATTACCCATCACGCAAACACAGATATTTTCACTGCACTGTCCCTCCTTCAAACACTTGACTACATCCACACACACATATATACTAAATCACAAGAACAAACACTTAAAAAGCATGCACATCTTTCAGGTTTTCATTTCTTAATAAAAAAAGGATATATACAAAGTTGAAAGACTACCATTGCTGCTTTCACCTTTTACACTCTATGATGGTAAACTGAAGTTAATGAAATAACTTTTGGAACAATGTTCCTAAAATGACAACCTGATAATTCAGAAGAGATGCACTTGTTGGTACAGGATCTGTCTTGAAAGCAACAGAAGAATGGCATCCCTCTGCATTAATTATTCATTGTGTTGTATTTTATGCAAGGCCTTTAATGGAGTTGTTGAGAAGTAAATTGAGATCAATATAGAGATTCTGGACTTCTCTATTGATTCTGTAGTTAAAGAATGTAAATCTGTGACTCTGAGTAAGACAATGAGGCACTGTGCCTGGCAAACATCACCCACATAACTGAAGAGGGTGTTGACACACAAACTTCCAAAATATGCAGGAAGAACCTGAGAGGGGGAAGTAGACAGAGAAAAGAAAAACCCAGCTGCAAAAATATTCAGTAATATAAAAAGTAGGCATGTTGTTAGTGAATGCAGGTGAATGCATATTTCATAAAGTCTACAAACAGTGTAATTTACACATACTCTTCAGTTATATACAAAGTATTCATTGTACTTCATACTGAAAGTTTTCTTAAACTTATATTAAGTAAAATGTATGAAATAATATTGTTTGGCAATATTTCAGGAGCCACATAATGGTAGTTCATTTCTTCAGAAACCAGTCTCAAAAATGTGTGTTTCCAAAAATAAATGTGCCAAAGCAGTTCTATCCTTCATCACTTCAATTTTATGAATATTTTTAAGTAATTGTAATACACGCTAATCATACAAACGTATGTCACTGTCACCAACCAATAGACTATGATTTCATTTATTAACATTTATTATCTGCACTATGTTTCTCTTAATGTGATCTCATATTTTAAATTTACAGATTCATGCAGAGTCTTACACATTCCTAGATCCAAACAAAACAAGTCATACCGCTGCATGTATTAAGACGCATCACACCATTTTCTTCCCACCTGTCAGTATATATGCAAATCACTTTGTCATTTCCATAAATGTTACACATGTATATATAGATTATACATTTACAACATAGGGGGGCCAAAGATATAAATTATGTAAGTTTACTCTTGGAATTTCAACACTGCTGGATGCATATTATGTTGGACAGTGTCCACTGTCTGAAGTGTATTTGATATTTGTGATACACATTTTGAAGCTGGATCTCCTTCAGTCATCATGTAAGAGTGATATTATAAAACTCGGACTGTTGAATCTGCTATGCTGAGATAATCTCTGTACCTGGACAATAACACAAACTCAGAAGCCATGGCTAAGTAACAGCATATTGTAGCAACTAATAATTACCAAACAATTTATCACCAGCTGTATTTCGAAATAATGGGAGTTTGTTTCATTTCTAGATTTTGTACCATTTGAAAAGTCTCCAGTTGGTGCTTCCGAGTTGTTACTGGAATTATGTGGGTGGTATTTTAATTATATTTTTTTGGAAAACTGAACATTAATTTATTTATTTGCTGGAATAGTTCTTAAACATAATATTTCAGACATGTTCCAATACTTGATCATTTCAACTTTGAGCAGTAATTCTCTGTTTTGAAGAGGGTTCATAGTGAACTACACAGCATGAAGACTCAATGACTTACTTTGTGCATTTTGTGCATTATGTATGTACTACTGAAAACTGAAAAGAAAATTCTTCAGACTTAGAAAACAGCCCAAATTTCTGATTCTTTAACAAGATACTGTCACTGAAAACAATCACTGAAGGGAATTAGAGAACAAGCCTGAATTTAAAACACAGTAAGCTAATCACATTTTCTTGGGTTATATTTCCTTCCTGTCTTATTCTTTGACTTTATTTTCCTCTTCAGATTTGCATACCTGTATTATAAACCCCACAAAATTTGGCTAACACTTTTAACTCCACCTACGCAGCTAAGCATGCCTAGATGAGAGTTCCATAACACTTCCCTTACTACTACGTACATAATAACACAGACTGTAACACATGTTATTACACTATACATTCTTACCACTTCTTTTCATCTTCTGCCCTGACACGTTTTGTTGCTATGGCTTCTAGTTATGGGTTTCAGCCTGAACTACAGTAGTGTGGTCAATCTGCGATCATGCCATTAATTCTATAATTTTTATATTATTTCTCTTACTTTAACATTTATACACCTTGACTGTACCTACTGTTGTCTGGGGGAGAGTGTAGCTTAGTCTATATGGATCCAGGTGAATTAAGTCTTAGAGATGATGGAATGATGGAAGCAGAGTTAGCTTCTGAAGAGTGGTGAATCCTGATTCATAGGCAAAGTCTAGCACAATAGTACAATATCTTCCCCTAGACCTCACCTCTGAATCAGGATGCACCACTGCTTCAAAACATATCCCTCAGACAATGAGCAATGTACAAAATAATGTTATCATAATGAATCCATCAGTGTCACAACCCCTTACAGAATCAGTAGTCTGACCGCTTGCTTAAAAGGCAACATAATGGACCCTTGATATGAATAAATAAATAACAGAATGATTACAAATGCCATCAGAACATTCTACACAATTTCTCTCCATTCAGCCAGCAGCAATTCTTTCCCTTTCATTTGATTTGGGTACAATGGCACTTAAATTCTTGTAACTGCCACATCACAAACCAAAAATAAAACAGAAACTGTACACATCAAATGGTGTTTCTGGTAATTCACTGCATACCAGTGCCCTACATTGACACTAGTCACTGTTGCGCTCCTGCTCAATTTGCAAAACGAACTGAAAAAATTCCCAGCATTTCCAATGTAATAAAATAAATTGTGAATTTATGTACAATGAAAGTGTACCATCATGAATGACACCTATATGTTTAGTAAACTGGGGTGGGTATTTAAATTGAAGCACGTCATTTATAAAAACTTATCTGAACAGAAAAAGATTCTCCACATCACTGTTGAACTGGCTTCTTGAACATGACACCATAATCTTTTTGCAAATATTGAACCAGTGACTGATATTTTGCAAGCCATGATACCTATACTATAATTAAGGAGCAGCTACACAATTTTACTTCCACCAAGATGTACAAGGTGAGACAATTATAAAACCGCTGTCTGCTGCAAACAAGATGGCCTCTACATCATCACACAGGTAATAGATGTACTGGTTTTAGCATCTGCAGTGATTCCAAGGAAGATAAACGTAAAGAAGCAGAATTTTTGTGTTATAAAAGTGTAGCATTAACAATCAATAACTGTCACCAGAAATTAAAGCTTGTGCAGAGAATAACAAAGGAAGAATTCCTGTGCCAACAAGCAGTCAACTGTCTTAATTAGCACGAGGTCACTGTGTTGCAACCCACACAAAAATGGTTATGACTAAAATGTCACACCGTGCAACAGACACATCAGAGTTAATTTTTCTATTATACCAACAGATGCACCACATCAAATCATCAGAATACACACAAACAGCTAAGACATTATTCCAACATGTTTTGATAAAAATATACCATTATCATAAGGGAGTACAGTGTGCCAATGTTGAAACCAACTGCAAATGCTATTTATAATGTTTCATAACATGCAGTGCTAGATCTATATGTGCATTTTGAATTCATAAAATTAAGTTTAAAATATAGTTAAAAATTTTCGTACTAATTTTTGAACATAATAATATCACTATCCTAGTAGTTCTTCTATTTGTTGCCTTATATACTGAAGCATCTGGTGAGGCTCTCAGTCAACAGGGACACATCTGCTTGGACTCAGAACCCTACCAGATGCTTCAATATATAAGAATAAATTAATTGCCAACTACTAGGACTGTAATTTTATTATGTACAAAATTTTATCTACTGGATAAAAGATGTTTTTTAAGCTTAATTTTATGAATTCAAAACACACACACACACATACTACAAGTTATGAAACATTATAAATACCATTTGCAGTTTGTTTGAACACTGGCACATTGTACTCCTTGATGATTATGATATATTTTTACTGAAACACGTTGGAATAATGTCTTGGCTGTTTGTATGTATTTGATGATTTGATGTGGTGCATTTGTTGGTATTATGAATGACAAAGACCAAAATGCATGGAATAAACAACTTTAAATGACACACCAAATTTTGACAGCCCTTGATTCGAAGTCCATAGTTCAGATATGTAAAAACAGTAAAATTTAAATCTGTTTCCCTACTTTCTTAGCCCATCTCTAATGTTTATTCAAAGACCAGGAATAAAACATTTGAACTATGCAGTCCTCATCACAAGACTTACAATCTGTTTGGCTGTGCCACTGTCAGGTAGTCACCTTCAATATGCTTAGTACTTATACTGTGCCTGCCACTACACACAGAGGTTAAGAATGGTCAGAGCTATACTTTCACCACCCCCATATGAATTCATCGCATGCACAGAGACAACTTCACTTTTGCTTAAAATAATTATGTGGCACCTAAGTATATTACAGGTGATCCCATGATGATGGCATAAAATTGGTTGAAACACGGTACGGTAAGAACTAATGGCACATATTTGTTAAAGTTTTATACATGGTCCTTCATTAAATATTCGAGACTGAATCAGTAACAGGATGCCTCAATATGATGTTTGTTAAACAATGCTGACAAAAAGTTTGTCTAATATTCATCCCTTTACCAGATAATTCCATACTCAAAACTGAATGGCAGTTTTCTGAATTTGTGCTTCTTTTATGCACATACACACTCACAAAACAGAAAATATTTAAACTAGTACCAGATGAGAAACATTTTGATTTTGGTCCTAACCCTCTCATGATAGTAAACTTTCAATGTACATCAATGACCTCTCTTCAGAGAAAACTAAACTTGTCGCCAAATAAAATATGGTGTAAATAATAGCAAGAAATTCAACCTTGGGATTTTGAAGATAATGGATTGTGAATAAACACTGCCCTCTGGCCTACCAAAGCACAGCTACTGAGGATTAATTCTGCACAGCTGGCTGTTACAAAATTTTTCCTAAACTAAAGGAAATTCTGGATCAGAGACTGGGATCAACAACTTAAACAGTCCCTCCACCAATGAGAGAACTAATATTTTGTGCATAATCATACACATCACCACCTGCCACCTGTCAATGAATGCCACAAAACTTGTTTAATATTCTCTTTCAGTAGAGAACAGTAACAGGTCAAATCTGTATCTTCCATCATATATACAGGTGAAATAAAACTCTAAAAAGAAAAACTTTTATGATGCAGTAAACAAAGGCTGTGGCATAAAACATGACAAATGGAGCAGAAACATATCCATCGTTGTCTGATCCTCTGGTGCTTTATCTTTTCTTCTGGTGGAAGCCACAAGTAGGTCTCAGTGAAACTTCTAAGATATCAAAAAGTTTCAAACAATTATAAATACTAAATAAAGGGTTCAAACATATTTTGATCTTAATCTCCCGACACTGTTATTATAAGTTTATGTTCTTCACACTGTACACACACACACTCATTCAGACACATACACTAGAAGTACTTCACTGTTCTACAAGATTTGGAACGGGCACTGGTTAAAAGTCACGTGCATACTTCACGTACAATAAGAAAATGCCACTAAAATTAAATGTTTAAATCCTTGCAGATTTACTTGGGTTCAAAACTGTCAACAGCACAACATCTTCTGAAAAGAATAACCCCACTTGGTCAGTAACTTCTAAGAACTGCCATTAAAGCAGCTGTGGGAAAGAAGGGGTACTTTTGGCAATCAATTTGCAAATGTATAAAAAAGAACTCTGTACCTGCCAAGACAATGACACGGAATGAGTGAGGGTTTTGTAATAAATTGTCTGGCAGTCCACAAACTTGGTTCACCACATTTTCCCATTTTCACTTCTAATGGGTTCCTTGGCAAGACAGGTTTTGCACAAATCTGAGAAGCTAGTAGAAAGTGTTGAGCGTTTGTTATCACTCGGCGGCAAGTGACTCGTCGCTGGACACTAGCCTGTGAGTTTGTTATCTGCGATCCTGGTACAGGAGGTAAACCTTCATTGGTTGAGGCAGACTGAGGTTTGTGATGCGTTCCTCCAACTGCTGCTTGCCTATACGTTGCCGTATGACCCGCCTACACAAATCCATCAGTGGGAGGGGCTCAGCTGCAGAAAGTAAAGATACAATCACACAATGGACCACAAGCTGTTCAGTTTCAGTTACTGCATAACTGAACAAGTGTTACATACAATAAGAACACTTAACATGTACTAAATTTGTAAGTACACAGAATTTAAAGAATCCACTCAGAAACCTAGATATAAATAGACAAATAATATTAAAATAACAGCATATGGAATGTTGATTAGATGTAATTATAACCACACTGTTCTTCTCCAAAGTCTACATTTACCACCATTTCAAAATATCCCTCCTCACAAAATGAAAACACAGTGAAACACAACCCCAGCTAATTACTCCTTCCAGCTATGATGTTAGAATAATTTAGCATCCAATTTCTTTTCCCATACCATTAACATGTCTGTCACCCACCTTTAGTGTTTCCTACTTACAAGGATTTCCCCACCCAAGAAGAATAAGAAGCTCATGATGAAACAAATTTTCACCCTTTTACTACATTTCTCACAATGAAATCTTAAACAATTTGCCCACGTGTCCTTCCATTCATTAAATTTTCTGCAAAGACAGAAGTGATGCAATGACCCTATCGGTTCCCAAAGGCTGCTTTCATGTGATTCACAAAGCATGACATATGTGGCTTACTGGTCTATTCAACATAGGCACCAGAGGAACCTGCATCAGGTTGAAATTTCTGACACTTAAGCACTTGTACGGCAAATAGATAATAAATTGGAAAGGATCATGGACAATCTGAGATGCTATTCTGGCTATCTGCCTGAAGACAGTGACAAAAGCCATAAAAGGTTTGGTTGAGTTTCAAGTAGAGGCATTTCTCCTTTCATGGCATTTCTATATGTGTGATTTTACTTTAATGTAACTTGCAAATTCACATCACTTTTTCAAAATCACACGATAATTTTTTGTTTAACGCAACTGGCTACAGATGATGCCTGGCGGCACTTGTCTCATGTTGGAGGCTAACAGAAGATGACGTCACTGTCCTGTCATCAGTCACGTAAGTGGTTTGATTACAATGGTGACAAATTATGCAGGTGATGTAGCACTGGCTTTTGTTACCAAAATGAGGAATGTAAATCTACATCACCTAGTGCTATCCAACTGAAAAACTGGCATAAGACAATCAGTACTGAAGAAAAATTAGATGTAATAAGCCGATTTGAAAAAGGTGAACGAAATGCTGACACAAGCCATTTGCCACTCATATTAGCATATGAAAAATTCATGATAATGATGACGGAATTACAAAAAGTACTACGTCAGGAACTAAAGTGTTTGTGTAGTATGACTACCACAATCCTATCAGAATAAACTGTGCCAAAAACTATGGATGTTAAGTCTCTTATTACATTTCAAATGCATTATGAATAACTAAACATATCATACAGAAATGTATGTATGCTGTATAGAAATGTATATGCACTGTCTAGGGGTCTAGGGGTAGCATGCTGGCCTTTAGTACCCAAGTTTTCGGGTTCAAACCCGGCCGAAGCCGTCGGATTTTTAGGACAAAAAAATCCTCAGCACGCCATCCTTCAGAGGGGAAGTAAAGCAGTTGGTCCCATGTTGTAGATTTGCGGCACGTAAAAGATCCCTAAATTTACGTGGAAGTCGGAAATTAGGCAAAATTACTACCGGACATCTTTCTCGCCCACAGTTCCACCTTTCGCTGCTAGGATCTCTTGCGTCATTGCGGACAGAGGCACCTGGCGGCTAAAGTGGGAACGTCTAAAGGCGGGGGAAAGCAATGGCAAACTATCTCCAAGAACTTGCCCAGGATGCAGTGTGCCAGAGCCATACCAGCCACATGACTGGGCTCTGGTTCCTGCCAAGCCCGGCCTTCAAGGCTGAATACTAATACAGTAGATACATACTCCACAGGTCCGTATGTCCACTACTGGTATAGTTACACACTACATAGGATGAGGTTGTCAATCCCCTAACCCCAGAAATTCACTGTTTTAAATCGGAATTATGTGTTTGATGTGAGCAATTTTGATTTGCTTGATGTTTTTCAGGAACAAAACCATGGTGTGAAACAAGACCTGCCTGTACAATCCCTTGGATGTGCCTGCAAACACCAAGTTTTTGCCAGATCCACTGTACTGCTAATGACTATTCAACTATGCTATTTATTATGATTTGCAAGATTCTTGTTTTGCCCATGTTATTTCTAGCCTTTCAATGCTACACACAGTCTCATTCTTACTCTCCCAACAACCTCAGTTCTGCCTTCTTCACCTGGTTTTCCCACTTACATTTAATCTTGTATGCAAGGGTGTCTATATTTTCTTGTTCAGTGGCATTTTTGGTAGTGATAAATCTTCCTGAACACTATTTCCTCACTGACATGCAAAAACTGTCAAACAACACAGTCAAGATAACCCACTTCCTAGTCAAGACCTCTTACAGCATATGTTACTAACATGGGAAAATGTCAGTACTAAATTACTCTGGTGTCTCACACAGGAAACTGTCTTAAGTAGTGTTGTGTATTACATTTTTTGATTAACTTACTTTTTCTTATATGTGACAAGACTCTTCCAACAATGCATTATTAAGGATACCACAAGAAGTTGCAGGATTTCTTCTGAAAAGATCAGCAGCAGTAATGCTGAATCACTAATCACTAACCTTTATCTGCCTTGCTTAAATGCCTAGAAATTCCCAGTTTAAATGGCCATTTAAATTTCTGGTACACTCAGTCCAACAAAAATCCATCGGCGTGATATTTCGTACGTCCCGCTCAGGCAGTGACGTGTGGTACAGTTGCCATCATAATTCGAGTCGTTTTTCTTTCTCCATATTTGCGCATTCTTGGTGTTTGTCTTCTTCGGTCTTCCAATTGTTCTCCTTCCTTGTGGTCTGTAGTGGTATGATTTCAAAGGCTTTGTTTGTGGCATTCTTTGCAAGTGAAGAAGTCAGTTCCATCTGTATTCAGCCGAAAACTGACCTGTCCCAGACAATACTGTCATAAAAGTGAAGGTGCAGGCATGCTGCGGTGAAGGAGCTTCTCACTGATGAACGTAAACTAAACCGCTTAGCTATCGTCGAACTCCTTGACTGGCCACCGCGAGCGCCTGATATGAACCCCATCAAGACTATGTGGAGTGAGGTGAAAAGGACAATGCATGAAACCTGGCCTGTCCTCCCTCCCAGAAACAGCGATGAGCTATGGGCCCTTGTGTCAGACGCGTGGGATGAAGTTGCTTCGTCTACGCATTACATTCGATCACTGATTGAGTCCATGACTCGACGAATGAAATCGGTGGTCGAAGCAGAAGGGTTTTGGACTTCTTATTAAAGAAGTCAATTTCTCAAAACAGCCATTTTAAGGGCTAAAATATTACTTTTAATTTTCTACGAGTAGGTGCGATGCTTCGCCGGTCCCAGTGGCCGGGCGGTCTACAGCCCCTCGCCTGCTGAGATTGTGGGTTCGAATCCCACCGGTAGCATGGATGTCTGTCCTTTGTGAGTGGTGTGTGTTCCGAACGCTACTGCTAGAATCATGAATGGAAGAGTAGTTTTGCTGTAAATGGATTATAACTTCGGGATAAAGCATCCATACAGAAGACACCGTTACCTTCTGCAAAATGTTCTGATAATGCAGGCCATC
>Ga0123357_10005695_pt1 | contig 14981 bp, 3 predicted proteins | sample TergutEmb28metaG_FD_89873 | JGI IMG/M metagenome (GOLD analysis project Ga0123357, IMG submission 89873) | Embiratermes neotenicus P4 segment gut microbial communities from Petit-Saut dam, French Guiana - Emb289 P4 | ecosystem: Host-associated > Arthropoda: Insects > Digestive system > Gut ...
ACCCAACCACACCGAAACTCCAACACACATCGAACCAAGAACAATACGACCAATGTGTTAATTTAACAGAATAGTCGCAAGCTCCTGATGATGGATATATTAATGTCCGAAACATGTTGAGCACATAAAAAGTGAAATAAAATAGCAAGTGACATCAAGCTGGTCTTTTATTCTTCAACTATCGCAATGATGCACGGTCCAATAAACATAAGAATGGCCCCAGATTTATTACAAGTCAAAATTCACTTACGTACTAAGTGCACACTAATGTGTTATTGAATGGTATATTAAATAACGATTACTGTACCATATTCTTAATGACGTACGTGGCTGCTGTACATCCTAAACAAGTATTTACTATAATATTCTGTCATAAGCCTGACTTAGCTGCTACTGTGATCCTTATTATTTGAGTTAAAAATTTGTATGTGTTTCTGTTAAGTACGCATGGAGACTGGTATTCTGCACTGATTGTATTATAGTAACTGAGGTATTATCCTATATATTTCCTTATCTAAGCTTTAACGGAAACGCCTTCATCTATTTACTGTACCGATATAACTACTTACGCGCCATTTCTGTGGAACTTCAACCGTTAAATAGGTAATGTAATGTGTACTTTGAAATACCAGTGAATTACATCCCTGGATAAAAAAAAATTGTCTGCTTATTCTAGTCCACATTACGAAAAGAAAATAGAGATTACTTAAAGTAACAAGAATATTATTAAATAAATTATATTACGCAGATTATTCATAGGTATATCACTGGTACTTTAGTGTAAATGTAATGTTGCGTTTCGTACATTATTTGTTGATTTTATTATATTTATCAGAAGTGCGCTGGAAATGAGAATATAAACATTCGATGCATGAAGAAATGGAGATAAGTTCAGTCACGGAATGCCTGCTGCTGTTCAGTCCAGAACGAAATGTCGTACCGTTCGCTGGGTATGATAAGAACATTAAAACTTTTGAGTCTCACAGTAAGGGAAAATATTAGGCAAAGGATATGCGAGAATATGGTATTGAGCACGTTACTCGGGTCAAAGTTGAAGTAGCAGAAGTCTGGGGAAATTTATTAATGAGAAACCAATTATTGCTCGGCTGATAAAATTAAGGATTAAACGATGGGCAGGAATACGAAAATATATTCGGAGTTCTGTTGGATAAATGTGAGGGAAAGAGATCTCTTGGAAAACCTAATCTTAGATAGGAAGATATTAAATCCTACATAAATATTCTTGGGCGCTTTGCACTGGATTCTTTCGTTTCAGGAAGTGGACATATGGCGGGCTTTTGTGAACACGGTAATGAAAGTTATGATTTCATAAAACTTTGGGGACTTCTTAACTAGCTGAGGAACTATCAGCTTCTCAAAAATAACTCTCTTCCCTGCATTTATCAGAAGTGTTCATAGCTTGCCAGCCAATTATCCCCTGAAATATGACGAACTCTCTAGAGGTATTTTATCCACGTTACACATCATCATCGAAATAAGCTCGCTGAATGCATGAAGATGTTCATACTTAAGTCTAGCTGCTTTACATTTCCACCAAGAAACGCTTACGGAAAAGTAAAAGGAAGAAATATAGCCCCGCTTACGTGAGCAGTATGATAACAATGCTCATTGCAATATCAGTACACCCTTCACTTTTGTATTTCATGTTCATACTCTCATATAAAGAGTTTTCCTACATAACCAAGTCAATGTGAAATTATGTGACCAGGAATACACTCGTTTCTGGCTACACGTTTCCTTTCTCGTGTTGTTTCTTCATTTAGTAATGGAGTTTTTCATGCGCGAACTTTTATCGGTGCAGTTAGGCCTAATCGTAAATATTTTTTGCAATTAAAATTTTTTTTTTGGCTAAACAAGGCAAACTATACTTTCAAGAAAACACAAAGGAAGGAAGTTTTTCATCATTTGTCACATTTAAGATAGCGTTTCTTCGATACCTCAGACGAAATAAATGACTGACGAACATTATTACAAACAGTGTTTGTGTTATTCAACATGGCGTTTTGATTTATGGAATTTAATGAGAAATAATTATAATCTTCTGTAAAATTGTGGTGGTTTGGTTTGTCGTGTTACTGGAACAAGCCCTTCAGTTTTAATCATTTATCATTCAGAGCGCTTTGAATATACACTATAAACATAATCATTTGGTAAGATCAACTCGAATGGTTTCAGGTGACATCTAATGCAACCTACTGCACATTCTATCCACTAGGTACAGCAGGGTTTGGGGTAAGTGCGGGTATTTCGTAAACATGCTATTGAACAGTCGGGTTAATTAAAATACGAGCAATTCTTGACGGCGAGGAATTTTTAACCTCTGAAGAGGAATTCTGTGCCAACGAGTTAGTTAGTTAGTCAGTCAGTTAATGTGTCTGTCAGTTAGTTACTTAGTTTGTTAGAGCTAAATCAATCAGTGTCCAAAAATGCCGGCTAATGGAAAAGTAGTCAATTTTGTGTGTTAGATTCTTGTGGAATGGAAACTGTCGTGAGAGTTCAGTAGCATTTTCGGTTCTACAGGCGAGTTTCACAAAATAAGCCAACTACCTTAGACTCCGTGAAACCACCGTCAGTTTCACCGTAATTCAAGCCAAAGTATTTAATTCGGATGTCTGTCAAAGGCAATGCCTTTATTCTTCCATTACTGATGGATATACAATTGAAGGCTGCGATCATATGGCCCCGTGGAAAAACTGGCTAAGATATTCTCCAAAAAATGTAGCAGGAGTTTGAATATTTAATATTTTTCGAGCCACTTGTGGTCTTCGCACCGACCTTCAGTATTCCTTCGTTTGGTCCTTTCTTATTCATTTAAGGTGTTTCACATTCTTAATGTATGCGTAACGTGCTCCGATAGTTTCAAGATTATATCTGCAAAATTTATTTACCAATATCTATTTATAACTCCATTACTTAACACAGTGCGTAATTCTAAAAGTACAGACATGCGAACTACAAGGACTTCAATAAATTAACATACAATTACGAATGGATCCACTGGAGGGCACTTCCTTGGCTCGATGTAACACTGACTGTCCAGGAAAAAGGTAAAATATGTGTCTAAATTCAGGCATTACACCGTATAGGATCACAAAATAAGCGTAGGTAAAACTCTACCTAGCCGGTCCCAGTAGCCGAGCGGTCTAAAGCGTAGGTATGCGGCCGCTCGCCTGCTGAGATTGTGGATTCGAATTCCACCGTGGACATGGATGTCTGTCTGTTGTGAGTGTTGTGTGTTGTTAGGTAGAGGTCTCTGCGACGAACTGATCACTCGTCCAGAGGAGTCCTACCGACTGTGTTGCGTCGTCGTGTGTGATCTAGAACCTCAAGAATGAGGAGGCTATGGCCCGCGTTGGGCCGCAGCGCCACAGGAAAAAAAAAACTGTACCTATTCTAGACATCTGCTCAAATTTGAATCTGGAGTTACCTTCACTTTCCGAACCCATAACTCGCAGTAACCATAGGGTGGGCTGTAGGTGGAGTCAAGCACACATCATCAGAAGCATCTGGTGGCTAAAACAACGTCGGCATTTTATTTGTTTTTAAGTTAATTGTTTGATTTTTACGACTTAATTCTAACGTGTGTGTGTGGAAAATTAGAATACGCTATGTAAGTTGGCTAATCCGAAATTATTCTGTAGTGAAATTTATGTGGATGAACAGACCAAACACAGAGAAATCTACATTAACACACTATTTTAATCTAGTACAAAACTGCCATACGCGTCTTCTCCAACTATAAAGATTAAAAATACGCAACACGTTACTTACCGTTCATGTTTAATTCGGTGGCGGTTTTGACGGTTGTTTTCGCCGTTGTTCCGTAAGCTGTAGACCTCACCGACGATTGTCTACTATTGGCACCACTGCTTGACATCCCATGGGGTACCCTCATATCACTGTCACTTGGATGCAAGTAGTGACTGTGATGATGGTGGTGACTGGTGTGACGTTGATGTATGCTGTTCAACAAGATATTGCTTGAAGTTCTGGACAGAGCCTTCCTTTGTCGCACAGCCTCCTTATATATACGATAATACATTGTAACCATGACAACACCAGGAATCCAGAAAGACACGCCGGACGATATCATCATGTAATAGATATTAACTTCAAAAATACACACGTTGGGATTCGATCTACGGAATTCTTGATGTTCTGGTGTGGTATACCAGCCTAGGAGAATGGGAGTAAATGATATCAAAGCAGGGAGCAGCCAAACATTTGCTATCATGAAGCATACCGTTCTGTGTGTCATAGTGATAGGATACTCTAAAGGTCTCACAATAGCGTAGTACCTGTCTACACTTATACAACACAGATGTAAAATGGAAGCCGTGGAGAAGTACACATCCAGCGAGTTCCAGACGTCACACATGACATATCCGAATAACCAGATGCCTCCTGTCAGTTCCACACTTGCATTAAATGTCATTGCACATAGAGCCACCAACAAATCGGCTAACGCCAGGGAAACAACGTAGTAGTTAGTGATGATTCTCAGTTTCCTGTGTCTCACTACGCTGATTATAACTAGAGCGTTACCCAGAACAGCAGCTATAATGATAGTACCCATGACGATTCCCTTTAGTATGGCAGGTAACAGTTCTGGCAAAGGGGTGACACCGTTGACCATGTCTGGTGCCTGGGCCAGTGAGGTGTCTGCCACCGAAGCAGCCCCAGATGTAGCAGGAGTGTTATTATGGGTTAGCCACGTGGCTGTGGCACTGGATCCACTGTTCGCTTGATGGCCTTGGTCAGAGAGAGTGGCCATACCACTCAGCATTTTTTCTGAAGAAAAAGAGCGTTGTTTGCTTTTACACGCTGCTCTTTGTTTTATTACTAATTGTTTCTTGTGCAATGTTTACAGTGGGAACAGTCATTTCAAATTCACGTCAACAGTAATTTTAATAATAAACATTACAATAGTTTATTTTCTACATATGTTTGTTACCCTGAATTTTCATTTCATAAAACGGTAAAAGGCTGAATATAACAATTTTCGAGTAAATATTAACACGCAAATAACATAATTCGGCGGAAAATTGTAACCTAAAAAATAGCAATAATGTCACAGAAGTGAAAAGAATATTTGCGGTATTCTTCGAACTGGAATTTCACTTGTTTTTTTGGACACCTGAAATAAAATTACCAAAATAATTTTAGTGTAAAGTTATATTTTTTAAAATTCAATTTATTTTATTTTAACAACCATATCCCACTTTATTAAACAATAATTTGGTTGACGTTCAGAATACAATTCAGTCTCTTTAGGATTATTGTGTTCTGAGATTTTATGGTGTGCAGATAAATACCGGAAATTCGGAGAAACCTTTTGCCTTTCTCTTCATCATAGAAAAGTGGACGAATAATTTCACTATTCTCCTAATACCTTAGATTCCTGCTACAAGAGAAGAGAGACGCCACTAAATACCAGTGTGGAATATTTGTTCTTTCTTATACCCTGAAGCTGCAGGCAGGAGGCTTTTGTGAAACGTTAGTTCTTGTCGTCGCAACCGCTCGGTACCACACCTCAAAAGAACTTAATCCTAATGCGGAAAGCCTTGAGACCTTCAAATGTTATGTTATAGTTGTGAGTGATGAAAATTCTCTTTCATGGTTTTTCTTTCCCGGGAGAGTATTAACTAAATTTTTTAAATACTAAATATTATTCATATAATCCCAAAAGTAAATCAACATCTTCAGCGTAACAAAATAGATCAATCTTCATTCCCTTCACGTCATGACCTAGGAATATACCAGTAATAGTAATACATTGGAATGTGTGGGAAAAACTGTAATGACCATTTCGCTACGAGGGGAGAGATAATGGGCTCATGAGGCATTATGGGAAAAACCCACTCTTAAGAAAAAGAAAGAAATGAGAGCGAAATATTAAGATGAACCTGAAAGATATATTTCATAAATATCGGAGTTAAGTGGAAATGGATCCTAATCGCGTCACTCCTTGAACTTTGGTATTAATATTGCAGAACTTTCAACTCCCGCTGTCACAGTTATCCCCCAATTTCTTAGCACCTGCCTTCACAGGAGCGGTCAGTTATAATTCGGAATTTTTATTCATCTGGATTCTCTGTTGTTCGGCTTCATTGCGAGACGTTCAATTCAGCTGCTTTACTAATTCAGATTTATGAATTTTGGCAAAATACTTCATTCCTTCTTAGTTAAAATATTAAAACTGAAAAGTAATTTGGTTTAAATCGCCTTGATAAGAAATCTTTATATATACATGAAAGTATAATTCTTTCTGTGCATGATATGAAGGCATATCGGTTAGAGGGGGTAGAGCTGCTCTTAATCTCAACCTCGTCAGTGTGAATGTGCGTGGCCAACTTTACATCATTTTACCTCAAGGGGCTGACTGTGCATTTCATGCAACGCTAAATTTTAGGGGAATTTTGTGAGGATTGTTCCACGTAGACTTTCGCACTTGGTTTATTCCTAAAAGGCCTAGATGTTGAGTAAATCATGTCTTTTATGACAAAAAGGAAATAAGCTGCATTTCCAATTAACATTATGGTTATATTTCTTTTAGCAAACGCGCTTATTGCAAGATATTATATATATTTTACGAATTTTAAACTTTTAATGTCAATTGATATATTGTTTCATTCAATCGCTGACAGAAAATTACTACGTGTCTGAAACTAGATAACATCAATGTTCGGATTTAAGTTGTCCTGGGTTGTTTTACTCATTTGTGGGGTTATTTAATTCCGGCGTTTACCGCCTTCCTTCTCAAACGTCACGGAGTCCTAGAATTGTTCTTCTAGTGCTCCTTAACCTTTGCATGTAAAGGCGGTACGTTCCTTTGAAATGCCAGATATCAATATCCCCCTACTCACCATATTAACCCAGGAAACCCGAATCTTAAAATAAGTACGTCATTTTGTAAACATTAAGATTTTAATGTATTATATTAAAATATTTTTATTAATAAGTCAGTCCTTACCATTTTTATTATTCTAAATATTTAACACATTTGTTTAAAATATTTATTCAATAATACTTTGCAGTGAGTTGCAACACAGTCTTGTCATTTTAATTCTTTAGTGCTTTTGATTAAAATACTTGCCAAAAAATATTCTGAAAGCAAGCAAAATTATCTTTATATTTTCGTAAATATGTTGTAATTAAGAGTCATGAAGTTACACGATTTCGTTGCTAACACTCCACAAACATTAACTTCATTCCTTTTAAAAACTATGTATTTTACAGAAGGTCTAGTAAAAGGACTAAATGCATTATAAAAAATGTTTTACGCCTTTCTAAAAATTGACAAGCATTGTATAGAATGCTGTGAATGTTATACATTGCCTGGTTTCTAATGCATACTTGTAACATATGGCGTCTACGCGCATATATTATATGATTAAATGACAAACTAAAAATCCTTGCGTTAATGTGAAATAAATTTGTAAAGAAGAGCCAACTTGATGCACAACTTATTCCTGTCACATTTCGTCAACCTTTACATATTTCGGGCGTATCTAAGTATCAAATGTTGTATACATACAGTTGTACCTCTTGATGATGGGCCTAGATACGCCCTAAATATGTTGAGTTTGACGAAATATATCAAGAAAAAATTTTGCATCCAGTTGGTTTTTCTTTACACGATTATATCGAGATGAAAGTCAACAAAACATAAAATGAATTAATTTGTCACAGTTTACTAACTAACTAAGCCTATCGTGTACAGAGTTTCCTTAAAACTAATAGGCAGGCAGCCAGTTCGGAAATTTTACGTTATTTTTGGAACTAGACTAGACTAAAATAAATCTCGCAATTTGATCCACGTCCTTTGAAGTGTTTTATTTTAAGTCACAATTAAGATCCTCCCAGGGTCAGATGCAGTATTATGCAATATTTCACTGTGCGAATGCCCGTCCCTAGGTGGCGTTCAAAAATGTATGGAGTGTGGTTCTGGCACATCGCAACATGAGGCGGTAGTGGATCACATTAAGGTACTTCACTGTCACCTGGGATGGCGCGCTGTGTTGGTTTATTTAGTGCTTTGATGTACGGACTGAAGTAGGGTCAGAGCCATAATCATGAGCCACCTCAATGGTTAATAGCCTACAAATGGAAGTGTAAAAATACCACACAGAGTGAGAGAGAACAAAGGTAAACCGAAATGCATGCAGAGAGATAACTGGATAAATCTGTCGGTACGTATGAGGTAACAAAGTGAAACAGATTGTTGGATAGAACGATAAACAATTAGAGAGACTGTTAAAGAGTGGCAAATGGTTAAGTAGTGTAATTATTCAGTCCATTCAGTCCTGATAGATACCTTACACGGTAATGTTTGTTACTGAATTCATTTGTCATTACAGTTTATACAGTCGGATATTTAATCCAGCCTGTCAATACACTCTCTTCAGTCCGTCATAATTCTCCGTTCAGTTCGTCAGTATTCTGAACTCACTCCATCACGACAATCAGTTCAGTTCCTGAAGACACTCAGTTCATTTTCTTAGCACTCTGTATTCAGTTCGTCAGGACACTAAGTTCAGGTCCTTAGTACTCAGTTCCACCCAAAGATACAGTTAGTTCAGTCCATCAGGACACCTTGTTCAGTTCGTCACAACACTCATTTCAGTCCGTCAGGGCACTCAGTTCAGGTCCTTAGTACTCAGTTCCGCCCAAAGATACAGTTCAGTCCGTCAGGACACTCAGTTCAGATCCTTAGTACTCAGTTCCGCCCAGAGATACAGTTAGTTCAGTCCGTCAGGACACACTGTTCAGTTCGTCACGACACTCATTTCAGTCCGTCAGTCACTCAGTTCAGGTCCTTAGTACTCTATTCCGCCCGAAGATACAGTTCAGTCCGTCAGGACACTCAGTTCAGTCTTTATTTCCGCCCGGAGATACAGTTTGTTCATTCCGACAGGACACTCAGTTCAGGCCGCCAACATTATGTTAATAGACTCAGTTTTCTTTGTCATTGCCTTCAGTTCAATGTGTCGATACACGTAATCCCCTAAGTCCATTCAGCTCATTCTCCCAACGCCCTCTGCTCTTTTCGCCAGTACACTTATTTCTGTCCCACAGGAGGCTTAGTGCACTCAGACATTATGGTTATTTCCCTCAGACCTGTCAGTCCTCTTTTTTCGTCCTTCTTTGGTCCAAAAATTATTCTTAGCATCCTTTACAAAAAGCTGTCAATATTTATTTTAATGCTGACATCACATCCGTTCTCACAGATACATCGAATTTACCTACGGAACACGCGTAGTGAAAATATTCGTCTGCTTTCTCCGCCCAGTGTTTGTAAAAGTTTCCAATACGCCTCGAGTAAAACCTCCGGTTGTAGGCCGCATAAACTGGGTCGGAGTACAGCACAGAACGGACTCCAACTTTTTCACAGTATCCAGATCGGCTATGGCGTCAATCTTGCCTCGTGATTAACATTTACTTCGTCGCGCAGCTGAACAATCACCTACGTGACTAAATGACCAAAATGAATGGAGTTTTACCGTCACGCCTGATACACGTCTTCGTGAAATTTTGCTTACGTACAGACAATTTTACCTTCATTTTATCATTAACCTAAAGTTTCGCGTTAGCATGTTTCTTATTGGCGTTGTATATGTGAGGTTGATAGGCAAACCCGTTTTCTATGTGAACTGTATATGCAGACCGGTGTTTGGGTTGTTACTGCAGTAACAACCGACAAGAGCTCATGTAATTTTTCCAGTTGTAATTATTTCAAATTAAATCCTGTGTTTTCACTTCCCACGCATTTATGCTGCAGTTCAGGTATTCGTGTTTTCTCTTCGCTAGTTATATCACCCACCACATATCGATAAAATAATTTTGAAGCACGAAATAATTAAAATTCTAGCGTTCGTCTGTTTTATGCAGTGAATAAATGCCGTGCATATTAATTAATAAGACAAATTGTTTATAGAGGGAATTGCCACATTTATCTTGTAAATACGAGAAGGAATGTCTCTCTGAATATTAATGTTATTTGTATTTACTCTAGGCGGAATAATTTGAATCGAAATCCATTTTAAGACAGTCATTCCAATACATATTTTGTACAGTCCTGAGTGAAATAAAAACATGGTGATAAATTTTGAATTTTTAACAGGCCATCCCATTAAGGAAAGCAGGTAGCTGAACCGAGCTATGAACTTGGTATTTCCCGAATACAACGACAGATTGTTACCGCTACATTAACCTACTTGGCGGACAACGTAAATGATAAGTTAGATATGAATATTTTTCTCAACCTTCCTATCGTCTTGGGGTTATCAAACACATCGTATCGGAAAGTGACAATGCTTCCGCCGACAGGTATAAAGCATCCTACTCAGTTGAACTGAAGGGGGATAGCTCAGTCATTGTAGTGACTGGGTAACGCAATGGACATTCGAGGAATCGTGGTTAGGTTGCCGGCAGGTGCAGGGGAGTTTCCCTTATCCTAAAGGTTTAGACCAGTTCATGGGCCCACACAGCTTCCTATTGAAACCGATGCAGTGGCCTTTCGAGGGGTAAAGCAACAGAAGCATGAAGCTGACTACCTACTTTCATGTAGTGCGTAAGTTAAAAGTGGGCGATGCTACACCTCCAATTTCCACCATGCCTTCCTGAATAATATAATTTTTACGATACTATTACCAACGTAAAATACTCTTGTGTTACAGAAAGAGTAGTTTTTATTTTCTCTGATATTCTGGTAGCAGTGTTAGAGAAAGACGAAACCAGTCTTCCCGGATGCTACACAGTGTTGGTACACTTTCGCTGAAACTTCAAAATAATGTGGCGCAATCATCTGTAGAGTCAAACAGTCGAGTAAGAATAGCCATAAGACCTGATGGGACTGCTTGACCCTGAAGATGATGGTACTAAAACCAGTGGAGACGGCGTAAATATTTACCAGCCGACACGATGTAACAATCCGGTAAGCACGAAGCTTTGGCGGCACGGCTGTGAGAGCTGAAATCTCGCAGTGTCAGAACAGTGAGGTTTCAGAAATGATGACATCGACACAAGAAAATTTCGTAGAATATTGATGAACCTAGGCTGTTATAACTTGAAGCACATAGGTACAGATGGCGTGATAAAATGCGTCTTAGAAAGATGTGTTGGGGGGATATGAAGGGGAAATGCAGGCTACTTACAGTTGTGTTCGCAGTTATATATTAACAGTGGTTTATGCAACATGATTCTTTCTCGTTGCATTATTTCGGTCTGTGCTTGTCACTGGAGTGACCACACCGTATAAGGAATTTACTGTCCTTCATTTTAGGCCTAAGGCTGCAAATACACGTAGGTAGGCGTGTAGCTATTCAGACGGCTGGTCAGTAAGTCGGGCAGTTGGCCAGATACGCCACCGGTTAGTCACAAATCCTTAAATCCTGTCCCAGCCAGAAGGTCTACGGTTTACTGAATGAACCAGCAGTCGATGTGCAAGGCAGTCAACCAGGCATTTCGTGACACGGTGAGTCTTGCATTCAACCAGATGTTCAGTGAGTGAACGAGTAGGTCTGGCAGTCACCCTAGTTCGCATTTTCTTTTGTCCTGTTGATTGATTCTATAAGGCACAACCATAGCAGGCGTTTGTGTACCACACACTCAAGCATCAGAAATTGTCCAGTGTGCTCACAGTGTGCAATAATGGTTTTCATACAATTCGTACAGCATAATATACGCAGATTATTCCTTTATTAGTCTTGTCAATGGAGAACCAAATTATCTTGTGAGATAAAGACTAAATTTCGTCGATTATCTAGGTGAATTTCAGGGTTAAAATATTTAATCTCTAACAATGATCTATTGTGTCTCATACGACACTTGGTGGTTCAGAAATAACAGAATAAACCAGACCGAGCAAAGCACAGTCTTTTGAAAAAGACCATTTGAAATTATATAAAACTATATAAAAAAGGACATGCAACATTTTGTACTTCAGTTCCAAACAGTATTCTGTGATTACGGTAAACAAGGCAAAATATTTTGATTCTCCCATGCCAATACACTAGATATCGTGCCAGTGTTTATTCCCGTTAAACTTATAATAGGATTACATTTCCATGGATTTGGGGTCCTGAACACATTGAACATAAAACCATGGACTGAAGTCCGTTGCTTAAATAAACAAAACCGCTATAGCCTACCTAATACCGTACCCATTCGGAATGAGCGGAGATTATAGGCTTCGAACAATCTGTATCCTGGTAACGAGATTCTGGGTTCGCGTTCCAATTGACCGTGTTCCATCTCTGTCTAATCAATCAAGAAGGGAAGGCAAAAATCTAATTTCAAACACATTCTCTATTTTCGTCATGCTAGTTTGTGACACATTCAATTTTACAAATAATGACTCCAAGAATATTAGAATTCATAGACAGTAAATACTTGTTATAGTATTCTTCACGTATGTAGTAAGTAGATAAATTTTTTAGAGGATGAGAAGTTGTCATTTTCTCCAGATGTCGTGATTGACTTATCAAATTAAGTAGCAATTAATATTTTGAGGAATGGACTCACATATACAGAAACCAAGTATTATTGTGTAGTTAAAAAATAAAGGACCTGCAGTGAGGATTCCAACGCATTAAAACATTTTTCCCAAACAGTAACAGGCATTAGTAAGCGTACTGGAAAGAGTACGCTGCGAAATTTTGTTGTGTTGCAGAGACACAAACAGGCCGTCTGAAGAAGCACCTACATTTCTCTCCATTTTAATCATTTAACTTCATAACGGTATATTTTCAAGGTTCTCATAAAATCAATGTGAATAAAAATCCAACAGATGCAAGAGTATGCAGATATTTATTCACTGCAAAACTACTCTACATGTTTCGGGTGCCACAGCACCCATCATCAGGAGTATTAAAAACTGTAACCGCAGCCTCCGGTACAGGGCATACTACTTGTACCGCTACTCCCCTCCTACGTGGTCTGATCGGGACTCCGTCCCGATCAGACCACGTTTAGAGGTTTAGAGGTTAGTGGTGCGGTTCGACCCCTATAGGGGTCGTTAGGGGTCAAAGAGTTAAAAGGCCACTGTCTCTCAATAGTACACGCTATGTCTTACTATGCTACAAATACAGCAAAATCCCACTTCTTTAGTAAAGAATAGCACGAATCCTTATAACCTATACTATATTGATTATATATAAAAGAGAATGTTTGAATCAAATATATCATTGATTTGGACCGTACTATTTCACACTTAGCGTTTCTGATACTGTCTTCTTTTTAACTGAAATGTTTGAAAGAAAGTGAATTAACCACTGCCATCGGGTGATAAATGCCACCGCGTAACAACCCAATTGCAGTAAATTATTATTATTATTATTATTATTAACTTGATGTTGCAGACCAAGCCAGATATTAGTTGTGCACCCCTGTGAACGCCTACCCACGCGCCGTCTAGCAAATGTAATCAGCCGCCACTGGTACGAAATAATCATTCGTGTATACTGCAGGGTCTCTTAGCAGATTCAGTTCGCCATTGTGCTGTGTATCCTCTTCTGTGATCCATTTCTAAAACAATTCACACAGCTAATTAATGTGTATAAGCTTATCTTATGCATTACAAACCTAGTGAGATATTAGATGTAATCAATATGGAACCTGGAGTACAGACTGTCACTAAATTTGTACATACTTATGTAAACACAGAAGGCACTTAAATATTAATACCTATTATTATTATTAATAGTAGTAGTAGTAATAATAATAGTAGGAGCAACAGTAGTAGCAGTAGTATAAAGTGGCTGACGGCAGAAGGAACTATTGTTATTCCCAAGGAATAAAACAATGAAAAACCGAAGTATATATATATATGTACTTGTAACTCGTATGCCTACAGTATAACATACATAATAGCAACAGGCTGAAAAATTATATCGATGACACAAACCTGATGTCTAGAAAGAAATAGGGTTCCACAGAGAATCAAGAATATGTAAAGATCAACTGCTGATATCAACAGCGATATTTCGTACAAGAATTTAAGAATAGGATTATTAGAAAAATTTTATTCTGTGTACAACAACTAAATAATAAAATGCCTAGAGTTAATGTAAACGAATAATATGCTTCATTAATAAGACAGAGAATTACTAGAAAATCAATAAGCATCTAAGTGGATAAGAGGAACAAGCGGAAACACATTTTACTGAGATATAATTGTAATATTTTAAGATGCCTCATTATCACCTCTGTTATATTGTATTAGTTTAACCTCTCTCAGAGAACAGTTTAAAAAGTTCATACAGGATATGAAGAGCACATAGCAAAGACAAAAATATGACACTTACTTTACATGGACGATTTTAAGCTGATAGGAAAAATGGAGATAGAATTCCAGAAAGACATACAAAGAGTTAAAACCTACACAGATGAATAACACGGATGTCACAAATGTGAACACACTGTACTGAAGGAAGACAATTAGTTCACTCGCAAAATTCGACGGTTGATTTCAACACAGGAAAGAGCTTAAAGAGGGAAAACATACAAGTACTTGGGGGTTTTGGAAAGGGCAAGTATATATTAACATATGAAAGATAGTCTAAAATTTTTCTTATTTATACTGACTGCACATATATAATTGATTAACAATTATTCCTTCTGTTTTAGTAATTTCTTCTAAATATTTCGGCCTACGTAGGCCATCTTGAGGGAGAACGCTAATACCAGTGTCTATAGATTGCCTGTAGAAATGTGACCAAGACAGTATCAAACATTTTTAATTCTCCAAGTTCTTACAACAGAAACAACCTTGTAATTTTGATGTTTTGCTGACCGTGCATCTCATTATAATCCTAGTAATTAACCAACTTAATGCACAAAATCTTGTTTTATAATAAGTTTATTAAATGCCTCTACATGTTTCGAGCACTATTGTACTCATTATCAGGAGGTCAAAATTGTATTATACAACAACTGCTATCATCACACTCTGTAGGTGG
>Ga0123357_10005696_pt1 | contig 14981 bp, 13 predicted proteins | sample TergutEmb28metaG_FD_89873 | JGI IMG/M metagenome (GOLD analysis project Ga0123357, IMG submission 89873) | Embiratermes neotenicus P4 segment gut microbial communities from Petit-Saut dam, French Guiana - Emb289 P4 | ecosystem: Host-associated > Arthropoda: Insects > Digestive system > Gut ...
ACCTACTGTCCTGGCTGATGTATTTACTGCCTTTCCTCAGTCCTGCCATATGTCTCAAAATATTGCCTCCAATTGCACATCGACTGCCTCTTCTTACGTCCTTTTCAAGTCATTATTCACTATTCATCACACCACATCATGAGATTGGCCGGGTATGTAGCATGTATAGGGAGAGGCTATGTGTGCACAAGGTCTTGATGGGGAAGCCTGAGGGAAAGAGATCACTTGGAAGACCTGGGCTTAGATGGGAGGCTAACATTAAAATGGATCAAGAAATAGGAAGAAAGGGGGACTTGAATTTGATTTATCAGACTCGTGATAAGTACAGTTCTGTTTTCATAAAGTTCGGGGAGTTGATTTTCAAGGTCTTTGCTCTATGTACTTAGTCGTACTACTGGACTCTAGATGCGTGTGTACCCTGAGATGTTTACAGTGCCGTCAAATGAACCTGCGACAAAGAACGATTTAAAATGTTTACTTCTATTTCATAAATGTTTTTCTTCGTGCTCTCTCTTTCCCACTCTTGTTCTCTCTCTCACACATTCACACACACACACACACACACACATATATATATATATATATATAACACGAACACAAAATATATCGTATTCGTGTCAGTCATGTACTGTATTCGTCGTCCTTCCGGAACCAGAACGTCAAAGGCATGGGCCGTCAATTCCCAACACGAACAACAGATTTCTCTCTTATCCAAAGCGTTCAGACCGGCTCTGGGCCCCACTCAATTTCCCATCCGGTATGTAAGGGGGGTTTATTTTCCCGTGGTAAAGCGACGGGTCTGTGAACATCGCCACTCATCTGCGTCTAAAGCCGACTTCAAAAATGCGTGTTGCGTATCTCTATTGACCGACGTGCCCTCGTGACGTAGTTCTTAATCAATCATAGGGACGACTTTGTCTTTAGTGTTGTCTCCTTGTCCTGTTCTTCTAATTCTCTTGACCTTAAAATTTTTGTTCACCCTGTATTTTTCCCGATTCCAGTTGGGTGTCTATAAATAGTTTATGTTTTCATTTTTCCATCTCCATTAACTGCCTATTTACATCGACTGATAATCAAACATTTCAAACAGAATGGCTAAACCTAAAACATATGCTGTAAAGTATAAAATTCTCTCCACGTCCCCACAAAGTGGATTTTCGTTCGGTATGATTCTTATTACAATCAGCGATTATTTATTTAAAAGTAGTAAGTTTCTGGTCTATCCAATGAAGTGACGTTTTCTCTTTGAGATAAGAGCTGAATTTGTATATCTAATTTAGATTTAATTCGTGCTTGGGAAAAGTTATGTGACCCCAGAACCAATCATTCATCCACCCACCCGCCTATTTATCCGTCCTTCTTCTCTCTAGCTTTTCTGTTTCCTTTCTACTCTCTGCTACCCCTCTCCACCTCGTGTAACCAGTTCTATTGAGTGTGCGGTTTTTTTTAGTGTTAGTAATGCCTCTCATGGGATTCCCCCTCAAAGAGTCTAACCCTTACCCCAATCTTGTTCCCATTAGCTGGCTCACAAAGTTAGCACACTCTCCGGTGTGTGGCTGCGGGGGTTCGAGGCTGTGCCGTTCCATTAAATGCAGGTCAGCCTGTGAGTCTGACCAGCATTTTGAAGATATTCAATTCAAAAACCTCCCAGGACACACAGGCGGTGCATGTCAAAAGAGTGTAACTATATAAAGTCCTTCTCTTTCTGTGTTCACATTTTGGTATGTTGAGACACAATAAACTTTACTACACGTAAAATCCATGTGCTGGATTTTAAGCGTAATACTGTCCTATCACACTACAGGGAGTTCAAGCGCAAACCAAACCATGACACACCTTAACGTTTTCGTAAACAATATACATTATATATATATATATACAGTGTGTCCCACTTGCTACCGAACCCGACATTTCTTTAATAATTCTAACACCAATTAAGACATTGCAACGAAATTTGAACAGGAGTACGTTCGTTGTGTGAGAAATGAAGAGGAATGGGTATGTAGTGCGCCTAATTGTTGCGACACGTTAAAATTATTAAAGAAATGCCGGGTTCGGTAGCGAGTGGGACACTCTGTATACATATATATATACACACATATTACAACTTAACGCATGTCAAAGTATTTGTATGAAATTATCTCCTTCAACTCTCAGAAGTGCTTGGTTGCAAAGGGACTGAAAAACCAGGAAAGCCTACCCTAAAGTTCCACACATATGTTTCAAAAATTAAAATCCCCTCTATTAAACAGTATTTCACACCCACGAACACAATAAATGTATGTTACATTGTGCTTCACATGTCTGTTACAGGCGACTGCTTAAACTGGACTGCATGTCTAAGGTGATGCAAAGAACTTTACGCGCATCGATAGGACTGGCGATGTGTGAGTTATGCAGCTGCCTTTAAACTTGCTGCGCTGTATCCGCAATTTCTTGACAAGGACTTCATATAATATTTAATAATCTCTTCATCAGGTATCCAACACACCTGAGAGTTAAAGAAAGCCACTTCGAACACCTAATTAACATTAGGTAAGTTATATGTGTTATATTGTGGGCCAGATAGCGCAGAAGGGATAGCGACTCGCAACGGGCTGGACGGTCCGGGGATCGAATCCGGGTGGGAGGCGAGATTTTCCGCACCCCTCCAAACCGGTCCTGTGGCCCACGCAGCCTCCTACACAATGGGTACCGGGTCTTTCCCGGGGGTAAAGCGGCCTGGGCGTGGCGTTGACCACCCACCCTCATAAAGCGCCGAGGTTAAAGAAAGCGTAGAGCTATACTTCTACTCCAATTCTGGGTCTTCGTGGCCTGTTATAGAGTGAACTTTACCTTTACATGTATATGTGTCATATCAGTGAATGGAAGGCCTCAAGCTTCCTGGTATCTAAATTCAGATCTCAGTTGAACTCCCTGCACTTCTCGCATATTTCACTACATGAGTTTTCTTCTTCGTATATGCAGGAGTCAGAATCGTAATTTGTTGTTGTTAATCAAACATGAGTGTAGAGGCGATGTTACTAGAATACACTGCGATATTCTGAAATGTGACGCAGTTCTTTACCAGTGTTTCGGATGAATCTGCCACCTGCGTTATGAGGGTGTAAGCAAAGATAAACCAAATTGTATAGCGTTAAATTCCAGACGTCTGTAATCCTAATGCTCTCAGTAACGATAAACACAACCCTAATACATTTCGTATACTGGAACAAAAATTAAACACTTATTCCTAGGCTAGCTTGCTGGTGTTCAGTTTGGAATTGTGCCATCCGAACGGAATGCAAATGCTACACTTCCCGCCCTCTTGTCTCGAATGTGTGTGTGTGTGTGTGTGTGTGATCGAAATACAAAATGACGTGAATACGACACAAATAACCTGATGCGTCATTATAACCCACGAACAATTTCAATAAAGTCAATCCCAGTATCCCTCATGTTATTGATCACGAAAATTGATGACCTAGGACAACGTTTCTCAACCAGGGTTCTGCGAGAAATCGTGGAATAAATATTGCAAAAAAAAAAAATCCAAATATCCCTCGAATTATCGCGGGAATTTTTGTCCGGCAATTCACAGTATTGGATTAATCTCCATGCACTATCACGTGCTTCTTTGTTTTGTTTTGGTCTGCTCATATTTAAGGTTATTTAGCTGTATTAGTTGTTTTCGTTTAGAACAGTTAAAAAGCTGCTTCGGCGGTGTCGATAGAAAAGTCTCCAATAGCAAAATCTTGTGGCCTATAAACTTTCTCATAATAACGGGTTCCGCGAGAGATATAAAAAATATGTATTAGCTGTTCCTCCATGTAAAAAATATTTGGACCAAAGACCAACAAAAATTCTTCAGACTTACAAACTTTTAAAGTCGTAAATGTTATATTATTCATACCCTGCACATTCTTATAATCAGAATATTATCGACCAAATGCATTTTGTGCTACAATACACGTCATACATAAACTACACGTTTCGGCTTGTACGCCTCCGTTGTAATAAATCACTGAAGATGGCACCCAAGCGCCGAAACATGTACGAGTTGATGTATGTCATGCGTGATGTATCACAAAGTGCATTTGCTCGATTATGTACTGCCTGTAAAATAAAGGCGCCATGTTCCTGCGAAACGTCTGGCCGCGCTAGATTATTCGTTACGCACTGCAGCATCTTAGTGGACCAGAATCCTTAATATCATTGATGTGAAAGTCTCAAATCTTTCAACTAATGGCATGCTTTCAGGTTTAAATTCGCGTCGCATTTGCAGCACAACTAATAGCTTATCATCAATCATCATCATTTCGTCCTATAGACAAGATGACACAGAAATACATTCAATTCTCCTTCTTTCACAGACTATATATCTCTTGGAGAGAGAGACAGAGAGAGCTGTGACCGAAAGATGATGTCAGAAGGTATCGTAAAAGTACTCTTTACTCTATGGACTGGTTTCTATTCGTAAGTATGATGAATCGAATCACAGCTAGTGTTGTAAAGGTCAGTGACCAGTGTAAGTTTCTGTGTACCATTCATAGCACCTGTCATTATAATCTTATTGTCAGATTTTCACCAGCTTTAGTGCCGGTCTGTGTCCGTTATGTTGATGCAAGTTGACAATATTTGTTCTTTAGAAACTAATATATATATATATATATATATATATAAATCTATTGTATCTTCATGCGGAGCGAAAATAGAACTCCGAAAGTTACGAAATTTACCGCTTACACTTCTCCAAATGTAAGGATACCACACGAATCTTAAGGTCATACGCAAATACGAATTTGTGATTATGGAGTGCTCATTACTAATATATTATGTAGCCGTTAATTGCAATAATTGATTTTGTAAGTTCTTAATTTAATGTTATTCGTCTTTTACAGGTTTAGCTACTCAATTTCGTGATTCTCAATGGAAAGCGACTATACCCCGGACGAAAAACGTGTACTTGTACTTGTAATGTCTACCGAATAAGGACTGAACACCATCAATAAAGATGATATGGCATTAATAGCACTGGATGTTATTCCGAAAGAGAGAATAATATTGGAGTGTTGTGAGAGAGCCAGTCCTTATTTGGAAATCATCTATTAATGTAGACCGATTGCTTAGCTAAATAGCTTGGAAAGAGATAAGACTGTACATTGCGAAATTGTAGGACCTTCAGAGAAGCAAGCACAACACATTTCATCTCAGTTTGTTTAAAAATACATTATAAAGTGCAAAGGATAAATGGGGATGATTTAGTGATGAATTTGAGAAGGTTTGTTTGAATGTACGTTTCAAACATCAGTACTTACTTGACAGCCAGTCCCAATGGCTGGGTGGTCTAAGGCGTAGGTTTTCGGTCGATCGCCTGCAGAGATTATGGGTTCGAATCCCACTGGGAGGCATGGAAGTCTGCTAGTTGGGAGTGTTGTGTGTTGTCAGTTAGTGGTCTCTGCGACAAGCTGATCACTCGCCCAGATGAGTCCTACCGACAGTGGTGCGTCGTTTTGTGTAATCTAGAAACCTCATAAATGAGAAGGCCCTGGCCTACTGGGGGGGCTGGTGCGTCAAAAAGAAAAAAAGAAACGTTACTGAAAAGATATAAAAACCATTAGCAACGTCCGATATCCAACCATTTATCTTACAACAAAGAGACAAAGAAAACATCACAGGCCTTAAATAATTTGTAAATCTCTGCTTCAAAAACCAAACCTCGCACCTGCCTGACGTAGTGCGCACAGTTGACCAAGGCGTTATTCACTTTCAAAATGCCAAACGTTTTCACGGTGTACGCACAAATGTAATTTCCCATATGACCATGAGGATTGTACAGTATTCCCTGCGCTCATTTTGACGACACTCTTTCACGCGCAGACAGGTTAAGTGCAGATCTCGTATCGAATTTCATCAAAACAGGAAAACAAGCGCGAAAAGTGCGGTTAGATATTTATTTACACCCATATACAGGGTGATTCAGGACGAAAGGTTAATATTTTTTGTTGTTGTCGATATTATCGGTCATTGTGAGAAAAAGAAAAGCCCATATGACTATTTATCCAATTCTGAATGGTTGCCAAGATTGAGCTGTTGGAATGAAAAAAAAGAGCATGGTGACACAGAAAAATGAATTATTTTCTGTAAATGCAATTTTAATTTTATTTGTACAGGACAAATACCGAAGTGGCAAATTTGTCACATTTCACAAAAATTTTTCGAAAATCTCACTGTCAACCTCAATGCACTTTGTAACTCGTGAGTGAACAACGTGTTTTGTTCGTCTGAGTTGATCTTCGCGTCTCTTTATTCGGCCAGCAGCATCCGAAACGCGATCGAGCAATTCCTGTTGTTTATCCATCTTTGTTTTGCAACCTTTGCTCTTCAAGCAACCGCACAAACAAAACTTTAAAGGAGTCAGATCTGGAGGTTCAAACGGCTCATTTCCATAGACATTCAGAATTAGACACATGTCCATATGAACATTCTTATCACAATGCCCGATATTATAGTACCCTGTTCCCAAATATTAATTTTTTCCTCGTGAATCACTGTATATAATGCATCAACTAAACTCACCAGATTTTTTTAACATTCACGTACTGCATATTTTCATAGGGCGAAATGTTATTTACGTTTAAAGTAAAGAGTAAACGCGCTGAATTGATTTTCACGAAACTCTTAAGTCCTCCACGGAATAACGCGTGGCATTTTATATTGAATGTCACCCAAATCGGCTAGTAATTACGGAAAATATGGCTAGAAATTCCTTTATGCTCGATGAAGTATGACCGTCATGGATCCGATTTTCACGAAAATCACGCCTGCTCGATAATGACCGCTATACAACTCTCATACAGAATTTCACGCAGACCGCACGAACCGTGCAGTCTGTGATAATAGATCACGCACAGACTGCCGAGCGAAGGGACAGCCGCGGTATTCACATACGGTTTTCTATTTTACGTCACAAAAGAAGTCTAATAGGTATGGTGAATAGTGTTCAGAGTTTTTAACGTTAAAGCGGAGATAATAGCCTATTCAGTAACCTGAATGCATTAAAATTTAAATGGCTTGAACGTAGCCATCACAAAACTTGTGACGACAGCCGCAAGGCCAGCGAGGGCGTGATTACTACACCGTGTAGCATAACCATGAGTCGGACGCGTGGGCATTGTGCCATTCTACTGGCGTATGTAATGTATTTTGAATACATGAATATATTTTATATTTTACCGTTAATATTCATACAATTCATTATACACGTACACTATGTGCGTTTATTCTATACGTCCACTGAACTGGAAGAAATGTGATCAACAAATAACTGCAGGAAATTAATTAAGTTTGAATTACTCAAAATAGTATTTGTTGTGTGAAATGAATAAATTGATTTAATTAGAACTGTCCTGGCTGGAAAACAGAATGTAACTCTCTAAAAGCTGTCTAAAATTTTAAGGAAAGGTTTTGACATACACGTATTCCAATTCAACCTGTTTTTCCCACAGATCATTTTTCTGTTTTTCCACTCTTAATACCATGATATCACACTTTCACTGGCAAAGCATGCCAAAACTTGAAAAATTCTTGAAAGGCAGCTTTAAAAAATAAGCGAAACGGATATCACGAGAACTCCGTTTCGGCGCAGGTCGGGACTGCAATACCGACTGTACAGGTACAGTTAACTTTTGTTTATTTCTTAAATTTTCTTCTTCTCTCCGTAACTACTTCCAACTACTAAGACACATATGAGTCCGTAAAGACACAGTGAAGAACCTTAAACTTTTATATACGATGATCTGTCGCAACAGTGGCTTCGTGACGCACTGACAAAAACTACGATTCGGTGTGGGTGCCATAATGCCACACTACATCTTGTGAGGATTCCTGTCTGTTCGTGTAAGTAAAACCGATTGTAATTGTACTTGGGGATAATCGGCGTGTTCTGATTGAATATCGGGAAGAGTAACGCGAATTGTGACGCAGTAAACATATATTCTACGTTGAATAGGAAAGCACCGGATTCCCCCAAAACTTTGGTATTTATCTACAAATATACACGGTATTACATCTAAACGGGCCATAAGCTTAATATTCCTTGTCATTAGAACTTGATATCTCACACGCTCCGTAGTAAGTGCGAGGCACAAACACACGCACACAATCACACAGGATTACATATTGGTGATAGTAATTTGATATTATGGAGCCTGAAATTTATGTAATAATATATGAACAATCAGTTTATAATTCACAGAAAGATAGCCTTCTAATGCGGTAGAAGAAAACACTTCTTCCAGATTGTAAGAATTGTGCTACATGAAAAACTTAAATGTACTGTGTGGAAAAAATGCAAAGATTTTTAATTTTATGGCACTCTGCATAGTTGCCACCGAGGGCTGAAGGGTTAAAAATAAGGATCCTGATAAATTAATTTCGTTTGGTTAGTTAGACGATACTTTTATCATCCACGAACTGATCAACTCTCCTCTTACCACGGGACAGAGAAGAACGAGAGGGAAATGCAGTGCAACCAACCACTGTGTGTGTCATGAGTGAAATTGGCAGCAGTTATAGACTGGATGTCTCAGGACAGTAGCTGACATTTTAGTCCTTACCTGTCCTTAATATTTTACCTGCAGCGAATTCAAATTTATCAACCTCAAAAGGCTGAAAGCACACGACAATGCCGGACTAAGGACATACGAGATGTAATGGAGATTTCATTAGGACGAAAGAGATTAACTTGAAAGGGTGAGCAGGATAAGGGTAATGAGATGGGCAAGACGCGTAACTCGCACGGGTGAGATGACAAAGACATAATATTTTTATCCTCTATCCTTACGCTTTTCACTTTATTTCCCTCATGCATTCTGCCTATCCGACACATTTAACCCTTCATCATCTAATCATTCCAGTAGTACTACTAAATACCGTACGCATTATGAAGCTGTTCACTGTATACATTTCCCCTTCATGCCATTCTCCTCTCATTATGTTCAAATACGTTCCTCAGAACATTTTTTTATCGACAATCAAAAGAAAGAACTGCTCTATCCATTAAACTAATGAAACATTTTTTTAAGCTGAAGAGACACGAGTCAGTCAGTCTGTCGGTCCAATAACAAGTTCCCTAAGCCCTTCTTCGATAATGGTTTTCTGATCTTTGCCCAAAATTTTTTTATTAAGATGATGTATTCTGAGTGACGTCACTGCCAAGTGGTACTGACGTGGCTATGACGAGATAAGCTACTGTCTTGGGTGGGGAGGTGGGTGGGTAGGGGGTTGTTTTGAGTTTGTTAACTTACAGAGAGCTTTGTACGCCTCTTCCACTACATTAACCTCACGATATTAGGGGCGGCCATCTTAAACTGTTGAGAATCGAACTACCAAGAGATGAAATGAGATTGTGTATTTATCGAGAGACCCGCAAAAACGGAAACATTAATAGGAAGACAGTGTTTGCACTACTGTCTGTCTGTCCGTCTGTATGATCCATTCCAGACACACTGGACTGATTTTTGTCGAATTGATGTGATTATTGGACTACTCAAGGAATATTTTGAACCTAGTAGTTACACAGCTTACAGTGACCAGATTGTAGCCGAGATATTGACTAGACTACGGCCTCGAAGACCCAATGTTCGGATCCCGGCAAAGGAAAAGGATTTTCTTTTCTTCCGAACCTCAAGATCGACCAGCCTCCTGCTCAGTTTTTACCGGAGTTATTTCCTGGGAGTAAACCGACCAGGGAGTGAAGTTGACCACTCATTTCCATCTGGTGTCGACTTTAAGAATGAGTGGGGCTACTCTTTTAGGGAAGCGGAGTCTAGTGAAGTGAAAAGTCTAAAGTGAAGTGAAAAGTTATCTAAAGTGGAGTGTAGCGAAGTGCAATAAAGAGAAGTGAAGTGAACGAAGTAAAGTTAAGTGGAAAGAGGTGAAGTGAAGTGCAGAATAGGGAAGGGGGAGGACGAGTCTTTATGGAAAGGGTTTATAGGAGTAGTAAGTGAGGAGAAGTGAAAGACTGGGGTGAAAGCGTGAGTGAATTAATGAGTGTAAAAAAATTACAAGAAACTGTGAAAAGTACTCTCTTGCTTGGGTGTTTTTAACTTTTGTACATGTTGTAAAATTGTAATTCGTCTCGTGTGTTTTGTTGCTAGTTTTAAGTTGTCTTTTGTGTAATTGTTGTTGGTTGACCGTGTGTATTGTTGTATTTGTCTTGTGTGTGTGTTCCTATCTTATGTGTATTTGTTGCACTATGTGTGTATTGCTGTTTTTACTTTAGATGCCGGACTGCTGGCTAGAAGTCAGTACCCGGAAAGTCCTGCGACCGGCCACCTCGACACAGGCTTTTCTTGGTTTCCTTGTGCCTAAAAACAAATGCCGAGATGGTTCCCAATATTCCAAGTTGCCACTACATGCTTCTCATGTAGCCCTCCCGACTTAATTTAGTAGTAACCAATTTCATGTGGCAACCCAATTGCAGTAAATAAATGTAACTTTTACTTTTTACCTTACGTTTAGACCTAACAAATTGCGGTTAATAATGACTTATGGAGGATGTAAAACCTAGAAAATGAAAATTGCATATCATTTCTAACGGCTGCTATCTATTAACCATAATATACGGCGTTATAGCACTGAAGAAGCATTTGGAATCTTCACCAATGGGAAGACCTGAAACCTTACATATTTTATGCAAAGTGAAGTCGAATTTATTTTGGCGATTCGAAGGTCATTAGATTACATAGTCAGTATTCCGCCATATACAACACAATTACACTTCAAGTACAACACATCTACTTGTCTGAACACAACGCAGATTTGTCATCTAAAGAATTTATGGTCATTGTGCGAAATTTGAAGTTCTCGCTGTAGTGGTTATGATATTTAATGTTCGCTGGGATCTGAGGTTATGTATTGCTATAGAAATATACCGACATTTGGAAGGACCTTCTCTCTCCATCTGAAGGACAGAAGAAAGAGGAGTGGGTTCCTGCAAAACATCGTGACTTTTCTTTCAGACAACACCGCGACGGTTTTCAAAAGATGAGATGATTATTGAAATAAGAAATTAGGTATCAAAAATAATGGCTTTACCACAGTAACTGAAAAGAAAACTTGCTACAAAACTGTTACTGAATAAATAATTACGCAGTAACCATTAAAGAAGTTACTAGGCAGACTATTACATAATTTTGGCGATAATATTTGAACCCGTCTCCATGGTAACAAGAGCAGCAGTGGTACCAACGTGACTGTGACTTACCTGTACAATAGGGCATCCGAATTACCACAGATGCTTCATGATTAATATCACACGCGGAATTTAAATTCAAATATATTATTTTATCTTGAGCTTTTGCAGGAGAATTTGAAGATCTCTTCATGAATCGTTTTATATCGATAAAACATCTGTAAAACATTTCCACCTGAGGAACACTGACGTATGAATGTTCATAGTCTGCCCTGCGGAACGCCAAAGGTAGGAACTCGAAAGCCTCCTTCCAGTTCACTCGACAATAACAACTGCACCCGGCAGTAAGCATGATAGACAAAACAAGTCAAGTTTCCCGCAGACATCATAATCTTCATCGTGATTACGTCACTTCCTTTCAAACTTAGCTGAGTAATTTCCAATTCGCATAAGAGTGTTTGTTTTTTATTCAGCCGTTTGCTGCCTCTATCCCGTCTCTGACTCCCACACAATAACTATACTCGTCTTCTGCACTCGAGGGTGCTTCAGAAATAAGATGAAGGGACAAGGAACCGGAGAGCATTGTTCACTAAGTAATTTCCTAAATCAGGCACTTCGCTAAATTTATTAGGGTAAACATGTTACTATAAACCCAACGGTTTGGCGTAGCGGCGCATTGTTTTCGTAAGGTAATTGGTTGAAATCAAGGGCTGGTCATCGGCTGTTATAGTATAATATTTGCGTGGTCTTTGTCAGCCACTCCAGGCGAGGCTAGGAGAGTAACTCAATTGGATCACCGCAGCTTCCTTTCTAATCACAGTCATCCGTTGTTTATCAACTGGTTTACATAAGCCCACCTATATAAAGGGTCGTCAATAAAACATAAATAAATAAATAAATAAGAAATATTGTATGCGACTAACACTTAGCACGCTTGCTGTAGATAAGAAAAACACAAAAGGGATTAGCCCCAAATCTCAAAGGACTGGACACAGTAATTTGAAGCTGTGGCTTATATAAGAATAGTTCATGTAACCAACAACCCTTTCATATATCCGTCCGTCCATTCCCTCACTCATGCAACCATCAATCCATGAATTTATCCATGCTTCCTCTCCCCAATTCGTCTATCTAACCTTCCTTCCTCTCACCTAACCATCCACCCATACATTTACCCATTCAGCCTTCCAAATAGCTAGGAAGCTATCCACAGGCCAATCAAAATTAAAGAAATCCTGAGATGACATCAGAAAATGGTAGCATCTTTGTGGAATTCCTGAACTCAGGCTGTTAATTTAGAGTTGAAAGTCACCGAATTTGGCCTGTGTTTTGATACTGTCAGAACCATTTTGGTTATTTCTCACCACAATACGGTGAATATAAGGATAATTAGGAATAGGAGTGCAAGGGTAGCTCATAAGTGTAATTAACCAAGATGGCACTAATGACGCCACTGCTGTCTGAGGAAATAAATACAATAGCATTGCCTTGTCCAGTCACTTGCTAATTTGACTACCAATTGGTGGAATGACGGTTATGCAGAACGTTCAGTTCTAAATTTTGAAGAGTAAATTGGGAATATCAGCCACTAATTGAAGAATGTAATTATATTTCCTGGTCCAAAGACACTGCAGATTATATAAAATTTCGCACTGTACCCTGGAGGTTCACTCGAAATGTAGTTGATCATACACACCGATTTGACTACACGGCGTCAGGTTCCGGAAGACCGTCGTAATAATTATTTCTCTGTCCCTCGAAAGTCTATAGTTAGCGTTTTAACCCTGTTTTCCATAACGCCTCGTGTTAAGTGGGTCTTTATCAGTGGGCCATGGCGCGTCTTCAGGTTGCGGGTGGAGAAGACGGTCTGCAAAAATGGAGGATAGAGGCGGATATATTGAAGAAACAAAACCAGACAAACCGGGCAATGAGCCTCCTGGTTTCCGGAGAGTATACCGACTGGGATAGGAACTACTTAGATTATTATTATTATTATTATTATTATTATTGGAGCACGCGGTGGCGCAGTTGGTTGAGGACTGCGCTACAAGCTGGAAGGTCACGGGTTCGATTCCCGATGGTTTCAATGGAATTAGTTTATTGAAATAATCCTTCTGACCGCACCATGGCCCTGGGGTTGACTCAGCTTCTAACAGACGTGAGCATCAGAAATATTTCCCGGGGGTAAAGGCGGCCGGTGTGTAGGGCTGACAAACTTACCACCCTCGTGTGCCGACTCTCTTGAAATCTTGGGGTCTCGACCTCCTGGAACCCTAAGGGCCTGTCCAGGCCGTAACAGGGAATGCTTTACCATTAACGTTATCTATTATTATTATTATTATTATTATTATTATTAAAATTAGTCATGCGAGATACAAAATTCTCCGAGCCGCGATGCTAAAGAGTCAAATCTTTTTGTACGCGACGTGCCAATGGAAGTGCTGTTACTGGTATTTCAAAAGGAATTATTTATTGCCTTTAACTTCTGTGTCAAGCAGTCTAAGTGCTGGTCCGTTTGACATTGAAAGTGAAGGCTGCACGATCGTTCGAAACGTCCGTAAGTACACACAAAGCCGACACAATATTTCATCCTGAAGTAACCAAATTTCATGCAGGTGTTTGCCAGCGAAAATACTATTTCCTCTCCTCCGGAATAAGTTATGTCCACACTTCTTTTTGGGGCATTTTAGGTAGTACGTAGATTATATATTATCAATATTACTTTAATTTCTTTCTTAATATATCTAATAATTTTTCCGGTTTAGTGACAATACTAAATATTAGTGAATGTGGAAAAGAAGACTAAGGTAACGAGATTCTCGAGGCATCCATTCCCAGTACAGATTATGATCGATAAAAGCAAACGAAGAATGTGGAAGTTTTCTACTATTTGGGTAGCATAACAAATGATGTAAGATGTACAAGAGAATTTTAAACCACATTTCCCCTGTGAAAAGCAGCATTCAATAGTAAGAAGACTCTTCTCACCAGCAAACGGAACTGAAATATAAGGAAGAAACTAGTAAAGTGCTATATTTGGAGCGCAGCTTTTTATGGTGCTGGGAATAGGATACTTCGTAAAGTAGATCAGAATACCTGGAAAGTTTTGAAATGTGTTGCTGGAGAAGGTTAGAGAAGAACAGTTGGACCGATCGTGTGAAGAATGAAGAAGTATTACGGAGAGTCAAGGAGGAAAGGACTATCTTACACAGAAACAAGAAGGAAGGCTAACTGAATTGGTGACATCTTGCGTAGGAACTGCCTTCTGAAACACATTAGTGAAGGAAAGATAGTTGGAAGGACAGAAGTGACGGAAAAACGAGGAGGAAAACATAGGCAGCTACTGGATGAACTTAAGGAAGAGACAATAAGCTGGAAGTTGACAGTGGAAACACTAGATAGCACTCTGTGGAGAACTGGCTTTGGAAGTGACTATCGACCTGCTGTAAGAGACTGTGGAATGAATGAATGAACGAACGAACGAATGAATGAATGAACGAATGAATGAATGAACGAATGAATGAAAGAAAGAATGAATGAATGAATGACTAAATGAACGAACGAATGAATGAACGAACGAACGAACGAATGAATGAATGAATGAATGAATGAACGAATGAATGAATGAATGAATGAATGAACGAATGAACGAATGAATGAAAGAATGAACGAATAAACGAAAGAATGAATGAACGAATGAATGAAAGAAAGAATGAATGAATGAATGACTGAATGAACGGACGAATGAATGAACGAATGACTGAATGAACGGACGAATGAATGAACGAATGAATGAATGAATGAA
>Ga0123357_10005698_pt1 | contig 14980 bp, 11 predicted proteins | sample TergutEmb28metaG_FD_89873 | JGI IMG/M metagenome (GOLD analysis project Ga0123357, IMG submission 89873) | Embiratermes neotenicus P4 segment gut microbial communities from Petit-Saut dam, French Guiana - Emb289 P4 | ecosystem: Host-associated > Arthropoda: Insects > Digestive system > Gut ...
TGATGACAATGCACCCTCTCACCGAGCTCTCGTAACGCGTGAGTTTCTCGCCCACAACAGCATTATCGCACTTCCGCAGCCCCCTTGACCGCCAGATTTGGACCTTTGCGACTTCTTCCTCTTCCCGAAGATGAAGCTGCAGCTAAAGGGTCGTCGCTTTGGCACAGTGGAGGAGATCCAACGGGAATCGCAGAATGTTCTTGGTAGGCTTCCAGATCAGGATTTCCAACACGCGTTCCAGCAGTGGCAACGGCGCTGGGATCGATGTGTCGCTGCATAAGGGGACTATTTTGAAGGAGATGCTGCCCAAACTTAAATCAAGTAAATGCATTCTAGTTTAAAGGTGCAGTCTCGGAATTTTTGATAAACCCTTGTATTTGAAAATCAATTGCCGCGTGAATCCGGTCCGCACTATCCATATGTTATTCAATGAGCACGGGACGGGGGAGGCACTTTCCCAGCTGGAGCTAAAGCAGTCGTTATGTGAGGTTTAACACTCACGCTACATAGTGCCAAGATTAGGAAGGAATGGCGATACACCTGTTCTCCCTATTATGCTTTCATGTCTTGCATAGGAATAAATTTACTTTTCACGATGTAAGACTTCATGGTGCGTCTGCAGTTGGCGGATCGAAGTGTTACAGTGTTGAATGGGCAGATGACCACAGCTGAAAGCAAGTATTGCCCCTTCTTGAAGCTTTGGTTTGGAGATGACATGAGTGTCTGCGTACCCTTCAGGCGCATTCGCAAAGTCGGGAATAACTACTATTCCCTTCGTTATGCCTGCCTGTCCATCCGCATGGAACAACTGGCCTCCCACTGGAAGGATTTTCATGAAAATTGAAATTTGTGGATTTTTCGAAATTCTGTTCAGAAAATTTTTGTTTCATTAAAACCTGACAAGAATAACGGCCACTTTATATGAAGAAGTATTCACATTATATATTGCTGAATTATTATTTGAGTAATATTTTTAATACATGTTTTAGATAAAGTAATAAAAACCCACATATTACGGAAATTGTCGGCGAAATTTCTTTTAACAAATCAAAATATAGTTTCAATAAAATTTGTCTCGTAGGACTGGAGTAGGTTCATCAGTCGCTTTTGGCAAATTACATTGCCCACGGACTTAAAGGACATGAAATCTAACAAGGAAATTCAAAGGGGTAATTGCAGTTCCATGGTAATGAAACTAGTTCACAATAGCACAAGCGAAGCATAAAGAAAAACACATTAGGGTGATAATGTGTGCAAAATAAGATATGGAAAACGTAGCGCACACTCGATAAGGTACTAAAAACTGAGTAATTTGTGGCTAACAAAAGCACTTTTCAAGGTAATTCGCTGCACGTGTCCGTGTGAAAAGGGTCATTTTTTCGCCTCTCCTCCTTCCCAGGTTTCACTTTATACAAAACATTTTGAACACGAACGGACAACAGCCATCGTCAGAGAAACAGGTGAGGGTAAATAATTTATTTATATTAGACACAATATCACAACCAGTTTGACTGCTTGACAGCAATATTTTGAGCATTTTCGTTTGAACGACGTAAAGCACATAGGGCTTCTGGTGCATGAGACTTTAACAGTTCATGAAGGATTTGTGGTGGACTCAGTTGTACTGGGACAGGGTTTTCTACGATTACTTTGTAGTTTCTCTGGCATTATCATGTCATCTGTGCTCCCTAATCATTCTAAAATCTACATCCAATGCTCTATAAAGATTATTACTTGAAAGCATTCTTAAGGAAAACGTCTAAAACGGTCAGAAAATCTACGGGAGTGTATACTTTGTGCCACTAAAAGATTTCATGTTGTATTCCTGGTTTTTAGACCAGACACGCTAGCTTTTTGAATAAAATGCATGGAAATTAACAACATATCAAATGTCATGGAATAAGCAGAATCCTAAGACGATTGAAAACCGTTGTGCCTGACTATTTCAATTATTTTGGATTACGTTCTTGCTTGCGAGGAGACGATATTAAAAAAAAAAAAAGTACGAAAACACTTTTTGAGAGACATTTGTAATCGTATCACCGCGATACAGGCAGGGCCATGTTCTGGTCATCGAAATGTGAAGTGTGTTTCCCTAAGAACGTCGACTACAATACAAAGACTGTACGGGATTGACTGATGATATATAATTAATTATAAAAGGATTCTAGAAGGAATCAAAAAGCTTTCTTCTTCCGTAACTAGAAACAAGTTGGGAAAGTATTTGAAAGTTTGGGGCGCGTTCGCGTAATATTTATGCCACATCGGCTATCGTAACAGACAGATACCATTTTCATTCGAAGAGAGCGCTTTATGACGACGGAATGGTGCCCCCAACAATGAAATGTACTCACGTTTTCACGCGAATTGCCCAATATCTTAGTGCGATTTTCACCAAATTTGAAGTTTCACATAGATTTTCATAAAAATCCCCAATATCAAATTTCACGTAAATTTGTCCAGTTGAAACCGTGCTGATGCATGCGGACAGAAGGACGGACTAACAGCCTCATACAATTTGAGTCAGAGATCGCTTTTATGGAGATTTATTATCGCCGCAAAAATTAAACCTAATTAGGTCACCATATAAAGCGTCCGATATTTTTCAGATTTTAATCTAACTTAGATTTCCTCGGAAGAACTTCATGAGGGAACCAATATGAAATTTCACGGAATTCCTTCCGCTGAGAGCCGCTCTAAGACATGCGGACGGACGGACGAATAAGCAGACAAAAAGACGAACACGACAAACGTAACAGGCTCCTTCCGCTACTGTGGGAACATGCCTAAAATGTCTGATGGTCATCAACTGAATGGGCGCAAGGAAATTTTCAATTGTATATACCGTGCATTGTGATAAAACTGTTATAATTAAAACAAGCTATAAGCAATCTTGTTATAATTTTTAATTTCACAGAAGATGTTCCACATGTTTCGGGCCATGAAGTTCCATCGTCAGGAAGTAAGAAGTAGAATACAAGTATTAAGGTTTAATGTTACTTCCAAGTATACGTGGTATTATGCCGAATCATCAGAGTGTATTATATATAGGAAGGGGTGGATACACAGCGGAAGAAACCATCGTGTGGTTAGGAGAGTCAGCTTTTGTGAAACTTAAGACTATATACACAAGGCTTTTAGTTGGTTTTACTTGTCACAGTGGGATCAGGGAAACTGTCTAAATCTCCAGCCGTACGTTGATGTTGGACAAATACTTCGGAACAAAGGAAAGCGACACGTTATATCGTCTTCACAAAACATTACAAATATCAAAATGGCAGAAGCTCTTTCGCTTGTATACATCGCGTCACAGATAACCTGTACCGAGATTAACTTCCGCGTACCAAAGATCATATTTTGGCGCCAGTGTTGTACTTTCGACTATGTAAAGGTAAAGGTAAAGCAGTCCCATTACAGGCCTGGAGTGGCCCAGAGGGTTCCAGGAAGTTAAGGTTCCCAGATTTCGTGACAACGGCACAGGATAGTGGTAAGGTTGTCATCCTTACGCACCGGCCGCCTTTACCCCCAGGAAATAACACTGGTACTGATTTCTGTTAGAGTCCGAGTCGACCCCAGGGCCATAGTGCGATCGGAAGGATTTTACGTGAATGAAAAATTTACTGACACCAGCCGGGATTGAACCAACTACCTTCCGATTTGTAGCACAGCACCTTAACCACTGTGCTACCGCGGTCCCCACTTTTCGACTATGTACAACATTTTATTACATTTCAGCTCTGTATTAAAATAATATAAATAAGCGTTACGGGCACAAAAAAATGGATCAATTTTTCTGGAACGTTCTGCATAAGAATCACTCTGACAAATATAGCTTTTCTAACACACTTGTGCTGAAGTTTCCATTGTAAATCTGTGCGATAATTAGAGGCGAAAATGAAGTGTTTCATCATTCCGTCCGTAGGTAAGCACAGCGGTCTGATCTGTGATACAAATCTACTAAACTGAGTTACGTTGAAAACAAGGAACGAAAGAGTGATAATAAAATTTACGTGTTGTGGCAATGCTTTAGAAAAGAAAAATAGCTCCAAATTTTACCACATACAGACCCATATAATAAACACTCATTTCTTTAATGGAAAAGATAAATGTTCTGCGCTTCTGTTCTGAGGAAATCGGAGTGTCTCGTTAATTTGTATCGCAACTTTCAGTTTCTCACACAAACCCCCACAAAACCAGGCGAAGTAATTTCGGACCTAATACTGTGTCTCATATAACACTTTCGTTCAAACCATTTTATGACATGAATAAGATTTTAGAAGATATGAATTAATGCAGCGGAGTTTTAAACAGTGTGCCATAAAGATACCACACCTAAGTAGCAGCGATACCGCACAGTGCAGCTGCGTCACTGACAACTTAACTGCAGGAATTTGGTATATTTGAGAGAATAGAGGGTATTTATTTTACAGTATTTTTTTATGGGTTTTGTTGCGCCTTTCCGACAAAAATACGTACAATTAAAAATGTTGTTTTCTGTGTAAATGGGAATATATCGTGTACCTGAGAGTGTATTGCAGCTACAGCCGCTTTGAAGGTGTTGACCTGTACCTCAATTGCCCTCAGGTCTTCAGGAGGAATAACTTATGCAAGAAAATATTTCTAGTGGTGATAGTGGTAGATTGATGATGATGTGATGAAAACAAGCCCATGTGTCGACCGGTATCTAAAACTCATACAGTACAAAAAAGTATTTTATTCTTCTCTGTTCAACAGAAGTCTGATATTTTGCTTGTAATCAGATGTTACAGAGTACGTATGTAGCAAGCCACAGACTACCATACAACAAATGGTCCACATTCATATTTCATTCATCGACGCCATATTATCGTAGCAACTGACCGAGTAGTTAAAATATAATGCTTATTCCCCCCTCCCCCACTCGATCACTCACAATCTGTTGCCAAACATTTCCTAACTTCGCATGCGCCACACTTAGACAGCTGTACCGAGGTTCACAAGTCGTTGTTTAGACAATTCATCGATATGAGAGGAGTGACAGACCCTTTCATTTAGTACTGTTACACCTAAGTTGTCCGCTCCCAGTTGCCACGCGGTCTAAGGCGTAGGTCTGCGGTCGTTCGCCTGCTGAGATTGTGGGTTAGAACCCCCCCCGGGGGGACGTGGACGTTTGTCTGTTGTGAGTGTTGTATGTTGTCAGGTAGAGGTTTCGGTGACGAGCGGATCACCCTTCCAAAAGAGTCCAACCGACCGTGGTGCATCGTTTTGTGTGATCTAGAAACCTCGTGTATAAGGAGGCTCTGGCCCCCTTGTGGGCTGTCGTGGCAAAAACATACAAACACAGTTTCGTTTCCGCATAGTCGAAATACATGATCAACATTTCCTAATGATTATTAGGAAAAACGACATTCGAACTCGTTATGTAACAAAACTAAGAGGATAAGATCCCACGAAAGACGGGGCTGGCAAGACATTCAGCATGCAGAAATGAGAAATGAGTACAAATGGAAAATTCGAAGTAAATTCGCCAATCTGTTGACCGAGACGAATGGTAAGATAATACAAAAGGTATGTTATATACTGTGTGCAGAAGTCAACTGGATTCAAGTGGTCCAGGATATTTTCATGTTATCAATTTTCATTTTCTAAGGAAAGATGTGCATCGTGGTTTGAAATTAAATCGTACACACAGTTTTCTGGTGTATGCTGATGTTCATATACTAGGAGGAAGCGTGTACAGGATAAAGAAACACGTAGAAGCGTTACCAGTTGCTATGAAGGAGATTGGATTAGAATTAAATGCTGATAAAAGTAAGTACATGGTCATGTCTCGAGATCAGAATGAAGGACGAAGTCACAATATAAAAATTGATAATTGTTCGTTTGAAAGGGTGGAAGAGTTCAAATATTTGGGGAAAATCTTAACATAAAATTCTCTTCAGGAAGAAATGAAGAACAGGCTAAATTCAGGGAATGCTTGCTATTATACTGTGCAGCATCTTTTGTTTTCCAGTTTGCTACACAAAAAAACAAAGCTTAAGATATACATATATATAATTCTGACTGTTCTTTTGTATGGGTGCGAAACTTTGTCGCTAACATTGAGGGAGGAACGTAGACTGAGGGTGTTTGAGAATAGGGTATTGAGGGGAATATTTCGGCCTAAGACGCACGAGGTAAGAGGGGAATGGAGAACGCTAAATAATGAGGAGCTTAAAGATCTGTGCTCCTCACCCAATACTGTTCAGGTGATAAAACCCAGACGAATGAGATGGTCGAGGCATATAGCGCGTATGGGGAGAGATGAGGCGTATAAAGGGGGTTGGTAGAGAAACCTGAGGGAAAGAGACCACTTGGGAGACCCAGCCATAGATGGGAGCACAATAGCAAAATGGATTTTCAGGAGGCGGGATGAGGGGGCATGGACAAAATCGATGTGGCTCAGGATAGGGGCAGTTGGCAGGCACTTGTGAGTGTGGCGATGAAACTTCGGGTTTTATAAAATGCGGAGATTTTGTTGACTGGCTGAGGGACTGCTGCATGGAGTAGAGTAGGTAACACGTGCATCTTGCAGTTTGTAGGAACTGGTACAAATGTGGCAGTGTTAGTAGCGTTTCTTGGAAGATTAAGTTAATTTCTGCTTATGTACTCGTAATTAAGAGCAAAGCCAGAAATGACACACAGGCGAGTGGCGAAAAACCTCCACTCTTTATTAACATTGGAAATGACGTAATTTATAAATTGTAACAAAACGTAATCAGAAAAAAATGCCTTCGACCCCACTGTTTGCTTAATACGGGTATGAAGTTAGATGTACCAGGCTTAAAACAACATCCTCGTGTCAAGAATGAGTACATTTGTAAAAGAAAGGGAAAAAAATACAAAGCCATATGTGGGTTATTTCAGTATGAGGTCTCATATCTTGCGGTTTTACGTTTTACAATTTACAACTGCAGAAAAGGGAATAAATTTTATTGAAATCAGGAGATGCGGTGCTTAAACCAAGCCAAAATATTAAAACATAGAAACTATGATCACAAGTAACGTAAATTTGTCTTTGTTAACGATATGAAAGCATACAGAGACAGTCGAGGTACAGTTCGACACTTTGGCGAACGAGGCGCTGAAAGCAGCTGAATAGTCAGCTTCACGTCCCTGCTGATTTATCCTCGGGTAAAAAGCACCTTTACATGTTGAAAAGTCTGGTTTGTCCATACAGACTATAAGGAAGTTTTCAAAAGCCTTGTTAAACGTCAAATCTGCTACTTTCCCTAGGATGTCACGATCGTGAGAGATTTTAGGAATATCACTGAAAATGTAGATATTGTAAGATGACTTGCCACGTATAATGCAACACGTAGGATAAGGTAACGCAACTCAGTATTTATTAAATAAATTTCAATTTGTTAAAGCTCTTCTTTGTTTCTCGCGTAGGTGATAGTCTCCTTATATTACCTAAAGATAAACAATCGATCCACACACCACAGTACAGAAATGTTTGTGTTTATTTCGCAATCATGTCAAATATGCTCAGGTATCACTATATACCGTCCCGCATATTCTTTCTGTTTGCCAAAATGTGGAATATTTCAATACACTTTTGTAAATTTATACCTTATAAATGTCACGAAAATCCGTCCAGTGTGATCCGCGATGTTCCACATTGGCAAATAGACGTGCCTACAGACTGACGGACGGTGACACGTTATAAATGTAACAATCCGCTTTGGCATTTGTGTTCGATTGCAATTAAGAGGCATGAAAGCCCATAACAAGTTTCCGCAGCAGATCATAATGCACGCAAATGAACCAGCTCAAACCGGTACACAAAGATTAAAACAAACAGATACACAACACAAAGGATCCACAACTGGCGCAAAACAATATAAGAAAGACTTGTATACATTGCATGACATATGTATGAATTCGCTTATGGTTTAAAGAACAAAATCATTAATTAGTAGATAAAACATATGCAGTTAAACGTGACTCTGTCCTTTGTTATTTGCACACTTGACATTTCCCAACAGTTCCATAGCAAAATGACAGCCACCTTTCCTCCCCTTTCATTCTCGCCGCTATATAAAACAACTTACCACTACAGACTGCAGCCATCGTCAGAGAAACAGGTAAGTTTAGTCTATCTATTGGTACTACAGAGAATCTCGCACTGTGGCTGACAGTGTCACAGCAATATTTTGCATCTCTTTTCTTTATAATTCGTATTGTACATGCGAACTTCACCTACGATATAGAGCGGAGAAAGAATACACGTTTTATGGGATTTGTGGTTCACAAAGTGGCAATGAAATATGCTTTTCTCCTAGTATTTCTAAAGTTGGTAGGAATTTAAATGCACATATTGTTTGTCAGAATACACAACGAAGAAACGAACGACAAATAAAACGTCACGCAATTCTCACTTTAAAGACTATGTCTGAAAAATCTTGTAATCAGCTTTTTAAACTATTCACCATTACGTTATTTTAAAACGACGCATTAAAGTTTCAAATCAATTTTACAAGCAGCCCCAAAATCACAAGTACCTTTGCGTTAAATGACGGTATATGTCATTCCCATCGAAATATGTACACAAAGTACAAATGCCTGCCCCCAAAATTCGCCGAAACTGACGGGCGATACTTTATTGTTTGCAGAAGACTTATAAAGCTTCCATTCACCTAATACCCTCCATAATAAATAAACCTATGTTCATCATCTGAGCTGGATCACAGGGTGTTCTGGACAATTTGTTACATTCGTTCAATACGGACACACTGTCCTTGAGAAGATGGATAGCAATAACTTCGGTTGTCTTTATAACAACAACAGGAATATCGCACTGCGAGAAGTTAACTCTTTCGACATGAATATCACAAACAGAACAACATTTCAGACCTAATACATTACACGGAAAATTTCACCTAATTCCACTTTCTATTCTCTGGATTCCGGATTTTTGTGGTGTCATGTAGGGTACTCTGAGCACATCCACAACATATTTGTGTACTACAAATTTTCTCTAATTTAATGTGCTATAAAAACAGTTTAAGTGCACAATAAATGTCTTTACATTTTTGGTTGTTCCATATAAAATACAGTTTTATAAAGATATGAAATTTAACACACAGGTGCTGGGGTTTCGATTGTAACGCATGAGATCTTCAGAGGCGAAAATGAAGTGTTTCATCATCCTGTCCGCAGGTAAGAACGTCGATACAGTCATTGGAATATGATCAAAGCCCTAAGATATCGCGAAAATAAAGAACGTGAGAGTTAAAATAAATGAGAGCATTCGGGGCGACAGCAATGTTTAAGAGCCGAAAGTCTGCATATTCAGACTCCATTACCAAAGTTTCGCACTCGCCGATATAGTGAATGGTGGAATCTTCTTCTTTCCTGTGGAGAGAAACGTAATTACATATGTAACTAACTCGTATTGTGAACGTCATAATTTCAAGAAACTCCCACAAAATCAGAAGAAATAACTTTAAATCCGACAACTTCGCCTCTCATAGGACTTGCGAATTATTTAATGAAACTAATAAGTATAGAGAATTTCAAAATTTCTAACGTACAGTTTCAAATTGGCACAGCACACTTCAAGAAGTGTGTCATATCGAAAGTATCAGTCCTGATACATACACGGCAGAGCAATATTAATGCCTAAGCTAATGACGATGATGAGTAAAATTTGAAGGTAAGGGTTTCATGTGTGTGAGAGGGGCCAACAAACGCTCCTTCATTAGAAACTCCACATTCACTCAGCATTGTGACGAAACAAGCCTGTCATACATTCAGCAGATGGGATTTCAATTCTCAACATATAATATAAATTTTGTGCACGCACAAGACAAATAATTATAGCTACAGCCGTTTTCGAGATAATGCTCAGCTGTACATCTGGTCTGTTTCAAAATTTTAAAGGCGTATATCATAGCAAATAAATCATATTCTTATTAATGTTAGACGCAATAGGAAAACTACTGCTATTACTACTACTAATAATATTACTACTACTACTAGTAGTAGTAGTAGTAGTAGTAGCAGCAGCAGCAATAATAATAGAGGTAGGGTAGTCGTAGCCTGTGGCTGCTTGACTGTACAGGCAAGAGGACCTCACACACATATGATGACAGATATCTAAACCTAGAGGTTTTGAAGGTGCAATCAACATTTTCTGCACCCTCATTCAGTATACGTTCTGCCATTTGGCTTGTAATAAGCTATTCTATATCGTGTAGGTAACAAGGCACAGAGAATCATATTATCGATAATTCATACAAATCTAACGACTTTGCATACTAGACATAGGAATAGGCAGTATCATATTCTGGTAACTTTCTAGCAACAGGTATAAATGTAAGTACAGTTACATTTTGCTAACTAAACGTGGAAACTATTAATCAGACGCTCCGCACAAAGACGTTATTTTATGAGTCATTTTGAGCATGAGGAATGGTGGTAATGGTGGTGGCAGCGGTATATGTTGCAGTGCTGAATACAACACTATGTGCCGACCAGTATTTAAACTCTTGCAGTAAAGAAGTATTTTATTCTTCTCTCTTCAATAGAAGTTCTGATATTTTGCTTGTAATCAGCTGTTATACAGTACGTATGTAACAAGCCACAGACTAACACACCATCAATGGTCCAGAGTCACAATTCATTCATATGCCATCGACGGCATATAATCTTAGCAACTGACAGCGTCTTTAAAATAAAACGCATATTTTCCCCTCTCTATCTATCTCACTCTCTCTATCGACAAAACGCATGCGACACACTTAGACAGTTGGACTTAGGTCCAGAGTTTGTTGTTTCGGCAATTCATCGATTTGAGGGGTGTGAGAGACTTTTATTTAGAAACGCTGAACTTACAGAATTCTTAAAATTGGAATAAATCTTCAGTTCATCATTAAGAAAAAATCTCACATATTGTTGATTAATATTGTGTAAAGAAAGACGTACATCGTGCGATGTGAAGGAACTGGTAAGCGGCTGGCTGTGTTAGCAGACTTTGGGGAAGATGAAGGTAAACTATATTTAATTAGTCAAGCGATGCCAGAAATGACAGAGTGGCATATGACGACATATGTAGATATTTGAAACTGGGAGTTAAATTATTAATTTAACAATAAATAATCACAAATAATATCGTCAACACAGCAATATACTTATTGAATTATATGAAGTTTCAGCCTTCAAACAACATCACAGACCGAGCATGACTTCATTTGAAGTAAAAGGGAAATAAAAAATATATATATGCCACTGCAGTATGAGTTATAACTTTCAGTTTTTCTCTTCGAACTTTACAACTGCATGAAACGAAATAAACTTTCCAGGCCCCACGTCATTAGACACACACACACACACACACACACACACACACACACACACATACATTCAGTAGGATTCCTCTGAAGGAGCGATCAGCCCGTCACATACACCGCTACCCAAACAACACGTAACAAACACACGAGACGACCAACCATGCGCTCCGCGGAATTCGAACTCGTAATTCCAGAAATTGAGGGGCGTTAGATCGTATGGCCACTGGGATCAGAAGGAGGCTTCATTAATGTACTGAAAAAGAATCCTTCTGATGGTAAATTCCAAAAACTTGCAATAAGTTTATAAGTTCAGACAATTATTTCTTCTTCCTTTTGCATTTAATTTCAAAATATAATATATATCGTTAATGACTTAAATGATACTGCACAAAGAGATTATCTAAAATCAGCAACATTTAACATTTTCAACTAATATGTACAAAACATTCCGAAAAGATAATTAACAAATATTATACCGACTATGTCGCAAAGTATATTGTGTACAGATGAAACCGTAACGAAAAACATCAAGATGACAGTGAGACTTCACGCTGAAATATGAGTGGTTTTATTTTTTGCTTACTTAATTCTACATAATAAATGTGCAATTGTATCGACACCAAATTTTACCCGTTTTCATGGTCATTCACACACAGAAGGATGTCTTCCATTACATTTCTTAGCTGTAAGCCCTGACCGCCTCACACAACGGCAAGAGAAGAGAAGTGCCAGTACATCTGCTCTGTCGGAAATCGGAACCCGAGAGTTCTTTGTTTATCCGAACTACATAATCAACCTCATCATCTAACGTTTTATCCATTACCACTTTGTAAAGACAGACGTGCATTGTGCAATTTAAAGGAACTGGTACCAGTCTGGCAGTGTTAGTAGAGAGTGGGGAAGATGGAGGTAACTTGTGCCTAATTAATTTATGCGATGCCAGAAAGACAGAGAGGCTAGTGGTGACACATGTTAATATTTGAAACTGGGAGATAAATTATTAATATAACAATAAGTAATCATAAAAAATATGGCCAACCCAGCTGTATACTTATTGCATTATATGAAGTTACATGTTTCAGGCTTCAAAAAACATCGGCAGATCAAACATGAACACATTTGAAGAAGAAGGGAAATAAAATATATATATTCTACTTCAGTATAAGTTGACGTATCTTGCTGTTTTACTCATTATACTTTACAACTTCACTTTATCCCCATCCCTCCAATTATTAGAGGGTTCATTTCATTCTGTACCACAACGAACCACAAATGGCCAAGGCTGCCTTATTGTTGAGGTTTCTCGACCACACGTAATTAGACACACACACACTCGTTAGGACTCTTCTGAAGGAGCGATTAGCCCGTCACAGAGGTCGGTACCCAAACAACACGTAACAAACACACGAGACGACCAACCATGCGCTCAGCGTTACTCGAACCCGTAAACCCAGAAATCGAGCGGGGTTAGACCGTATGGCTAGTGGGATCGGAAGTTTGATTCACTAAAATACACAAAAAGAATGCTTTTGTTAGTAAATTCGAACAATTTCTAGTAAGATTATAAGTTCAGACAATTATTTTCATATTCCATTTGCATTAAATTTCTAACCATATTTTCTCTCATTACTAACTTAAACGATATTTTACAAACAGAATATTTAAAATCAGCAATATTTGGCATTTTTACCTAATACGTAAAAAAGATTCCAAAAAGATAATAAACAGGTATTATAAAGAATATATTGCAAACACTTTCTGTACAGATGAAACTATAAAACGTTAAACTGCAAGATGACAGTGAGCCTTCACACTGAAGTACGAGTGGTTTAATTCTTTTTCCTTACTTGTTTCTACTCAATAAATGTGCAGTTGGTTTGACGCCGTTTTTTCCGTACTCATGGTCATTCACACACAAAAGGATTTCTTCCGTTACGTTTCTTAGCTGTAAGTCCCGACCGCCTTACACAAGGGCAAGAGCCTGAAGCACCATTTAATACTGCACTGGTAGACACGGTGACGAAGGGAAGTGCCAGCATATCTGATCTGTTGGAAATCGAAACCAGAGAGAGCTTTCCTTATACGAACTGCATAATCCAGCTCATCAGCAGCAGCAGCAGTGGTAGTTGGAGTCGTATTGCTGGTAGTCAAGGGTGTTACATAAAACGTGTGCGTGTTTGCTTCCACAGTGGTACTGGCATTTATTGGACTGACCGCCGGGGCAGCAGTACCCTGCGAATTTGCTTGCCCGGATATTTATATGCCAGTGTGTTGTTTTAACGGCGGCAAAAACGTAACCTTTCCTAACGACTGTGGAGCCAAACTTTACGAATGTATGCACCCGGGAGCACGTAAGTTATAAAAAAATACCATACATATACTTGAACAGTTCTGCACACCACAATAATGGTTTCGTGATCTAAAGAAATTGGGGCAGTATTTATCGGAAATTGTAGGTTTATTTTACACGATACTTTATAAATATACAAGTTATCCTAAATATATGTTATACAAAATTCTCCGTTTCCTACCTTGAAAACAATTTAATGCAATTATCAACAGAAAGTAACATACGTGGTGAATGAGAAAACATTTGCAAGTCATATTCAATAAGATATTTCATTATTCATTGATGGATTTTATAATATCTTTCGTTAAATGAAAGAATTTTTTATCAATACTAGGGTAAATTGAAGTCTATCCTAACTCGCATTACCTAAGCAATGTCCTCAATTAAGTGCCATTTATTGTATGAAATGTATGTGCAAATAACATGCAGTTTCGCTAGCTAAGGAAATTCTGGGTTTCAAACAAAGAGGGTTTAAATATCAAACATTTAAAGGTAAAATTTGAGAATAAAGATTACGATGATGACGTCGATGATAATGATGATGATAATAATAATTATTATTTGTAAACGTACGCATGCGCTTCTGTCAGGACTCATTACCTGCGACTTTACCATTCATAAATATAAGAGTATTACTGAAGAAAGATCAGCAACTCACGTCAGTTCACACATGTTCACGGCGTCTGAATTCAGTTCAGAGCAGGTCTTTTTAATTCATCTAAGCAGATTTTTATGACCGCCATTTTTATATAGACCGCAAAGTGAATGTTAAAGAAGCAATATTCAAATGAAGAATCAAAATTAATTTAAGTGTTTTTCACAACATTTTCAATATATAATGTACGTCTCACAGAATCATTTTTATGGTACCGAAATTACTTGCACACCGGACAGTATCATTTTGATCGAAGAAATTCAAATTCATTCCATAAAGTGCTTCTGAACAAACTGAACGCAATTCGTTTCAATATTTCCTTTATTATCGCACTCTAAGAACAGCCTGTTTTTCCTATTTCTCTAATACGCCTGTCTTATTTCTGCAGATCTTAAAAATTGTGAACCGTGTGGGCCTAACATGTGAGGACTGAAGAATAAAGACTGATCGTCGCATCACTCTCACCATCAGTTACAGTTACGTAGTGAACCAAAAAATGCACACTGGAAAAACATGCACATTTTACAGTGTGCTAATGCTTCAATGCAATAGTGTAAATATTCCTTCAATACAGAATATGGAACATTGTGAAAAAATCCGTATCATCAGTTCATTTTACAGTATCTGATGATGGGTTTTAGTAATTTGGGTAATGGTACA
>Ga0123357_10005699_pt1 | contig 14977 bp, 14 predicted proteins | sample TergutEmb28metaG_FD_89873 | JGI IMG/M metagenome (GOLD analysis project Ga0123357, IMG submission 89873) | Embiratermes neotenicus P4 segment gut microbial communities from Petit-Saut dam, French Guiana - Emb289 P4 | ecosystem: Host-associated > Arthropoda: Insects > Digestive system > Gut ...
AAATAAAATACCATTTAAGACATATATCAAATTCTGACACCCACATTTCTCACACTGTGAGTAGAGTTTGTAAACTGGCTAATTCCACAGTAATTCCTCTCAGGTCCCAAGAGGCATAAATTTAAAGACCAAATTTTTGGAAAATGCACTTCTATTGTGGAATTAAAGCTTATGACCAGAATGCTATGACAGGTACAACCCAAGATCATGAATATTTATAAAGTTCAAACCACATGCTTCATGCAAAATGTCAGTACAATTTGTTTTACAGGGATCAAAATTGGGAAAATAAACTACAGGCCAGTCTAATACATGATCAGGAGCAATTAATATGTTACATGATGTTATAATGATTTTAAAAAAAAGTAAAAAGTAAAGCAATCCCTTTATCGTCCTGGACAGGGCCCAACAGGGTACAAGGAGGTTGAGGCAAGACAAGCATAATAGAGCTAATGCATATACTATATGGCATCAAAATCACAACACATAATTATTACATATTCAGATTAAAAAAAAACAATTCTGAATAATTGTTTTGCACTGATATACTGTATGTTAATTCAATCCAAAATCATGTTCTGTGTAAACAGTTCCACACAATACAAGTACATCACTCTTAGAATTGTCATGTGATCAGGCCAGCATATAAGGGTAACAAGTCACACAGGTTCCCCACGGCTTAAAAATAAATAAACAAAAAAAAAAAAACCCCCACTGTGGCACAAATGTTACTGCTTGCTTGAAAATGTTCACACATTCTGAATACTGTCACACATAGTGAATACATAAACAAGTTCATTTTATATCGATTTAAATAATATCTGAGCAAGCACAATATAATCAATAATGCATCATAATTATACAAAAATTGTAACTAATTATGTAGAATTCCTTGTAAAGATGCTATGTGATAAATGTTACACACTTTATACTGGCTGAAATAGATAGTATTCCTTAACCTATACATATGCAAGGATGCTCTTTAACTGTATATTCGGACCAGTGTTTCCCACCCACGGTTCCGCCGAACATCGTTAGGAATTCCGCGACAAATCACGGAATAAATAAATAAAAAAATAAAATATCGCGATAAATTTCAAGTATCCCAAGAAACATGGCAGAAATTGGTGTCTGACAGTTGGCATCACTGCGATACCAACTGCCTCTTTCTGTTATATTTTATGTTAAGCATCCCGTTGTTGTGTACAACCATATAAAAGGAAATAGATACCTTCGCGTTTTCACTCTGTGCATTGAGATATAATTGTTACAAATTAGGCCAAATAAATGCGTACACTAAAATGTTTTATTTTACAGAACACCAACATGTTTCAGGTCTCACTGGCCCATCATCAGGGAGTGCGGTATCTTTCGTTTTGTACAACTGCACTCCCTGATGATGGGCCACTAAGGCCCAAAACATGTAGGAGTTCTGTAAATTAAAACATTATAGTGTGTGCATTCAGTTGGTATAACTTGTAACAGAAATAAATACAATCAACACGGCTCTTTAATGTGTCAGCAACCAAATGTTACCAATGTAAAATCAGTTGCTGAAAATACATGAATTAGAAGTTTTATCAGCACCAACAAACGCACTATTCTATATTCTATATTTTATATTATATTCTATAATTATGCAATATGTGTTTATACGTATTGTGTAAAAATATACAGGACAGTGCATTTGTTGGTGCCGACAGAACTTGTAATTCAATTCACAATGCACGGAATGAACAATATGAAACACAAAATACAAGTCGTGTTGACGGTTTTTATTTCCTTTATAGGATTCTCTGCTTTGTTTTGTTCAGTTCGTATTTAAGGCTATATGTATGTAACTGTGCAGCGTCTGTGTTCATTCCGCACTGTTATACAGCCGCCATCACGGATGGCGATTGAAAGGCTCCTCGCTCTCAACTTCTCATGGCCTGTAAACGTTTTCGGACGCGAGGCTTCCTTACGGACAAAAGATCGGGAACTCTGCTTAACAATGTAATAAAATCTTACTAACTGGAAATCTTCTTTTCACTACCGAATACCACCAAAGAGGATTGTGCGGTGGAAATGCTTTAGGCTAGTATCTGCGAACTGTCTGGTTCATATCGACGGCACAACACTGTTAACTCTGTAACAGGCTTTTCGTGGGTTTCCTAGTCCCTTCGTGCAAATGAGGGACAGCATAAAAGATAACCGATTTACGCATAATGTTACATTACGACGCTCTCGCGTAACTAGTTGAATGTGCAAAGGGGGACGTATTACCTCCACGTTAAAGAATTCTCCTGTTCTTAGATAAATATTGCGGCGATAATGCGTTCCCTTTGCATAGATGCGACACGTGCGCTACATCACGCCATGAACAATGACAATTTTACGTCGCCGGCAATGATAAAACGTAAAGTGCCCGATATTCTTGACCGATTTTACCCAAATTTGGATTTTCATAGAAGTCCCCAATATCAAATTTCACTATAATCCGTCCAGTGGGAGCCGGACAAAAGGACGCAAAGACAGACATCATGAAGCCAACAGGCGCTTTTCGTGGATGCGAAAACGCCTAAAATGAACTGACCAGAAGAAAAGAATATATGTACGTTCCACAGACCATTCTTCAGGAAGGACCAACACGATATACATCATGTTATGGAACACAAACTCAAGTTTAATATTTCTCCTACTGTTGTCCTAAGTGAATCCAATATACTAAAGTAATTTCAGGTTTGTATTGTACACGCTATTGCCAATGAGCCAGCAATGCCGAACGACGTTGGAAAAATAACAATTCCGTATCTGTAAGGCATTGTGTAATGTGCTTGTCTTGACTGACGAATAATACGGTATATACAAGGGCAAGACATTTTTTCTCTCCTCCAAAACGTCCAGGCCGGCTCTGGGAACCACGCAGCCTCTTGTACAACGGCCACCAGACACGATTTCTCCGGGGGTAAATTAGCCGGGGCATAAGGCGCACCACTCACCTCCAACCAGTGCCGTGGTTAAGAATGTGTGGAGCTACACCTCCACTCCCCTTCTAAGCCTTCATGGCGTGTAAAGGGACAATTTTACCTCTACGTTTTTACATATACAAATTCACAGTGAACGGTGTGTCAATTTACGAACCCCGACATCCTCTACAGTACAATGATGTCATAACATTATTATAACACGATTCGGCAGATATGTGAAACATGTGACTTGTACAGCTGTTCATACTCATCGTGTACCAATAACATATTGTAGGGCCAATATATAGTACGGTCCATTATGAGAAAAACCAACAAGCGCATATGTAGATACGTGAATTTATTACACTGTAGACGTATTTGCGTCAAAATTTACCTAGCAATATGTGCACACCTTAACGGCTTACAGTTGCATTAAAAACTTTCTGCAGAATAAGAATGAGCTACGAGATGATCTTTCGATGTTGGCTTACATATTTTCGTATCACGGTTTCTTATTTTAAAGTTAGATGGAAGAGTACTGTGTGGCTTGGTTCTTGTACATAAATATATTCTTTGTGGTAACTAGAAAGGTTAGCACTGGACCCCTGGAGGACATGTTAACATACCGCATTCTCACTCCACATTTCTGAATCTGTTTCCACTTTTTCCACGTTGTTTCCAATGAAAGGGTGTGACGAGTCAGGTGTACAATGGCAAGGGAAATAACATTAACTTTCTTAAATAATTCCCTACAAGATGGTCTAACCATGACCGCTCTTCCCAATCATTCTAATTTATCTATCAACCCAGCAAGCGACACCATATAATTTGATACAGAACCGTCCAATAAACCACAATACATATTAAATAAACACCGCGCAACAATCTGATAAGCATACTATTGGCAGAACTGAAATACGGAGTTACCATGTTATGAAATGTGACGTATAACAATTCCGGTGCGTTCGCTCAATCTTGTTAATTATCTTGACAGACACATTTTAATAAAGTAATGACTTTGCAGTAAACAGGTACAACTGCATTTTAACTAGCCAAATGCCCGTCACATGACACTTCCGGTAACACCAAGCTCGTCTTAATTCTTGCTAGCAAAGTCACACCCGGTATCCATAGCAGCCACGTTCGATGCTCAACTCCTCTTATTCTCAGGGCGTACCTCACAGCGAACGTCTCGTAACCCGTCATACGACGGGCCAACATAATATTCACGTACTCCGCGGCTTTTGTGGTCTGTCGTTTCTTTATTTTCAGAGTAAGGGCGTTAATCATTCCAATCGCAGCGCTGTGTGATTTTTTTTAACTGTATTATATGCTCCAATGTTTCGTCTGCATAAGTGTGTCCCTCACGGAGAACAGACCAATGGTAACCACAACTAGGATGTAACTCATACGCGATATTTTATGCATATATGGAGATTATATATACAGTACAAAAATTGAACTGATATATATATATATATATAAATCAGTGGTACTATATATATATATATATATATATATATAAGTTCAATTTTTGTACTCTACTTATAAGTGATAACATTAGCTCAATACGGATAAACCAAACGACGAGATCTCGTTCAAAGTTTAGAATACGCACCTTTACTAATGAATATATACTGCAAAGTTCTCCTCTTTACACATTTTGTGATCTGAAGATGGCCCACAGTGGCCGAAACATGTCGTCGTCAGCATAAAATAAGATACAAGACAGTTGTGTTTTGACGTACCCACCCCCTTCCCAATTGCTTATAACACAACGGGGATGATGCACCTGAAGATTAGTTCATACGTTTCTTGGGAATACCGACCGATTAATACCGGGTTATCCCGATGGTATACTCTGCGCCAAAAATACAGCATGTTTACAAACCTTTTAGCTCATTGAACCAGTTACACTTAACTTTGTCCAAATATTTAAATAGATCAGGCCGGCTCAACCCGTCCGCGGAGACTTTCGAAGTGAGAATACGTCTTCCAACACTGATCCTGGCGAAGCCGAGACACAAAGCCGAACCAATTTTGAAAACTTATGAGACTGTTGTTTATAGGAGACATATATTACATTGTTGTGGGCCGAGCAGCTCAGTCGGTTTAGCGACTGACTACGGGCTGGACGATCCCGGATCGAATACCGGCGGGGACGAGATTTTCCGACCGTCCAGACCGGCCATGGGACCCACCCAGCCTCCTGTAAAATGGGTACCTGGTCTTTCCCGGGGGTAAAGTGCGGCCGGAGCGTGCTGCTGACCACTCACCCCCTTCTAGTGCCGCCGTCATGGAAGAGTAGAGCTATACCTCTACCCACCGTCTGGGCCACACCGGGCCTGTAACGGGATCACTTTACCTTTACATCACACTGTTAATTCACTTTGTGAAAATGCGTTAAAAATAGCGACACACCAGCCCATATAGCGAATTACTCGCACATTTTTAAAACCAATTATTTCTATATTATCAATATATTTGCACTGCACATGTTGTACAGAAAATAGACACTACAAGTATAGCCTACACATACACACATACACACACACATACATGTACACACATACATACATACATACACATACATACGTGTACATACATACATACAAGTGTACTTATTCATTCTTCGTTCCGAGTACTGACTGAATTTCATGCCGACCGCATCCGGACCCAAGTTTATCGAAGTCGACCGTACCACATGAAAGGTTGAGGGGAGCCGACCTGGATCTTTACCAAGAGAACTACTAGTACATTTTACTAGTGTCTCACACGCTACCTCCTCCTTCGCAACCACATCTTATACAAAAATTCCATTTTCCATTTCCTAGCCTCTAAACATCTCAACAACACACGTCTGGCATTCTCTTTACATGACCGTAACGAGTATTTTTATTTTTCCAATTCCTTTATAATTTTTCTCAAGTTTCCACACTCCTGCCAACAACCACGCTATCCCCGACTAATTCCTTCCCAACACAGGATTCTTTCTATATATGATCTTTTACCCCAACTGAAAACTGTTTCTCTACACAGTGCTACTGAACTCTTTTTAAGCAATTGTGATACCACATTCCGCCGTTCCGTATGTACATGCATATCTTACCAGTTTACTTATTTCACTTAAATTACAGTCCTGCTGCTTCTTCCACACAAACGCTAAACCGATACTATAAAGTCCCTCTATCATTTCCTTAGCGCCAACTTCTCGCATTCATACTGTCTTTTTGCCTTTCATAACACTGCTGCACCGGATCTGCCACACACACACACACACACACACACACACACATACACACACACATACACACACACAAAATCCGATATCAGTATTTTTAATCCCGTAACGTTACATCTCCTGGTCTCTCTACTCAGTTCCATTTCGGAAAATCCAATTGCTGCACAACTCGGCACCCCAAGTAATTTCTTACAAAAATGACCATATACATTGTCTGTTTCTTTCCATGCCTCATTCCTCACCTAGCCGTTGATTCGCGCACCATTTCATAAATAATTTCCAGTGAATACTCCCTTATATGAGGGTTTGCTGACACATTTATCTGAGCTTGGTAACCTTATGCGGTAGCTAATGTTTTCTGTTTGCTCCACCACCCTGTGCTATCCAATGTAACACCTAAACAATTAAACTTATCCACTATGCCGATGTTCTGCCCGTCCACACTCCAGCTGTACGTATGCTTTAATTTCTCTCCCTTCTTGAAAAGTAAATTATATGGCAAGTTCCACTTTTAAAATATTTGTCTTTTTTTATGGCTCGACAGCCCTAGTATGCACAGGCCTTCTCATTGTTGAGTTTTCTAGATTGCACTCAGGCACACCACACTCGGAAACGACTTCTCTGGACGAGTAATCGGTCCGTCGCCGAGACCTGTACTTGAAAACACACACCCCTCACAGAAGGCACACATCTATGCAACCGACGGGATCCGGGGAATGTGTCCCTTTTGTGTCAATAGTCTTATATCGTTTATAAAACTGTGAAATGGATATGGATTCGAACCACAACCTTGTTCAACCTCTCTTATCCGCGGTGCACAACTCATAACATTTTGTATCCTGACACACTGCTTCTACACAACTGACATTCGTACTTACGGATGTTTTTGTCATTTCACACCACACTGCATCGCTATCAACACAACAAATGCCTTCTGAAGTTGTACCTGTACAAGGCACCAACATACTCGACCTCCATTTTGGAAATCGGAAAGTTTCGAGTATTCGGAAGACCACGGCTTATTGTAGAGTACACAAATTCGGAAATGTAATTATGCATAGCGTAACAATTCTGGGGAGTTCACTCACTTCTGTTCTATGATTTCGAAAACCCTAAGAAGCAGAAAAATTATAAAAATGTTTCGCTTCGATAAATATTTAGCGAAATACTACCCAGGTACGCGCAGCAACGTACAGCGGGTGTTATTTTGATCTCATAATAACCAGAACTGGAATGTACTGACACATGTTTTAGCAAAAATCTTTAAAATCAAATTTAATGAAAATCCGTTGAGCACTTTTCGATTTGTTACATGCGGACAAACGTAGAGACATGTGGCGAAGTTAATACGGTCACTGCAGCAACTGCTCATTGAAAATGTGCCAAGAAAGTAACAGCGACGAAGGTAAAAAATTGTAATAAAGTAACGCTTGTAATACAATGAATACTATATTTTAAATAAATAAATACATAAATAAATAAATGTAAACACACATACATGCAGACATCTAAATTCATGTGGGAGGAAGCTTTGTCGACTTCACGAATCTTCGTGTAATAATCTTCGAAAACAAGAGTTAGAAAACGTATGCACGGACTTAACAGTTTAGCGGCATTCCTTCCTTTTTATTTAATTATTCTGAATATCGCAACTTAAGAAAATAACGGTACTGAATATAAAATATGTTTCAATTTCCTCTAGAACTTTTGTCCAGAATATTTTTGTTCATGAATATTTGTCGATTGACGCTGGAGATGGACGCGCGTGCACACATACACACACCCAAATACACACACACACACACACACACACCCACACACGACGGTCTTCGTGAGAGGTGTCCGTTATTTTTGTACGATTTCAGCAAAAACTGAAGTGTTTACACCAATTTTAACAGAACTCCAAGAAGTACAAACAATCCGTTTAATGACTCCAGTTTATTTCATGAATACAGACATCTGCGCAATGTTCTGCAGTTGACTTGTCTAAAAATCCACCAGGCCAACAAAACGTCAGTTATAAACTGTTATATTCACGGACGCACTGCTGGAAGATTATTTTAACGGTACGTGACTTTAAAGCAGCTGGTTATTTCAGGAACATCCAAGCCACCATCTTCAGTACCCTGCTGAATGTGTAATTCAGTTGGACAACATTGTACGTTCTCTTACAGTCTTCAACCTTATTGTCGCTTTGTATATTGCAAAGTACACTTCTTGCTTTCAAAGTAAAACAGACCAAACCATAATAAATAATTCTGGCAAATGTTTTCGAAAAAAGGATTACTAACAGGAATCCAATCTAAAACATAACTTTAACCTTAAAATTGTTATTTATATCCGTCTGTATCCAGTTTTTTTTTAATAAGTGACCTTGTTGGTATCACCTACCAAGGAAGACATGGAGTTTATTTTGTGTGACCAGCAAATAAATGACCGCCTCCTCCCAAAATATATATATATATATACACAAATACATATAAATGCAAGCAGTGCCTTGTTTGGTAAAGAGCACTTCAAGCGACAATATTAACAGCCCCAAGGGAAATGGACAGCAAGCTCTGGTCAGACTTCAAGAGCAACTTTGCCTTAAGTCAATATTGACATTTAGAAATTTTCTTCTTTGTTGCTTACAGAAGGCAGAAAAGAGACAGAAACACTGTGCCACTCTTTTCCGTACTGCCGCTATAGCATCCCACACTCTGTCTCATCAAAAGATGGAGCAGCCTCCTTTTACTCTGAAGAGGACAAGAAGTGCCCCAAGCGAATACGGTCAAATTACCGCGACTGGCCTGCACAACCAGACAAATTGGAAAGGTACACAACATAAGATGTCAGCTACATGTTGGGAGTCCAGGAATTGCAGCTGTGTTCGCCAACAGATGGTACAACAAACATGTGCAGTGCGGGAAAGCAATTGACGGCACTAATTACCCAAGTAGGTAAACTCCACAGATCGTGAGGTAAAGCATGAGAAGAAAGCTACGAAAATAATAAAAAGTAAATAGGAACAGGCGAAAAAAAAAAAGAAAAGAAAAGAAATCTGGCAAACCACTTGCATGGCAGCCATAAATCTTTTTGTCATTAATTTGAACTGTGAATGTACAGCAGTGGATGGGAACAACAACACGGAAGTACACAGCATCCCCAGCGAGCGCCAGATGTGGACCATCCATCATCTCATTTTAATGTCACTCCCATACCTTACTACACTTTGTATTCATTTCCTTCATTGTCAATTTCCACCCACTTTCCATCTACGTGGGCAAGGAAGTTTCTTGCAACTTTTTACAATTTATCAACCATTAAAATCTTAAGTTGTTGTGAAGCCCCAGCAAAATGGTGTACAACGATAAATCGCTTAACTTATTGGGATAAAGACCCAACAGTTGCTCGCAACCTTTCTCCATTCCCATCTTGCCATTTAACGTCAGCACTGCAATGATCACTGTTAATTTAAGGTACGCCAGTGAAGTTATTTGTGGATACAGGAACACATATGTCACAGGACTTACATGATTAAGAAACAAAAATCACAATCATGCAAGATAACAATAAAATTATCATCTAAAGTGCTAATGTGACAGAGAATGCAATTCTACGTTGGTCCTGTTTTAAAATTTAAAAAGTAACCTGACCCGCCTCTACATCTGTGTTGACAAGGTATAGTGACAGCACCTTTTTAAACAGGTGACCTGATATCGACACACTACTACAAGAACACGAATATTTGCACTTGTGTAAAGGCGTGCGTGCACGCATGCACACAAAAATTCACTTTCTATGTATCATGGTCATGGACAGCAAGGAATTTATGAAGCCGCAAGCACACAACTTTATTGTCGTTTCTCAAAACCTGGATACACAGCTTTCAACTGCAACCTGGCAAATCATAACAAGACTGTGATCCCCATGTCCCCAAAATTCACCACTTTTGTCGTCGTCGCCATAATCACCAACAACAAGAACAACAAAAACAACAGCAGCAGCAGAAGCAGCGGCACGGTAAATGTCAGGTGGTAAAAATATCAAATACAAATATGTATAGCAAAAGAAAAAGAAAATAAACGCACCGCATGAAAAATATTTTGGTGCATTCATACTGACGTGGGAGAATACTACAATCTTTACTTCTCCGCCTATGTAATACGTACCTGTCTCACCGTGAGAAGACTGTTACAAATATTAAAGTTCCCTTTAAAATTAATATAAAAATAATAATTTTGGATCATGCAATCTGCCATTTAACATGAAGGCTCAAGTGTACATTTGAACAACCCCTGAACCACCTAACGCATTAAATCCAACCTACGCTGATCATCATCGCACGGAAGTGGAAACCATCAAGTTCTTAGGTTTGCAATTGGATAATCAGATTATCTGGAAGAAATACATTCAACTCTTGCCCAGGAAATTGAGTTTTGCCTATTTCCTCATGGGGCGAATGTATTATATATTACATATTGATTCTTTAAAGATTGCTTTCCTCATTTTTATTCATCAGTCAAAGATGGTACAATATTCTGGGGTAATCAACACGATATAAGATGCTTCTTTTTCAAAAAAGGGTTCTTGGTATAATGCTAGGATTGGACTACAGTAGTTCATGTAGGGCTTGGTTTAAACTGCTTGAGATATTAACTGTACCATGTCTACGTACTTATTCATCGGCGACGTTCGAGATCTGTAATTACTCTTACTTCAAAACTAATTTTTCTGTACAATTCTATACATACAAGGCAGAAAAATCATCTTCATAAACTACTGGTTAAATTTACATCGATACAATGGGCATTACTTATTCAGCCATTAAGATATTCGATAAATTGCCACTGGACATTATCCAATTTTAACATGACAAAATGCAGTTCAAGACTGCATTTACTTACTCATTTTTTCATTCTGTGGATGAATTTTTAGCATTTCGGTAGTGTTTAGTCTATCCTTCATACTGTTAAATAATTGTGCTTAATTTTGATACAGTGTTGTATTTCACGTATTATCTAAAACTGTATATATTACTTTTATCTTGACACGTTTCATATCCATCGGTCATTTTACCGATATTGGATCTACAAAATGTATTTATGTAAATGTGAATTTCACGCAGCAAAGCCCTTCCCGAGAACATAAGCGTTATCTCACATGGACAAGAAACTTGACGTTTCATCACCGTTTTTACAAAAACCTGACTATGGTCTCTATTTCGAGTCATTTAATCACGACCCATTTCAGTAATATTCTCCCATCCACACCTGGGCCTCAAAAACGGTCTATTTAATTCAGATTTTTGCAACAAACGCACAACGATGTTTTAAATCACACACAACTCACTCTTTTGCGGATGTTTATTATCCGTCACCTGGTCTGCACCTCAGGTATAGGTTATCATCAGGTCATTACACCAGGACATGAATGCATACAAAACTAAGTACTTAGTTTTGAATGCACACAAAATTAAGTACTTAGTTTTGTATGCATACATGTTCTTGTATAATGGCCTGATGATAACCTATACCTGAGGCCCAAATCAGGTGACAGATAATAAACATCCGCAAAAGAGTGAGGTGTGTGATTTAAAACATCGTTAACACTTGGACATTACACCAACGGGGATGCTTCATGTGAAGATAATTTGTGCAAAGCAAGAGATTATCCAAAGATGCAAGAACCTGAAAACAAAACTATACAATCGCAATGCCAACATGCACTTAATTTCTGTAAGCATACACGTTCTTGTGTAATGACCTGACGATAACCTACATTTGAGGTCGAATTTGGTTGCCAGATAATACAACCTTCGCAAAAGAGTGAGTTGTGTGTGTGACGGTAAACATCGACATACGTTTGAATGTTACACCAACGGGGATGCTTCATACAGAGTTCGCTTGGAACTGACAACTGCATGCAGTTCTCTTTTAACTCATATGTGCTACAAGCCCCACTCAACTCGTCCTCCTTCATTAGATCATCTAAACAATTTGGTGAAGAGTGAAGTAATGTAGGTGTTCAATGTGCAATTTTCTCTAGTCGCCTGTTACTTAAGTCCAAATATTCTCCTCAGCACACCCGCCAAATATCAGAGACAAAAATTAAGGCTCTTATTAAAGTTTTTAAACAGCGTGTTTATGATGAAGCTATGTGAACTGAGTGGTAGCAAGCACATCCACATTCTAAACTACTTTACGAGATTTCAGACTTCCGCCGCAGTTCAGGCCCCCTCTTCTTGGACGTTAAGCGACGTAAGTTTGATAGCTGTGGCCGACGTTTCAGGACAACCTACCAGTCCTATCTTCAAGGTTCAGGCAGCCCAAGCAGTCTTCTTGGACCGCTTGACACATGTAGATGGGATCTACAGGTTGTTTCGAAACGTCGGTAACAGCTATAAAAATTACGTCGCGTTAACATCCCCCAGAACAGCGAACGCCTAACTTGCTTTAAATTTCTATGTGAATGGAATTTGCTAAATAACATAAATTCGCCAAATTCTTTAAGAATATATTAGCTATATTTACACAACCAACTCTTGTCACATAGCTTACAGAATTACTCAATGAAGGAAACTCGTTACATTCTCTAGACTTTTTAATATGACAGCCATTCTTTAAATAGTTACTGATAACGAAAAATGTAACTAAATGGGATCTGTCGACTCTTACATAGCCAAAATACAACATAAACTTCAGCATTCCAGTCTTTCTTAGGGTATAGAATCTTGAACATGCCAGTTTCACAATCTGAATACAACTGTACAAGAAATTTCAAACAACTCCATAATCAATATCTGGGCTCAAATTAAACAACATAGAAAAAAAAATTCATTTTGGACTACTGAGACTCTAACAACATGTTGCTGGACTTTAAAATGCCACAATCAATAAGAATCGCTTAGGCATCATGTACAGGTGCACAAATTTTCCAAAAACGTAGGAGCCACCTCAAATTTCTAAGTGCCTGAAGGATGACAAGAAGTAATTTTCATACTAAGGACCCATAAATATTTGGAGCCACCAAATAAAACTTAGTTGCCCAGGATTTGTGCACCCTTGGGTATGATATTTACCTGAGGGTAGCCTATATAGAGAAGAATGACAAAAAATAACACTTCATGCTGGATTTTTGGAAAGGCCAGACAAGTGCTTTTCAAATATTCCGACTTTCTCACCTTCAAATTCGTGCAGAATTAAGGTTGTGTGTCACAGACATGGAAAGAATGGAACTAAAAGTAAGAACATAAACACTAAATAAATACAATGGTCCTACAGTTACAGAATCACTCCTGTGCACTGAATGTGCAGCCAGGATAGTGTAGGCAATATAGCGACTAGACCACGGCATGGACAACCCAAGAATTGTGGTTCAATTCCCAGCAGGGGCAAGAGGATTTTCGCTTCGCCAAAAAGTCCAGAATGGTTCTGGGGCCCACTCATCCTCCTATTCACAAGATACCACCGCCTCTTTCTCCAAGCATACTGTGAAGATGACAACTCACCTGTGTCTAGTGACAAGGTTAAGAATGAAAGGAGCTATACCTCTGCTTCCCAATACGCAATGGAATTAAACATAACAGAAATATTTGCCTGCTACAAAATTAGATTGGCTGAGCTCATACACAACACTGCCCAAGCTCCTCTTAGACCAAAATATCTGATGATGATTAAAAAATAATATTTATGGTGGTAATACACATTTCAATACTGTTCATCAAATATGGGGATATAAAAAATTTATGTCCTAATTAAAATCTGCCTCAATCTAATCCACTTAACACAGAATAACGCTACCACTAATCTGTCCTTTATAAAGCAGTCTAGACGGCTCAGAGATGTATGAAAACTGCAACGAACTGACAAATTTCTTCCCCTTGCTTAATGTGCCTCAGGGATGGCGACTTCAAAGCCACAACACAAACTACCAGCTTTGAAATGAGTCTGTCAAAACATTTTGATAATTGGGCTGCTGCTGCTGAAGGTTACAACAATGTGTGCTGGGAACTCACAGCCCGGCACATGACTGATTGCCCTATGGTGGCTGTCATACAAAGTGTGATGGAGTGGTCACCAGGTGTCAGGGGCATACAGTCCAGACAAGGTCATCCACCATCAAAGCGGTCCTTCCCATGTTTCACAACACTTCATCTTCATTTATGCAAGGATGTGACTTATCATTGTTCTTGTCCTTATAAAGATTTCCCTCCGCAATCTCCCACTATGTGCCTCGGTTTATTCTTACACATATCAGTTGTTCCACATCTCCATGAACCCATGAATATAAAAGGAAGGAATAACTATTTTTATACAATAGATGAAGATGATGCTGTCTCTATGCATGCCACGAATGCATAGAGGGGAGTGGTCATAGAGCAGTACTCACTCTTAACCTCAACACTAAATGGTGGTGGGTGGTCAGCTTTGTACCTCGGCCACCTTATCCTCAGGGAAAGAGTACCCAGAAAAAAATTAACAGGAGGCTAGGTGAGCCACTTTGGACATTTCTGAATAAAGAAAAATCTCCCGCCTCTGCTGCGAATCAAACCACAATTCATCACTCACCCAACCCATTGTCTCGCCACTATGCCAACTACACAAACCTGGCTCCCTTTGTAAAAAGCGGTGGTTGAAGTGGTGGTGGTGACAGCAGTAGCATATGCGGTGGTGGTGGTGGTGGTGGTGGTGGTAGTAGTAGTAGTAGTAGTAGTAGTAGTAGTAGCAGCAGCAAAACTAGTCAAGTCACAATAGTAATGATGATGAATATAAAATGCCAGGAATGATTTCAATTCACCAAAGTG
>Ga0123357_10005700_pt1 | contig 14977 bp, 16 predicted proteins | sample TergutEmb28metaG_FD_89873 | JGI IMG/M metagenome (GOLD analysis project Ga0123357, IMG submission 89873) | Embiratermes neotenicus P4 segment gut microbial communities from Petit-Saut dam, French Guiana - Emb289 P4 | ecosystem: Host-associated > Arthropoda: Insects > Digestive system > Gut ...
GGCGTTTCACTTTCTCAAATCACAGAGGCTACGGGTCTAAGTGAAAGCGAGATAAATCAAATATTAAAACAAACCTGATTCGATTGTGCATTTGTTCTCAAAATGTTTTTGAAAAAGATTATAAATGGATTTTAAAAAAAACAGGTTGGAAAATAATTATGAAAAGGTTAATACTTATTTTTATTCTATTTATTATTATGCTTATTCCCTCAATGAATAGCACTATATCACAACAAATACAAACGACTGAGTGTAAGGTTAAGATATCCTATTGTACTGCGACTGTAGAAGATTCAATATTTACCTCGAACTATGAACTGAAACTTTTGTTTGAAAATAGATATATATTAGTTGCGAATGTATGGGGTGATGACTTGTATTCTACATTTATGCTATCACAGGGGAAGTACGCACAGGACAATAATAATATTATTTGTACTGATGATGTGTATAATTTTAAATTATTTTTTCGTAATAATAAATCTGGTTTAAATGCAAAACAAATTTATACAGGTTTAACAAATATTCTTTTTAATAAATCAACAGACTTTGAAGAAGTAACTTATTTTATTTCTAATTCTAAAAACATAGCAACTATTAAATTGGAGAATACTAATAAAAGCGAATATCATACTCTGTATTATGGCTCTTACGGTGGTTTAAAATTAATAAAACCGAATATTTATGAATACTATTATGATGAAAATCTGTTATCGAAAGGAACATTTAAGAGGAATGGTAAGACAAACGAATTGGAATTATTTGATATTAAACTACAAAAAGTATGGCAATTGTTTTTTATTGAAGAAAAGCGATTAATAGACGCTCGTCAAGGATATGTATTATTTTTTGAGTCGGTTTCTAAAGAAGAAAAAATAAAATATATCAAAGAACGTAATCCGGATTTATTATAGTTTGCCAAATAGAACAATGAATTACTGCTGTGTATAAAAAAGCAGAAAAACATAGCATTACACAAATAGATTTAAAGAAAAATGAGAAGAAAATATAAATTTTTAACCATAAATATATTAAATTTATCGCGTGAAATTTTAACGAATAAAATAAAAAAAAGATGAAAAAGTTTTCAATTATTTTGGTAGCCATAATTGGCTTTGGAATCAGTGCAAAAGCACAGGATATCATCACCTTAAAAAATGGAGATGATATTAATGCATCCGTAAAGGAAGTTGGAGAAACCGAAATTAAGTACAAGAAGTTTGAAAATTTAAATGGACCGATTTATACGATGAAAAAGTCGGAAATTTTTATGATTAAATATCAAAACGGCAGCAAAGATGTATTCAATGAAGTTACTATTCCGGAAATGCAACAGCAAGCAACAGATGACCTTGTCGATGTTGTGACATTAAAGAACGGCAGCATTTTTACAGGCAAAATTATTGCCAAAGATGTGTCTGTAATTGTTTTTGAATCCAAAGATGGTACGCGGTATCAGTTTCCAATAAGTGATATTGATACAAGCGCAGGCGATGAGGTTGTTTCGCAAATGTCCCCAAGTACAGCAATGCAACTGCAGCTGATTAAACAACAGCAACAGCAAACAACAGTTAATCAGCAAGTTAGTTATAGCAACACCAACGTAAAATCACAACAGCGACTTCCTGTATTAAAATATACCTTTGGAAACAAGATAAGTCCTGATGGGCCAGGGAAAAGTCCGTTTCTTGCGGGTTTTCTTTCTTTTCTTGTTCCGGGAGTTGGACAATTTTACAATGGTGATGTAGGCGCAGGTTTTCTGTATATGGGTTGTAATATTGTGTGTAATTCTATATGGATGAGTGCCATAAAATCAAATTATTATGGAATAGTAACTGTTGATGAAACTCAACTTACCATTGGCTTAGTTGGTGCGTTGGCAATCAACATCATTTCTATTGTTAATGCTGCACATGGTGCCAATAAAGTAAATATTGCACGTGGATACCGCCTCGCTAACAATACATACTTGAAAATTCAACCTGCAATAATACAACAAAATGATTTACCCATATTCAGAGAATATGCCTATGGAATGGATTTTTGTTTGAATTTTTAGTGGGAATTATATCCTTAATGCCGGCGCGGACATTTTTGTCCGTGCCATGTATAAAAAAGCAGAAAAAAGAAGATTATTTTGTTTTTTAATTTATTTTAGTATTTTTGCAGTTGTAAATGAATATTTCAGGCATAAAAAATAATACAAATTCCTTATTTTCCTTATTGACAATTTGCCGTTCAGGCGGAGCGCGTTCAAATTGCAGAGAGTTTTTTGGTTCTTTTTGTCGAAACAAAAAGAACGAAGAGAAAGCACATTAGAAATATATGATGATATTAAAATGTGGATTGAAAAAGAAAAACAGGCACGGACAAAAGATGTCCGCCCCAGCGGTAGGGACAACGTAACAAACAATGGATTAGAAAATTAAACATTAAAAGAAATATACATCGTCCTGCAAAGGACATAAATTTTTAAAAATATGCAAACAAATAGACTAAATTTGAGGAATGTGATTGCATTAGCAGCCTGCCTCGCAGGTTTTACAGTATTTTGGGGTTGCGGCAAAGACAATGAACCGAATGGAAATGGCAATATTGAAGATAACGTTTCAAAAATTACAGCAACCGATGTAATCAACAGTTCTTCATATATTGTTACCGTAAAAGTCGAAATGTGGTCGGATGAAGAAGGTCATGGTAGTGGGGAGATAATTGCGCAAGCGCCGTACAAAAACAATGGTTTTACGTTGGAACTTCCGGCGACAGTGTCAGACAAATACATGTATTTATTAGGAGATGCTCCCAATGGTATTACAATAAGTGATAAAACGGCAAAATGTTCTTATGGTATGAATATTGACGCATACGATAGTTATGATGATTATTTTATCGGTAGATTCCGTCTGACAGATTATGAAAACAGCGATGGTATGACTAATACAAGTGGTGTTATGTGGTATTATGTTGATAAAAATGTTACCATTAAAGGGGAGTCTAAAAAAATTGAAGGCAATAAAGAGTATATCGGCAAATACGATATGGATTTGAAAAAAGGTTGGAATGTTGTATATTCTAACGATATAGAAAACTACGACAGTTCAACAGGGATATACGTGGACACATATACGGCAACAACGCACAAACCTTCGGAGTTAGATTACCAATGGTATTATTATTCTTATGGGTGGTATTGGCCCGTTAAAGCAGGAGCAAAATCACTTCGTCCCGCTGCATTTGCAATACGGTGGCGAGGATATAACATTAGAAAAAACACGATGTGTGTTTGAGTACAATGCAGATAACATGTTAACTCTTTATCGGTTTTTTGATGAGGAATACCAGGAATCCTATGCAGTGGAAATAGAATATACCGACAAAAGACCATCAAAAATTACAGAAAAAGAATATTGGGATGATGAGGAGTCACTTTATCAGAGAAGAGTTTTTGCTGTAACATATACAGGTGGAGGGATGTATGTAAATCTTACAGACACATCGGGAATACATGGTTTGGATGTTGAATTAACTGTTAATTCCGCAGGCAGAATGTATCGCAGTTATAATCTATACTGGGGTGATGAAATATTGTATCAATATGACGCAAATGGCAATTATATGGGAATAACAGGACACGATTATGATATTTTTGAATACGACATTTCCAAATCAGGAATTTTTGCTAATACAGCGACACCAAACTGGGTACCAACTTATTGTGGATTTTGGATTGGATTTTTTTGTCCTAATTTACTTGTAAAAAATAATGATACCGTAATAGAATGGACAGATTTAAACCAAGACGGCTACTATACCAAAATGACGGAAATATACGATGATGGAGATAGAGCCGAATATATGATAAAATATATAACCACCAAATAAATTAAAATAAAACAAATAAAATATGCGCATAGGTTTTCAGGAGATATTATTTATTACATTTATAATTTTGTTGCTTTTTGGCGGCAAGAAAATACCCGAACTAATGAAAGGTCTGGGCAAGGGCATCAGCAGCTTCAAACAAGGAATGAAAGAAGTAGAAACCGACATAAATGATGCAGTAAAAGATAAAGAAAATGAGGGGAAATAAGGGAAAGTAAAAGTTTCTTTTTCTTCATTTTGCTGGTCACGCCGACAATATACGAACTTTAAGAGTTTTTGAACGTGCTCCATGACTGAATGAAGTAACATTCAGAATAAGCAAGTATAATTTTACTAATACAAACAGCAATAAAAACATAATTTATAACATTTTTAGAATATTTGTATTATGAAACAATTATTAACGTCCATACTGCTAATTCTGTCCAGTGTTTTATTTTCTCATGACATTGTCGGAATATTAAAGAATTTTTACAAAAATGCTGATATGAACTATTATTTGGATATTGCTCAGAATAATTTGTATAGAGAAAGAGACTCAATAAAAGTTTGGTGGTAATTCGTTTTTACTCGTGATGATATTTTTCTCCTTTGACAATAGTAAAGGCGCGATAAAGTTGCTCAACAAAAATCAGACGCACCATTTGATGTGAAAAAGTCATTTTAGACAGCGCAATTTGTGCATTTGCACGCTCATACACTCGCTGCGAAAAGCCATACGCCCCGCCAATGACAAATACCAAACGTTTAGCAGACAAAAGAGTTTTTTTCTCCAAAAATTCGGCAAATTCCGTTGATTTATAATAAGTTCCTTTTTCATCAAGCAATATAATTTCATCGGTTTGGTCTAAATATTTCAGCAACAAATCACCCTCAATCTCCTTCTGTTGAATAAGTGAAAGGTTTTTTGAATTTTTTAAATCGGGAATAAACGAAAATTCAAAACTAACATAATGCTGCAAACGCTTGCAATAATCATCAAAAAGCGCCAAAATGTGCTTATTATCGGTTTTCCCTATCACTAATAATTTGATTTTCAATTTATTATAAAATTTTTAAATTATTTTTTACTTATTTGGTGACAACAAATTGCAACTGCGTTACTCAAATTCAGAGAATCGATTGTACCACACATTGGGATTTGAAAATTTATTCCTTTTGTTTGCCAAAAGTCACTCAAACCGGAATGTTCAGTTCCAAAAACCAATGCACTATTTCTTTGAAAATCAATATTTTGAATTGCCTCTGATTCCTTATTCATAAAAGTTGTAAAAATCTGAAATTTGTTTTTTTGCAAAAAATCGAAAAGAGTTTGATTATCTGCCGAGAAAAAATTCATTCCAAAGAGACAGCCCACACTTGAACGAATAACATTCGGATTGTAAAAATCTGTTTTACAATCAGTTGCCACTACGGCATCAATGCCAAATGCCTCGCAGGAACGCAAAATAGCGCCCAAATTGCCGGGTTTTTCCACACCTTCCAATACGATTATTTTGGAATTGTGTTTGGGTTTAAAAGTTTGCAAATCAGCATTTTCTATCTTATAAACACCTATAATTCCTTCTGTTGTTCGGCGATATGCAATTTTTTCATATACTTTTGGCGAAACAAACTGAATATCAATATTTTGTGGAATTTCATACTGAAAATATTTTTGACAAATAAAAAATTCTTTTGGCACAAATCCATTTTTCAAAGCGCTTGCGTTTTCCTGTACACCCTCAACAACAAAAACGCCGCTTTTGTGCCGCACGTTATTTTTTGCCAAAAGTAACGTAAGTTCTTTAATATGAATATTTTGAGCGCTTTCAATCATTTGATTTTTGAGACATCTTTTTGCAATTCCTTTGGTTTTTGCTCTGTTATTGGCTCGCTACCCCATTTCTCCCATGTCTCTTCAAATTCCCAATTTGCCATCAAACTCAGTTTTTTGTTGTAATAAAAAACTCTTTCGGGCTGGCGGCGTGGCGATAAATTGCCCGTATCCCAAATTCCATTGCCATTTTGGTCAATAAACATTCGCAAATAATAATCGCCAGGTTTTAAATATTCAAAGAGAACGCCATTTACTTCGGCACGTTTTTGAGCAATCACAACATCTTTTTTATCAAGCACTTGCAAAATAACTGTAGAATCAAACGGATTTATTATTGCTTTAATGCTTGAATATTCTTCCAATGAACGAATTTTGAAATTTGTATTTAATTTTTTATTAGTTTTATTATAAATTGAAATAAAAGCAGCGCTATCAATTGCTAATTGATACGATTTTTCGGGTTCAAATTTATAAATAATATTAAAAATCATTTTTGAAGAATCAACAGGCTGGCATTCATATTTCAATGCTCTGAAAACGGTATCTATTTTTTCATTCAGTTTAATTTTTCCCAAATCTATATTTTGCAATGGTTCTTCAAATCGTATTATTATCGATTTATAAACATCAAAGTTTGGCTCAAGATTTGTCTTAACATTCAAAACATAGTTAGGTTTTGGTTCGCGGCGCGGGCGGCGATATACAGCAGAAATTGTATCTGTTTGTGGTAGAAGTGAAAAAGTGGAATCGGTTTTGAAATATGTCATTTGCATTTTCAAAGTATCTTTTTGCCAAATCGTTGAATCTTTGAGCCAATAAGTTATAGTGTCTGATGTGTTGTTTTTCTGAACGATATATTTATTTTCCCAATCAAAATTCAATGGTTTTATCACCGGCAACGAATCTGCTTTTGCATTAAAAAAAAGGGTAAAATTTGTTGGAGTTTTACGTTCCGATTTTAAAAAGAATTGACGTTTAAGATTTTCATTGAAAAACAAAAGTTCCAGATTATCAGGCAAATACAAAAATCCACTTCTTTGCACTATCGTATCGATAGTAACCGAATCTCGCCAAATTGTATCATTAAAAACGTGCGGTTCTACCGTTGGAGTAATGATTGAGTCATACATTGCCAGCCCCTCGCCCGGATTATAATGAAAATCGTTGCTCACATCTTTTAGTGCATAGATTTTATAATTTCCTTCTTTCATATTGTTGATGGCAAAATGTCCGTTTTCATTGGTTCTGCCGATACGCAAAAACGGTTTTTTCATAAATAAACTGTCATTATCTTGCGTGTCGTTATAAATTCCGACAAGTATTCCCGAAATAGGGTTTAAGTCGCTCGCATTTAACAAATTGCCGCTTACTTTGAGGGTATCGATTTGGTCGCCGGTGGCAAAAGCGAAAACATAGTTCTTTAAAGGATTTTTTTCGTTCAAATCCACAATAGCATTTCCGAAATCTATTGAATATGTGGTATTTGCATGCAAAGTGTCATTAAAATCAATAAACAAATTTTTCCCATAGGCATTAATATCGGGCGGGCGCACTTGCGGCGGCGAAATAATTACGTTGTCGTTTAGTTTTTCTAAAGTTATATTTTCATCAAAACGGATACGGATATTTTTTTTATCAAAACGCAACGAACCGTTTGGCGGCTGTTCCTGCATTATGCGTGGAGGCGTTTCGTCTTTTTTACCGCCGGTAGGACCTTGTCCCTTGTTGGCACACGAAAACAGGAAAACACTTATTATCGAAAAGATAAATGTATATCTGAATTTCATTTACAATTTTAAAAATAAAAGTAATTTTTAAAGTTGCAAAGGTAAGTGATTTTTTGGAATTTATTTTATTTTTTTAAAAACGCAAATGTTTTTGAATCCATTTTTCGTATTTCGTATGCCTGAAAGCACGTTTGGAGCGAATTATCCAACTGATTGCAACAAGCGCCATAGTCAGTATCACAGGTATGCTTGCGATGTTAATCACTTGAACACCAATAGCATAAATCCACAAAGAATACAAAATTAACAATAAATAAACGATGAAATAAAAAAACAATATTTTTCTCATTGGCTTAAACCAAATCAACACTCCGACAACCATATTGAGCGGCATCAACCAAAGGATATTAAAATTTCGTCCAACTAACGGATGAACCGAAATAAAAGTAAGGAAAAAGGCAATGCAACCCACTATGCCCGTGATGATAAGTATGCTACAATCGGTTTTTAAATATTTTTTCCCTGTATATTTCATTTCACACACAAAAAAATAAATTCGCACCAGCAAAATCACAAAAAAGGTCAAAAATGGGAAGGAAAAATTATTTGCATTAGGATAATATTTTTCAGCAACTTGCGGAACCAAATAAGATTGTTTGCTTACAATGTTGCGTTCTGTCGTGCTGTCATTCACAATTTTTGCATCAGCAAATTCATTTGCAAAGATTTCGGGCAAAAACATTGCCTGATTTTGACTTGGAATAATATCAGAATTTGCGCCGAAAATCAGGTCAATTCCAAACATTAGCCATGTATTTCTTCCAACATATTGTGAGACTAAGTCTCTGTAAGTCAATTGTGTATGGTTCAGATTATTTAAAACAAGATGTTCGGCAGAGCAATTAACTGCATGTATTATCAAATCACGCGGACGCGTAGCACAATTATCAAAAACAAAATTATAACGATATTCGCGATTTTGCGGTTGACAATTTTCGCTCAACAAATCAATCAAATCAGTTTTTTCCGTCATATTCAAATTCAAAACCTGTTCAACAACAGACGATTCTCGGCTGCGATATTCTTTTAAAAACACTTCCGTATCAACTACTCCAAGCATATAATCACAATATCCGATTATAAATTTTGCGTAAAAATGTTTGGTATCAAACGAAAAAATGCCCCAGTTGAACAACATATCAATGTTTTGCGAAGCATCAAAAACGCGCAATCCCGTATGACCGAATTTGGCATAAACCTCACTTTGATACGGGGAACAGGTAACAAGAGAAATTCGCGTAGAATCGGTTACACGAATTATTTGAGAATTGACTGAAAAACCGGATGTTATTGTCAGTGTTAGAAGAAATAATATAAAATTTTTCTTCATAAAAAACATAAATTTCTTATTTTTTTGCTTCCATACGCTTTGCGTAGCGGTTCATAAACTTATCAACGCGACCGGCAGTATCAACAAGTTTCTGTTTGCCCGTATAAAAAGGATGAGACGAACTTGAAATTTCAAGTTTTACTAACGGGTATGTAACTCCTTCAATGTCAACTGTTTCTCTTGCATTTACAGTTGAGCGCGAAATAAATGTATCACCATTTGACATATCTCTAAAGGCGACAGGACGATAATTTTCCGGATGTATTCCACTTTTCATATTCTATTTTTCCTTTTATTTTTAAAAAAATTTTTACTCTATTAATGAAAATTTGGCTACAAAAGTAATGCTTTTTATTTATTTAACAAAAAAATGATTGAAAATTTTAAGAAAAATTTATCATCTAACATCAAAATTCTCATTTTCGTTTATTATATCCTTTATCAAAATATTTTCCGTATTTTCATTTTGTAAATTATTTATTTCCAAATATTTATCCCAAAACGGCGTAAGAAATTTGTGCTTTGAATTAAGAAACATCTCCGAGCCGGTAGTATTGAGTTTGTAAAATAACTTGCTGATTGTGAGAGTATTAATGTCAAAAGCAGGCTGATAAGTATTGATGCGCCTTTTTTCGTCAGTTACTTCAACAACTATCTTTGCATCAACAAGTTGCATTAGTACAAAATTCACAAGTCTGATTGGCAAAAGATAATTTTGCACAATATCATCGTTTGAAAGCGGCGGCTCCTCGTTTTCAAAGCGTTTGACAATTAAATAAGTGATAAAAACGGTAACAAAATTTTTGTAACGGATACTTATATTTTTCGTATCTGTCTCAAAATCAAAGAAATGAATATTTTGCAGAGCATACGAAATTTCGGCGCCCAAAAGGATTATCAAACAAGAAATATAAATAAAAAACAGTAACAGCGGAATTGCCGCAAAACTGCCGTACACAGCGTTGTAGCGCGTCAAGTTGATTTGCCCGCTAATGTACAAATTTTGGAAAATAAGAAATATTGTACCTGTCAAAAGTCCTGCTATCAAAGCATTTACAAATTTTACCCTCGTGTTTGGCATCATCATATAAAGCAAAGTAAAAACAATCCAATTAACCACATAAGGAATAAGTTTGAAGCCAAAACTGAGTAACGGACTCAACATGTTGTAGAGAAAACTGTCGGCAAGTTGCGTTTTTATATAAACAGAAAAACCGCTTGAAAAAGCAATAAGAGCGGGAATTATAATTATTGCCGAAAAATAAATTGTGAATTGTCTGAAGATTGAACGTGATTTTTTCACCTGCCAAATTTCGTTAAACGCCGACTCCATTTGCATAAAAAAACTCAACACCGACCACAACAAAATCACGATTCCAATGCCTACAAAGAGTCCGCCGCTCATCGTTTGCAAATATTTTTCAACAAAACCCATCACCTCAGGAACAAGACCATATTTGCCGATAAAAGTTTCGTCAAGTGCGTTCTCAATCAATTTATCCGCTCCAAAACCCTTTGAAATGGAAATTACAAGGGCAATCAATGGCACGGCAGCAAACAAAACCGAATAAGTCAGAGCAGAAGCCTTGACAGAAAGTTTATCGTCCATGTAACCACGAATGGCAATAAAAACAGTTTTGATAAATTTAAAAACAACCTTTTGAACACGCGTGAGTTCGTTTTCAGTGAGTTTCCAAATATCAGAAAATATAAAATCGTAAATTTTCTTAAAAAAATCAATTATTTTATTCATTTATACTTCGTTCTCAAATAATAGGCGTTGCCGTTTCCCATTAGTTTTTCTGACAGCAAAGGTACAAAAAAATTCCGCACTTAGCGGAATTTTCTGCAATAAACATTTTATTTTTCATCTTAAATACGCTCAAGTGTTTTTCCACCCGTTTTAATAAAATTATTAAAACGTGCAAAATCTTGATTTTCAATAAGTCCATACTTGTATATAAATCAATTATTCAAACTATGCGGCAAGGTGATAAGTTTATGCACCTTACCATTGCTATTACAATGAACTGTAATTTTCGCTGTCATTATTGTTTTTTTTCATTGCAAAATGTTCGATATTGGCTTCCATAAATATTTCGCCATATTTTACAAATCCAAAGTTTTCGTAGAATCTTACCAGATAAGCCTGTGCGTGCATTTTCATGGTACGATACCCTTTTCCCTCAATATAATTCATCACAAAATTGAGCATTCCTTTTCCTATGCCGATGCCTCGATAGGAATTTCTTACTGCCAGACGTTCTATTTTCACATAATCCCTAAAAAAGCGAATGCGAGCGGTTGCAACGGGTTCGTCGCCAACAATTGCCAAAAAATGTATGGCAGAAAAATCCAACCCGTCCATTTCAACAGAATAAGGACAATTCTGTCCCTCGCAAAAAACAATGCCGCGAACAAAAAACGCTTTCAACAATTCATCGGCAGCGCTAACAATCTTATATTCTGGTTTATATTCCGGTGTCATTTGTATTGATTTTGATGTTTTTTCTTTGGCAAAATTACATGAAAAACATAAGTTTTCCAAGTGCGCCCAAATTTAGTGCAGAAAAAATGGTTGAAGTTTTTGAAATTTCCAAAATGAAAGAGCATTAGAATGGTAATAATTTCAGTTGTGGACATTTTGCAGGGGCGATTATGGCGGTATTTTTCGTATTTTGCAGGTAATGTTTGCAGCAATTGTCTGCAATACAAAAAAAAAGGCCGCCTCAACAATGGGACAGCCTCTCGCATATATATCTATTTAAACACAATCATCTTATTTTCAAAAAAGAATTTGTAATTTGTTTCATTTTTTTCGATTTATTTTTTTATTAAAAAATACAGTATCGTTTTCTGTTTTTAAAATTCGCACAAAAATAATCCTTATTTTTCTTTTGAAACAATTTATTTTAAGTCAATAAGTTAAATAAATAATTTATCTGCAACTGCATTGCATCCAAATATTATATAGTTCCTTTTATTAGTTCCTCTTTGAATAACATCTTATAATTTATCAATAATATATTTAAAATCAATTATTTAATAAAATAAATAAATGAATATTTCATTATATAATATATTATAGTCATAAAAATAGATTTATTATTATTTTAAAAATCAGATAGAAATATCTGAATAATAACAAATTAATACAATCATATTAATAATTTGACTGTATTTTTTTGTGATTTATAAAATTTGTAGAAATGAACGATTTATGCAAAATTTTTTACTGAATAAGCCACAAAATTTTTATTGAAATTTTGATTTTTGGCATTTTTCCTGCACTTTTTATGATTTTTTGTAAAAAAAATAAAAAAATAAGGACATACAAACACAGTCCCGTATATTAAAGAATCTTGCACTACCAAAATTTAGGAATGTTCGGGAGATTGTTTTTGTGTTTTAAGTTTCAAAATATATTCGGACGGATTGAGAAGGAAGTTGGCTTTAAAGGCTCTGTTGAAGGTAGATTGGCTTTTAAATCCTGCGGAATGGTAAAGATAAGATAATGTGAACTGCTCATGCTGCCCGTTGTCGATTTGTTTTTTTACTATCTTTACTCTGTACGAATTAACAAGGTCGTTAAAGTTTTTGTATGGACTTAACTTGATTGCGTTGTAAATGTAGTTAATATTTGTGTTGAGTTGAGATGCAAGTTCGGCAATTGAAAATGTATCTTTAATAAATGGTTTTTCTTCATGTAAATGTTTGAGTATCAATTCGTACATCAATTGTGATTTTTTCTCTTCTTCTGTTTTCAACTCAATTTGCCTGTCTGTGGTTTTCAAATTATTTTTGTTTTGTTGTAATATATTTTTTGTTTCTATTATATTCAACATATTAATTCTTTTCGCCAGTACAATAGAAAGATAAAAACAAAGTAACAAATTACAACACAATGAAGCAATTTCGGAAATCTGGTGCAAATAACCGGGAATAATTATGAAACCATGAATATTATTACAGATTTTATTGGCGAACAGCAATATTAAAACCGTCTCTATTAAAATAATAATGCTAATGAATAGTAAATATCTTCTGCTTCTATTAAAATCAAAGACAAACATACCCCAAATTATTGTAAAAAACCAAATAAAAGATGCGATACTGCTTTGAAAATGCCAAAATATACATATAATAGGAAATAAAAACAACAGAATAAAGATAAAGTATGCCGGCATAAGTTTCTCAATAGTTTCATAGGTAAGGAAAGATATAATGACTATCCAAGATAAATGTAACGATACTCCTATAACACCGATAAATACTAAAAAATAATTATCAATTTTACTCCAAAAAAATATGAATATACAAAAATACACAGCAATTAATAATAAACTTATTATTGCTGATTTTTTCATAAATCTATTGTATATCAATTCAATATCATTATCGTTTGTCATCGTTTCGCTTTCAGTATCTAATTAAATGTTGCACAAAATTACAAAAGATTTTAAACCGAACAAAATAAAGGGGACTTACTGTCTCCTTTCCAAAAAGGAGCATTCTTTTAAGACGCTGTTCGTTTTGACCTTCAGAAATATAATATGCTCCATATTCCTGAACGATTTGAGAATTATTTATTGCCATAATTTAGTAAAAAATAAATTTATTTTAAAAGTTTATCTGCCTCTTTGTTGTGGTCGAATGTATCGAGAATCGCCAAAGTGTCAGTTTGTACGTTATTCGCACTGCTTACTCCTTGTGGATTAGCGGCGGCAGTAGAAGGACGTTGGGCAAGTTTTGCCTGTAAATCCCTTTGAGAATCCAATAAAACCTGTTTTTCGGATTCAAGCGCAGTTACTTTTTGCTCTAACGAATCATTTTTAGTTTGCATTTCTGCTATTTGGGCAGCAGAAGCATCGTTATTTTTGTCGGCGAGCATTTCAGGCGTAACATCTTCAGTTTTTATTTCCGAATCGGCAGCAACAATAGCAGCAACAACAGAATCAAAATTATCGGATTTTGCCTGCAACACGTCAAGTTTTTCTTTACTTATAAATGCCATAATTAAAAGATTGTTAATGAATTACAATAAATTTTTTATCAAATTTTCAAAAGAATTTATTTCATCAATAAGTCCAATTTTCAGGGCTTGTGGTGCAAAAAACATTTTGCCTGTTGCCCAAACATCACGCTTTGCCGTCAATTTTTCGCCGCGGGAATTTTCAACACGCGAAATAAAATCTTCTGCAAAATGCGATGTAATTTTTCTCATCGGCTCAAAATTGCCTTTTAAAGCCTCTCGGTATTCGCTGTTTTTCTCTGTTGACTGGTCGGCATAAATATCTTCAACACGAATGCCTTCCTTTTCCCAATATTTGGAATAATCAACAAAAGTGGTATAACATCCGATTGAGCCAACCCAAGCCATATTGTTGTTTGCAACGATATGGTCGCAGGCAGAGGCAATACCATAGGCGGCAGATGCTGCAAAATCATCAATAAAAGCAATAACAGGTTTGGTACGCTCGCCGATTGTGTCGGCAAGGAGATTCATAGCATACACTTCGCCGCCGCCGCTGTCAATTTTTAGCACAACAGAAGAAATTTGCGGATTTGAATAACAACCTCGCAAAATATTGCTTAAAGTCTGCGTACCAACGGGTCCGCAGAACTGGTCTTCTTTGGTAATTGCACCTTTGACTTCGAGGATGGCAAGCGCAGCAATTTGAATCTGTTCCGGTTTTTCGAACTCATTAAGTTGATTTTCATCACCTTGCAGAGCGAGTGCACTAAAAGGATTCTCACGCTTAAAATTGTGAAAATCAATATTTTGCCCTCTTAAATAAGCAGTTATTGCAGGCAAATAATTTGCCGCAAAACCTGTTTCGATAAACCAGACACCATTTGCCAATAACGAAATTGATGAATCTTTTGCCATATCTATCAACAGCAATCCATATCCAACAATAGTTTTTTTGAACCGATATAAGAGTGCATTTCATCAACTTCAACCATTTCTATTTGCTGACTATCAGAGTGCAACTCCTGTACTTTTTTGCCAAAATCTCTTATCCAATTCAACACCGACACATTGCTGATCCCTAAAATTCTCCCTATGGAGCGAAACCCCAAACCTTCAAGATACAAGTGCAATGCTTGTTTCTTTTGTGATTTTGGTTTGGCTGTCGATTTAATTTCTACTGTATA
>Ga0123357_10005701_pt1 | contig 14975 bp, 10 predicted proteins | sample TergutEmb28metaG_FD_89873 | JGI IMG/M metagenome (GOLD analysis project Ga0123357, IMG submission 89873) | Embiratermes neotenicus P4 segment gut microbial communities from Petit-Saut dam, French Guiana - Emb289 P4 | ecosystem: Host-associated > Arthropoda: Insects > Digestive system > Gut ...
AAATAAAATAAATTGAGAAAACACAAATATAAAAAAACATACACTTTATTTTCCCCTTTTCTTTCCCCCCCCCCCCCCCCCCCCAAAAAAAAATCCTAAATTAAGTAATCAGTTCTTGGTTATGGTAGAATGCTCTTCCAGCTGCATAGGTGGCATATATCATCATCATCTAGCTATCATGGAGTTGGGCCACTTGTTGACCCATTCTGACACATCCAGAAGTCTCTTCAATGGTCTCCCCTGGTTCCTTCTGGTTTGTAGTTTTTGTATCATCCTCGGTAATCTGTTATGAGGCATCTGTTTACATGTTTACAATGAGATCATTGTAGTTATGCATTGGAAAGGCTGTTGATGAGAGCAGTAGTGGCCTATTTTAGAGTAGTATACGAATATTTTCTTGGAGGAACTGAGAAAAACCAGGAAGAAACTGTGGCTAGAATATTGTGTTCAAGCTAAAGAGTCAAAGCTTGGACCCAATAACAATGAGGCCCCATACTACAATATTAGTAAAATTCTAGGTATGACCCTGGTGACAATGATATGTTTGTGCTTACTGTGCAAGTCAGTCATTTTTAAATTAATTGCACTTTGCTTTACTGCAGAATTCCAAGGTTCACAATTATTATAATAAGAATTTCCTTTTCACACAAGATATTGTTGCAAACTGACCTGCAAACAGCTTAGAACTGTCAGTGAACTATGTAATCAAAACTTATTGCCTTAAATATTCCTTCTTCATTTGTTCAGATGTTTTCAAATGTTCAGCATTGCACACTCACTGACAACTACAACTACTGCTGTCTACAAAGCCACACAAGATGTCATCAAAGAATTTGCAGATGACGGAGTCGTGTATCTTGAACTTCGGAGTACACCACGTGAAGTGCCAGGAATCATGTCTAAGGCTCAGTACATTCAAGCAGTGGTGGATGCTATCCAGTAAGATGTGTATCTTTTTTTTGTCAATATATGTTCATTCAATCAGCAAACTTGTCACATGCATAAAACTCTTCTTTTTGATAAAATCCCTTCAGCACTAACAATGTTGATACAATTGCACCATGATGGAAGAAACTGGAAGCACAAAAACACACATGAAAGTGAATAAATAATTTCTTACATGATACATGGAAAAGAAAATTAAAGGTTGCCTTGCTTTTGAGCTCCGATTTGAACCTGGGACCTCCCAGATATGAAGCAGGAGTGCTACATTTGATCCTTTGCAGTTGCAGTAGTACCATTAAAAGACTGAAGAATCACTCATGAACCCTAGGGTTCTGTAGAACATTATGTATGCACTATCATGCAAGGAACACAACTTGAGATTTATGTGCAAGGAGACAAGAGTTAAAGATCAACACATGCTCCCTTCCTGTCCTCTTACAAAATTAATATGGATATGCATCGTTGTTTATACCAGCTTCTTTCATGTCCCTGAACATGGCCTACCTACAAAGAATCATTGTATAACACTCTATATGTTTAGTAGGAAGAAATACAATTTTTATATAACTTGGTGGATACTTGCATGATACTGGTTCATTGTTTTCAAGTAGCAAATGGTAAAAGTAATTTTCGTGCTAGTACTACTCTGGAAATAGTACATTGAATTTCATTTATAACTTCACTTTGTAAGAAAACTGTGTTGCACCAAACATTTCAAGGGATGTTTTAACTCATAACCGCTGACTCTAAATGTGGACTTTTTTCTGAAACGTGCTTCCAGAATGTTCCTGTGGAGTTTACTGATCATGATAAAAATTTTTTTCTACAGAGATGTCACAGACAGTCGGATACTTGTAAAATTGATTGTGTCACTTGACCGTCAGCAAGGAAAAGGACCTGCAAGTGAAACACTTGATGTAATTCTAGCTGCACACTACCAAAATCCTAAAATTATTGTAGGTGTAGACCTGAGTGGAGATCCTGTGAAAGGACTGGTTACAGATTATCTACCAATTCTGGCTTGTGCTAGAAATGCAGGGCTGAAGATCTCTATCCACTGTGCAGAGGTTTGTATCTGTAACCATTGTCACCCCACATGAAGGAAAACATATGATCAACAGTACAATGTTTATGAACACACAGTTTCACTTCATTTCACTATATTGCATTATGTATGACTGAATAATCCAGATCTGCACAATAAAGTTACATACTGTGTATGTGAAGGTGAAGAAGTTGCAATTTCATGACATTTTCTGAAGTTAAACAGTTAAAATTAGGAACATAAGATTCATCACTTATGTGATTAGTATAACATATATTTGTTGGGATTACCCAACACTATACCCACTGGTTCTTTAGTCCATAGGATTTCATGTAAATGGATTGGCAGGTTAAAACTTGAATGTTGCAGTTTAGTAGATATGAAACAAAGACTAGCAAAATATAACAGTGGCTTCTAAACAAATTTTAGAGGACACACAGCCATAAAATTAAAGCCAGAAAACCTATAGTAACTGCATATTATTATATAATTTTGGGGGTGGATATTATTAGAACTCACAACCCATTTCTCTTCCCCCCTCCCCCAGCAGTAGCCTTGGACTTTTAATAAATGGAGCTGTAAGATACCCCACCCCCCCATCATCCATGTTTGGTGTATGTGGGTTGTAAACTGTGTACTTATTTCATTTGCATTATTCATTGAATCTGTTTCATACTTACAACCCCATGTATTATATACTCAAATTTTGTAAGCAGAATGTATCTGTTACCCTTCCTGTTGTGCGTCTAATTACTTTTGGCATCCCTTACATTGTACACTATGCTGGGAGAGGAAAATAATTATGAAGCCTCTCTTTTCATGATACAGTGAAGTTCATGTCAATAGCTTGAGTAGTTCAGGATGTAATGTGTGTAAATTAAAAGTACAATAATTTTTTAAGATATTTAATTACTTATTGCTAAGCCTGCTCTTCTTAAACTCAGATAATTCATTGTATTCAAGATGGTATGTTCCTCTGCTTCCAGTTTCTAGTACAGGTTAGCCTATGTTATACAACGAATGAATCTTTACTTTGATCTCAGGTACCGAATCCAAACGAAACGGAAATGATTTTGGATTTCCGCCCTGATCGTATAGGTCATTGTACTTGCATTCATCCACTACATGGTGGGACTGAAGAATTATGGAATAAACTGTTAAACTCCTGCATTCCTGTTGGTAAGTATAAAGTTGTGTGGAAACATGGTGTTACGAATCACGGAACAATTTTATGTACTATGTACACAATGTGCATAAAATGAAGTCATAGCAGACACACCCCAGCTAATTAATGATCTGTCTCAAACATAGGGAGTTCCAGTACAATAGACATTTCTCCTGGAAGAATAATGAGAGCTATGAAGGCAGCAGTTGCATTCCTCGACTTGTCCTTGCACTTCGAAAGCAGTCAGCCAAAGCTCACGGTTATTTTGCCTTGTTTAGGCAGGACATTCAAATATCACTCACTTCTTACAATCAGTCCTTTTTATATTATTACCATGTTTATGTGAAATTAAACCTATGACATTTAATGCAAATATATTACATGGGAAGACTATATACATTATGTGAACTACAAAAAGGAATGAATCTCCCACGTTAAAAGGACACAGGGACTCCCTCAGTGAAATATAAAACATGTGAAAAAAGAAATCCAAGATAACTGTTACAGAAACAATGAGGCATTTGATGCCAGGAGGGTCAATAAATGGTTCAACTCCCTGACAGTTTGCTGATTGATATTTTACCTTGTTTTTCTGTTCCTTAGTATTTGTGACTGTAGCACAAAGTGCAGGGACCTAGCAGATAACATTGTCATTCAAAAATAGACGATTAAAACTCACTGACTTTGAAGTTCTGAGAATGAAGTCCTATGACAAGCTCTTGTAAGCATGTCAATGAAACAGTGGGTTCTACAAGAGGCAGGAAATTTCACAACCAACTGGGTGACTATGACTGCAAGAACTCTGCTTCAAGAAGTTGGTCATAATTGTTGCTCCACTGTGCTCTGAATGAACAGGGATTTACTGTGCTACTCACATACTTGCACATTTGTGTAATAAGATTTTGTTCAATAAATACAAATTTTTACATTACTGACTTCCACAGCATATTTTGCATAACTATATGAAATACCTCCTCGGCTGAGTACATCAATAAGGATACATTTATATATCGTTATTGTAAAGGTATTTGAACCTTCAGGTTTTCATGCAGGAAGTGTCTACAGTCGCGGAGGGATCTGTGTGAAGACAAAGGTTATAACCACGTGGGATTGTGAAAAGTCACCTGGAATCTGTTCCAATAATTATGCTTCAGTTCCACTGTCCTGTGAATGCAAAGTACCAAAATGTTTGCTGAGAAAACAGAATTAAAATTATTTGATCAAAAACAGATGTGCAAAGTATGTGAGTGAATGCGGTATACTTAACATTCAGCTTATTATGCAGACTTCTCTAACACTTTTATTCAAAACAGTTACATATATCTGAGGCCAATTAATAAATGCACTTCATTGTCCTCTGTACCAGGAACAAAGACAAAACACAAGACAGAGATAAAATTGAAAACCTCCATGTCAGGCTGGAGTACACAATAAAATACTCTATAAATATCTGCAGAACACAGATTATGAATCTGAATAAATACATCATCTCCCTTTTTATTTTAAATTCACCTATACTTAAGCCTGAACAAATATGTCCCGTCTCTCTTTATTGTTAATTCACTCATACAGAAGTTCAGAAACATTCTGATCCACATACATCGTAGTTGCTTTTTAAAAAAAAAAAATACGAACAAGATGTAACATTGCAGGAGTCCAGTGAATTTATTACACACTAACAAATCTGCTGCTCCCCCCCATCCATGGAAATGTTGAATTGTATGAATTATACATGTGAATTATGATACGTCTTCTTTTCTAGAGCTATGTTTAACATCTAATGTAAAATGTGGAACAGTAGAAAGCTACAAGAAACATCATTTTATTCATCTCTTCGCTGCCAAACATCCTATTGTTTTAGCAGTAAGTATAGACAAAAGGAACAGTTATTCTGTATATGCCAGTTAATCAGTTCCAGCCAGGTGTTCATGATAACCCTTCAGATTTTTGTCTCTGAATTCCAAGTCCATTTAATATCCATCAAATCCAAGTACCTTATTCTTATTTACCTTTAGTTTATATTTCTTTAATGTATACAATATTAATAATAATTACTTTTATTCTATACCACTTTACGTTGCAGCACAGAAAGCATTTTACAGACTTACTCACAACAAATCAGTCTCTCAGTAGATGCTACCCAGTGAAAGAGAATTTGGAAGTACTGTGTTGGTTATTAATCTGAAAATTTCATCAGATATTGGCACAATAGTGTCTATACTTCCTAGTATCTGTGGTCTATCAATCTAAATGTAGGCTTCTTTGTTTGAAATACCATTCCTTCATATATAGCACATATTTATTTAAGCATGTTTGCTTTTGTAGTATTACCATGAATACAGAGAGAGAGAGAGAGAGACAAAGAAAGATGCATGCCTACCCATGACTACAAGCTAGCAGATCCAAGAAAAAGCTTGGTGACATAACATACTGCACCCTTCCCTTTCCACTTGCGGTTTTGCTTATTCCCAGGCAGACACCCAACAATGTATTATCAGAAATATTCTTTGAAAATTTAACCTGTGGAACCATCTTCATGCACTGAAACTATGATATACATATGAGATTGCTCTTGACCCAATATTATGAATATAGTATGTGATAAGTTAAAAATAAATCTAATTTTTATTACAATGGGTTCAAATACCCTGTATGCATGCAGAGTGTTTATCAGGGTCCATGATGTCATTTTCAAATTTCACTATTTGTGATTTTCTCAGAAACATATCACATATGAATGGAAAGAGACAGGTGTACTTTGCTTGCTTGTCCCCCTCATAAATACCCTGACACACACTCAGAAGGAATTATGCCTCTTCCATAGTTTCATGTAATGTCTTATGGCAGAGCTGGGTGGTAACTCAGGATCAGCATGTGGAGGGAAAATGTGGTTCTCTATATACAGGCCAGTTTGCTTGTGTTACTAATATTGCTGATGGTCAACAGAAGGGGCTTTAAGTACCTATGTGTTTAATTATCAAAGTGTGCTTTTCATGAATCATTAATCAAGTCTCATTAGTGTAAACAAACCATCACAAGTTAGGCCTTTATTGACCTGCTTTGGACTTGTCTAATAATCTCTTCAAAGGTCTTCCAAGTCGTCTTCATCTATTTGGTCTATAATTCAGTATAATTTTTGGCATCCTGAGAGAATATAAAACTCGTTTCATTTATTGGAACGTTCCTAACAGATAACAACAGAATGTTGGACACTGGGTGAAATTCAAGACTGCAGTATGTTTACACCAGTTAACACCTTCTGTGAAAGTTCAGTATCAATAAAATAACTCTTGTTCCTGTTTGTATGGCTGTGGTATTTAAGGAACCTACCATCTCCAATTCTTGTTTTCCTTTGTTTTATATACCCTGTACTCCAAAGAGTTCCATACAGCACAGAACATTCTGTGATATTATAGAATAAATCTATATGAGGCTACATGAGGTCTGACAATTAAATAAGTGGACTGATGTATCTGTGCTATGACTGACAACAATGGTGACTTGGCACATGTTGGATGTGTAAGAAGTTTTATGTCAAACAATTGGAATTAGTTTTTTTACAGTCCAATTGTTTTGTTTATTAAAGGCAATGGTGATACATCATAAAACGGAATACTGCATATTCCCCCCCATGTGGGGTTGATATTGAACATCATTTTTTATTGAAGTTGGGAGAAAAATGCCATCAATATTTATAAATTGTTAGAGGATGGTTATGGAGAGGAACCCATAAGTACAGCATGGGTTTTTGTATGTGGTAATGAAGTTACAAACAGAAGAGAAGTAATTACAGATTACATCTGACAACTTCAAGAAGAAATATAGATGTACAAAATGCACAGAGCCAAAGGGAAGATAGGATATGAACCTCCCTAAATATCAAACACAGGACTTTCATACTCCACATGCTCAGGAAATTATGCACAAAAGTAAAATGTGTATTTTTTGTTTGAATCTAACGTTATCAGTATAATTTAGTAGGAATTAAATTAAATAAATTTGCAAAACTTATCTAAGTACAACTCCAATTTGGTATATGGAAATGACAACATTTCCTGGCATCTGATAGTCTGACAGTTACTGATCTAATTGAAATTCTTAAACTGTTACATGAAATCACTGAATTATTTCACGTTTACCTTACACTACAATTCCTGTTTCCATAGAAACAACACATCCTTCTCCACCCTAAAACTGTGTAAAATATATTGCGATCAACAGTGTCAAAAAGGGCTGAAATATATCCCCACTGTGGGCTTTGGCCTGTCGAACAATGTCCTTCCATTTTTCCCTATCTGCTGCCAACTCCATCTTCTCACTCCCAGCACTTGAAGATCTCTTTCTACTTCCTCTTTCCATCTTTTCCTATATCCCCATCACGACATGTATATAAAGATGGTGTTGACAGGAAAAAGGGTGGGATCTTTCTTAGCAGAAATACTCAGAGGAAATCTTCGTCTTTCTTTCTGGGCCTTTCTAAGATCTAATGCCTTCATTAGTCATAAGCAAGAGTTTTGTATAGAGATGTTCTCAGAGCCGTTATATAAATACATATTACAAAAATGTGTACTTGGTTGTTTGCAGAATCTGTCTTCTCTCTAGACTGAAATCAAGTATACTATGAAAAGTGTCATGTCATAGTATCTTACAGAAAAATACAAATTCAGAAATTTTAATAAACAACATGACCATGTTTACTTTTGCATCCCTCCTTGAGTCAGACAATTCTACCCAAGAAAAATTAATGTAGTATTGAGAAATTATTATTCATTACCTGCTCTGAAGACACTACAAGAACAGAATATGAATACAGAATCTGTGAGATTGCTTCTGATGAAAGACCTAGATATAAAAAGTCTGCCAAGTTGGTACTGACAGCAGCAAAGGAAATATCCATGAGCTCGTCAAGAGTCATGTGGCAGTCAAATGGAAGCAGATATTGGAAAAGGGCACCATGTGGTCCAGGAGATGGTGGAAAGTCTGGAGTACCAGAAAGTTTGTGTCCACTGGGTTCCTCACTTGCTGACAGAGGAGCAAAACCTACAGTAAAAGAAGTTTCCTCACAATGGCTAGAATGATAAGCTGCTAAAAGCTATGAATTCCTACACAGAATCATGACAGGTTGTGAAAACTGGTTTCATCACTTTGATCCAGAAACAGAATGATACAGCATGTAATGGTATCACACAACAGCCAAATAAGGAGTTGACTACAATGTCCTTAGTCCATATGGCCACGGTAACTATCTTAGATGCTGAAAGATGAGTACTGGTCAAGTTTTTGCAGCAAGGGGAAACCATCAATGCTGTTCATTACCTTCAGATGCTCCAGAAGCTTTGTCGTCCACTGCGTGAAAAATGTCCGGGGAAGAAGATGAATGTCCTACAATATGACAATGCAAGGCCCCACACTGCTCATGTGTGTATTGAGAGGATTCAGAAGAATGGCTGGGAAGTTCTCCCCATCCATCCTATAGTCTGGACCTAGCCCCCTTGGACTACCATCTGTTCAAGTTTGTAAACTATCAGATGTGCAACCAATGACGCAGTCTGGGCAGTCATCTGTTGTCTTTTACAAACTGCTGTATTAGAGTTCTACAACATGGTAATCTTCATACTTCTACAGCAGTAGCAAAAACTCATTGATCAGGATGGTACTTTGCAGAGAAGTGAATAAACTGCACAGATTTGACTGATGTAGTGCTTTCCTGTTCATATATGACTATGAAATTATTTGTTCATGACTTCCGGTACAGCCCTTGTAATTTCTGACATGTAAGATGTCACTAATGCAAACCTTAATACTATATATCACAGTAAAACATACCTCTGAAGATGGTGTGATCAAACATGTCTGGCACATGAAAAACTTACAAAATTTGGCATATTCTGATGACTAATTAATTTTTGATTGGTCTTGTAGTTGAAGCCACTCTGAGCAATGTGATAACAGCACTGAAAGGACATTCAGAAAGCAATTTCCAGCCTTCTTTTTGGAGATTAGTAACAGCAAACTTTTTAAATTAGAACCAGTTCAGTTACATAACTGTCAGACCCCATAATTAACAAAGAATTCCAATACAAAAAGTCCAAAAACTTTGGTTCCAATTTTTTTGTAACATGAAGGTTATACATTATATATCTACCCCCTTTCTTTACATTCTTTTTTAGAAAATATTAAAACTGGGAATAACCTAACCTACAAATTGATATGACAAAGCCTTTTTAAATACAGTAAGATTGTTTGTAATATCAAAAACCAAACATTGTATTAATAATGTTTAGGCAATTATTTGTTGAATTGTTTTTGCTTTTATAGATAACAGAGATGAGCAGTTTAGTACAAAAAAAGAGCTGCAAATAAAGCGTAGCACTCATGAGAAAAATTATCCTTTCCAGACCGACGACAAGGGAGTTTTTGCTACCTCCCTATCTGAGGAATACATGGTGACAGCAGATAGCTACAACTTGTCCAGAGAACAGTTATGGCAGATGGCCCTGTCTAGTATAGATTACACGTTTGCTTCGGAAGAAGAAAAGAACAACTTGAAACAAATGTTTCTGCAGATCTAAAGCTGTCTGATGTTAACAAATAAAGCTTTCACACATACAATATTTTGTAAGGTTTACTTGTGTATTTTTGTCACTCGCTATTCATACAGCGAGGAATATAATACTTGAGATGTAAAGTCACACATCCCTTTTTTTTATTTTTGCTAATCTATAAAATGTTTACACACACACACAAACATATATTAACATTTTGGCACTGCAAAAATTAAAGAAAATACAGGAAATAATACTTTTCATTTGATGTAAATCTCATACGAAATATTCCTGTTACATTACATTACTACAATTAGTATATTCCACTTGTCATTTATGACCAATGTACAAAATTCTGACCTATAAAACAGCACCACTTAAAACATGAAAAATTAAAAAAGACTGTTAAATCATTTTTACAAACACTCTTTACTACGCTACATGAGTATACTGAATTCCTAGCAGTGATTAGACTGGATATTAAAACAATTATGTACAACAAATAGCTTAATAAAATGTGTTGTAAAATATGTGAAAATGCAGTGCACTCCCAAATTATTTCTCCATGGGCCATCACATGTGATTTGGACCCTCCTGTGATGATTAAATATATCCTGTTTGGTATAAATAAAAGCTTCACATTTACAGGCAGTCTGTCTCTGAGTGACTTGTTACAAGGATGTGGCACAAGCCTTCACAGAACAGGAATGCTTTGCAGATGATGAAAACTAATACACTGCATAAAGAAACTGCAACTGACAATAGGGTTTTTCTTTATTTACTGAACCACTTCACTAGTGCCTCAAATGAAAATCATGCATGATGTGAACTTTAATAAAGAAAGTATATATGATGATAATTTCAACTGTACAATACCATCATGTATTATAATAATAATAATATCTTCCATAAAATAACTTGCATATGCAGTCACTTCAGATGGTTACATGTTTTGGCATGACTACCAACCTCAGACCTCATTTACATAACAAGACAGACAATGCACATATAACGTAACATTGAAGACAGGGTTGCGTAACCACTTTTCCGTGGAAAAGCAGAAAGTATTACACATTCTGACTGTGTTTGTTGCCTTAGTTAACCAGCATGAAAATCACATGTACTGTACTGTCCTCTGTGGCCTGTCTGGCTCTACCATATTTTCCTTCTATATCTCATAAACAGCACAATTTGTTTTTTAAAGTTATTGAACATAAAATGTGTTTTTGATATTCTCTGCAACTTTTGCTGAAACATTCCTCATTGTAAGAAGAATTCGGCAAGATGTTATCATAAATGTACATGTGTCTTCATGTGAAGTACCTGTTATTCTTGTCAGATCTTAATGAAACTTGAATTTTCTTGACATATTTTTGAAAAATACTCATATCAGATTACACGAAAATCTGTCCAGTGGGAGCCGAGTTGTTCCACACTGATGGACGGACATGATGAAAGTAATAGTTGCTTTCTGCAATTTTGCATCTGCACCAAAAAGGGAAAAGGAACCATACTCTCATATACATATGAGCTCTCTGTGCTTCTGAGATATTGCACCATGTCACTGGGTGACTGGTGGCACCAATCACGCAGCTGAAACGATGCAGTATCCTAGGAGCACAGGGGTCTTACCTGCACTACTGGAAGGTCTAAAAACTCTCATATAATTATGTTTCTATTCAATCTGATGGACCCACATGTGTATGAATATGCACAGCAGGAACCATTCTTTCCATACAGCTTCTTCCAAATTGTTACACATGCAAGGATTGGCAGTGTGATGACTGTGTTGAGATACTGCCTTCCCATACAAAGTAGTCCCAAGAGTTAAAATCAGTTCATAAAAGTGACTGAAGATAAGAGATTTCAGGCTGTCATGGTCATGACTACGAAGATTGCATTCTTCTGTGATGTGACACAGTATAGTTTGGTAGTTATGTACTCATGTTCAGAAGAGAACTTCTTCTTTTATCAACTGTACACCTTGATGATAGGGGCAACAAGCTTCTTCAAAACTGATACCAATGTACCAAGACACGTGGTGTCACATCAAAATCATAAATAATGTTAACTGACAATAATCTTTCAGCAGCCAGCTCCATTTCTATCTTCAGGCAAACAGGCACCAAAAAAACCTGGTGAACCCCTAAGATCGAGCTATTCTCGGTCACTGGATACCAAAGAAACAGTAAACTTGTAAGATATGAACCTGTGAACATATCTAGTTCATCGGTAGTAAGAGGGAAATAATGACTGAAAATTTAAAAATTAACTATAAGAGTCAAAAATAAAACCTGGATCAACCCACAAATTAAAAACCACATAAAGAGCCATGACTCAGACTGATCAGACCACAGACACAACACAAAAATCCACAACACACATTTAAAATTCTGAACACCATTAACACCATCTCTGGAGAAAATGGTGAATATTCTTAATGGGTTGAAGTAAGTTCATAAACCAAAAAATATAAATGTATTATGTAGTCAATGAGGATCATAACAGCATGGCAGAACATCTCACCAGAAGAGATTTTGAAGGGTTTTTAAGAAGTGCTGTTTATCCAATGCAATGGATGAGACTGATGATGATGTACTGTGGAATGGCAGTGAAGAGGATGTGTATGTTAGGGATGTGTGTCCGGAAGATGAGGGCATAGGTTGTGAAGTTGGAGACACACTAACTTTTAAAGGTAGATATAATTTGACACGCTTGGTGTATTAAGTGTATGAAATTAACAATAAAATATTCTTTCTTGACAAATGTTTTATTTTTGGGGGGTAGTCTTAGATTAGAGTCATCTCACACTCAGGTAAATATGGAACTCTGTCTGGCTAAAGAAGTTTACCATTCCGTAGTGCAATGCTATACAATGTAATGTCATGGAGTGTAATGAAAAGCTTGAAAAAGGACGAGAAATGTAAACCAAATAATATTCCTGGTGATACTTGTTTCCATTTACAATACCATGCTATAAACAGTTACTGATTCTGGGATTTGCAAAATTCATGTGCCACTGGTGACAATCCCTTGCATTCCCCAGTGAATTACATTGTATTGTGGTCATTACAGTTTTTGCATATTTGGATCACAGGTTACTGAACCCTTATTAATGTTTACCTCGGTGTTCAGAATAAATGATTTCCTTTTTACTTGAACTATGGTGCTGGCACTGACAGCAGCTGATTCCAGACAGATAATAAGAGGCCTCATATGACATGGACTGTTTGGCATTTTTATTTATGAACCACTGGAATAATAACGTTCTGAAGCAGTTCCTGTGATGTTTATGATACAAGGCTTCCTTGGTCAGTCATCATCCTACCTGATTTAAACCCACAATTATTTTGTACAGAAATACCTCAATCTTAAAATCCTACAAACCGTGACTTGCAAGAAGCTATACCAAAATATATGTATTCAGACTGTCATGAAATTATGGATGCCATACTCCACAGTGTAAGATTTTGGGCAGAACACATGACTTCAAAGACAAGGATGTACTAACTCGTTCATTATAAAATACAACCTTATGACAGTCAGTATTTTAATATAATTTGATGAGATGTTAATTTGATCATTTTATTTTATGCTGACTGGAAATTGTCTGGTGTATAAAGACTCACTCTGTAATAACATAACAATGTAAGGGTGTAAGACAGAAGGAAAAGCTCAACATCTCTATTTGAGCACCTGAAGTAACACCAATCCATGTCAAGTAAATCAGAGACAAACCACACAGAAAACTCATTTACATTGAGTTAATACTGATTAACTAAATACTATTTCATCATGATTTAACTTACCTAGAAATCTGTAAAATCCTACCAACCTTGCTTTTTTTCTGGCCCCTTCATTTTGAAGCATCTGTGATGGATATTCAGGGTGAATAATTACGCCGGCGTTTAAAGACAATGGTGAATATGGAACGGAGTCTGTGCCACCGACTAGTTTTATGAACTTTGCTGTTAGTGTGGTGACGTTCACGTTCCTTTAAACGGATCTCACGTACAAGTGTGTGAAAGGCATCATCCACATAGTGTCTCAGTGCTGCTGATGTCTCGTAGAATGGGCAGCCAAACTCTGAGGCCAGTGCACGTCCTTCATCTGGAGACACCTGATCAAATTATTTATACATAAATTACCAATAGGAACACTTCTCTCTTCTTTTGTGTAAATGACTTCAATTCTAGTATGCATTATGGTTCAAAGGTCAAAAGTGCCAGGATACTCAATATTCCCACCAGACTTGGTTCCAGATACAGTTGAGACAATGCCTTTCAATTTGCTCCAACATAAAAGCATTCATTTCCAGCAAGGAAACTTCCAAAGCCCTCCCTCCCCATAAGAAAGATCAGGCTGTTGTAAAAAAAAATATGTGGTTCCAAAGTCACATACTAAGACAGGCACTGAACTACAGAATGAAGGAAGATAAAGTTTATTCATATCACTTACAGCATACAATCCAGGAATATAGCACAGAAATGCAACATTCCACAGGATAATACAAGACCACTTACCCTTGGGACAGAAAAAATGGAACACTGAACAGGAGGCCAGATGGGCCCCACAGTCAGTCTGGATGCTTTGAAGAAGAGAAAAATCTCCTGCCGATGCCGGGACTCGAACCCTGGATCATTCAGCCTATAGCCTGATCACTACACCGACTACACTATGCAGGCTTCTTCAGACACATGGCTCCTACAAAGATTCAAGTCTTAGGGGATGTTACACTGTGTAACTAGGTAAATAGTTCCCCATTGTTTCAAAGGATCACACAGTGTTTTCATCTTCAGGACAGAGCAGTCCAGCATTCAATCACTGCTTTGACCCTGAACATGAAGGTACTAAGATCATTTGAAATGTCAGAACTGTTTACTCAATGATACCGAGCAAATCCAATAAGACTTAGATCTTCAGCAGTACCACTGCAAGGATCTCAATTATAGCATGTTGTACTACCTTGCTCTCACTGGCATAAACCTTACCGACATCAAATCATCTGACAATCCTAACAATGATTTCTTCATTCAGCTGCATACTTATACCATCCACTGAAATGAAGCACCAATGTAGGTTTGCACTGTATATTTATTCTCTTAGAGTTTATCAAAAATGCTTTACTTGGTTTTATAAAAATCAATTGTGAAATAAAAGTGATCTCGAACTGAAAGTAACCACCACTTTTAATCTTATTAATGAGTGGTTAAACACAAATTTTCTGTCTATAAATCTCAACAAAACCCATTTCATGCAATTTTCAACAAAAAAC
>Ga0123357_10005703_pt1 | contig 14974 bp, 8 predicted proteins | sample TergutEmb28metaG_FD_89873 | JGI IMG/M metagenome (GOLD analysis project Ga0123357, IMG submission 89873) | Embiratermes neotenicus P4 segment gut microbial communities from Petit-Saut dam, French Guiana - Emb289 P4 | ecosystem: Host-associated > Arthropoda: Insects > Digestive system > Gut ...
AAAAGAAATAAAAGAAAAAAAAAAAACAAAAAAAAAAAAAAAACCGACAACAAGGAGAAAAAAAAAAAAAAAAAAAAAAAAAAAAAAAAACTGCGCTTAACAGCCATAACTGCAGTACGGCCGTATAAATATATATGTTCGTCTTCTTCATGGGCGCGGCAGACCGCAAGGGACCCTGGCCTCTCCAACAGTTCGTCTCCAGATATCCCTATTCCCTGTTAGTCTCCTCCATCGTCTTGTATTCAGCAGCAACGAGAACCCCCTCTTAATGTTGTCTCCCCCTCTCAGACGTGGTCTTCCCAGAGGTTTCTGCCATAGAATCTTTCATCAAGTAATTTCCCAGTATTCTAGAATTATCCATTCGGACCACATGACCGCCATATTGTAATTTTTTGGACTTCATATATTTCACTATATAAGGTCCATAGAGATCTTCATCATGTCTTAGTCTTCATCCTAGACAATTTTCATAGACTGATCCGAAGATTCTTCTTAGTATTACTCTTGCAGATACCGCTAGCCGTTCTTCTGATGACACAGTCGCTGTCCGTGCTGGGCAGGCATAGCTTAGTAGTGGTTGGATTAGAGTCTTCTATATTCTAAGTAAATCTTTTCTATGTTCTAGAAATATATAATCTACTTCAGCATATATCTGTATGTGACTCAGTCTGTGCTATTGAAAAGGAAGTAATGAGATCGAATTCAAATACTGTAGTGATTCATTCCAATGACAATCAAATTCTCCATATAAGTTCACTGCAATAAAACGATTTATTAAAAAAATGATGTATAGCGGTAATCAAAAACACAGCCCTCCTCAGTGTAAGCTCTTATATCGTACACCACTTTACCATCGTGAGGGAATATCTATGATGACGTCATTTATGTGCTATAGGCCTGCTGTATAGATAGGAAACTTACTGCATCTGTTGTAGCCTTGCATTTGCTTCTTTATAAAACGCAAAGTTATAACATACAACCCCAGCGATAAAACGCGGGGACTTTAATGCATATTGGACGCAGGATGAGCTAATACTTCTTTTTCATAGGCTCTCCATAAAACTTGAGGAAGAGAGGGTAGGTCTGCTTATGCTATGGCAGCAGAACCCGAAGTTTCATCAACACGAAACCAAAGACCGCCATTAATACGATGAAAAAAGCAGATGGGCTAAGTGAAATTTTTCAATATACGTATTTCCCTAAACCCTATCTAGTATCACTCACCTAGTTATTTAATTATTTTTACTGTAAAATGACTCAGTAATAATACTGTATCAAAGTTACATCATACAGAAAATGAAGAGATTTGAGGTATTATTAAAAAGGGTGCTGGGATTAGTATTTGAATCCAAAAAATGAGAAGGATGATAAGTCCCGAGAAGAGTGCAGTGTGAGGAAATCAGTAGTCTGAATTCTTTAGTAGGTATAATTAGTGTAATTAATCAAGGAGAAGAAGATGGCTGAAGTACCTAGCACGCACAGAGAAACAACAACAAAAATCTGCATGCACGACTTTAGTTTGAATAACAGAATGGTTTCGGGGGGGGGATTTTACATTTAAAATAACTTTTACGATAGTATATGGACGTTTCTGCAAAGCAATATGGCACCAGTGAGAAATCTTGTGATACATTAAAACACGCAAGATGCCCGCCTTTCACAGGGCGGCCACAAGTCCGTTCACCCTTTAGTAAATTGTACAGTAAAATATATTTAAAATTTCTTCGTTAACTTAACGAATTTACAAAAATGTTTCAATAAAATCTTCCAAGATCAATACCAAAGTGTCGCAATCGCTTTTTATATACTGACGCTCATAATACTGCACTGGCATCAATATTTATTACGACTAGCTTTCGTTTAAATGATACTTGGTCCAATCTGTATTTCTTACAGAGACCGTTGCTCTCTTGTTTCTATGTCATTAATTACAGGCAGGGTTACCCTATTACCCTATATCCCATTCATTTGCTTCTTCATGAACATTAGATGCCACAGAACCTGCAGGCATCTTCCACTTCCCTACAGAGTCGAGTGCTTACCCCATTTTCTTCGCCACAAACTAAATTGTTTGCATTGTTACGGAGTTGTAATTAACAAATTTACCGAAGGCCGTGGTCAAGTGGTTAGCCCTCCTGAGTCGGCAGACACCGGCTTCGAAACTTAGGGTGGAGATACGCCATATAATCTGAGCTATAATTTTACGTCCCGGATTTTTTGGGGGGGATAAACCGCCAGAAAGTCCAGTTCGAATAGCCAGTCTCCGGAGAAAGTTTGAAAATAGAACCCTCCACATAAGAAGCAGGTAATTCTACCGCGACCTTCGTTGAGAGGCAGGAAGTTCCTTCAAACTTTGATGACCACCTGCCAAATCTTTTCATTTTTTTTTTTTTTTGGTGCACCAGCCCAAATCGGGCCTGGGCTGCCTGATTATTAAGCATTCTAGACCACGCACAATTAGACAGACACGCCCGACAGAACTCTCTAAACAAGTGATCAGCTCGTCGCAAGGGCCGCTACCTACACAACAAACAACGAACACAAGAGACGAACATCCATGCCCAAAGAAAGATTCGAGTCTCTGATCCCAGCAACCACGCGCTCTCAGACCTACGCCATAGTCCGCAAGGGCACCGCTATCAGCAGCGGCCAGATTAGACGGTGTCAAAGGCTAGAAGACCATAGTACAAACCGTCGCCCTTTGCAACTTCGTACCATTCGGGAACGAAGAATATAAAGTGATGGGCAGTGGGCTGTTTCAGTACACAACACAGGAAAGAAGTTAACCTGGACTGAATATTGTGCCAGGAAGGCAGCAGAGACTTGATGTTATGTCAATGTTGTGATAAGAGTATAGTACCGACCTCGCAGAGAATACAGTCCTCGTCCAGTCAGTTAATAATGTGCAGGAAAAGGATAGGCAATTCTTGTGAGAGTAACGTGAAGCAGAAATATGCAATGTGGTAAATTGCAGGTTTCTAATATACAGCAAGTGGTACATATAGCTAACACTGGGCTTGAAACGGTTAATATTAACACATTTTATCCATGTCGTCGTTTTGTAAACTTACATTATTAATACGAGAGGCAATGTACGCATAACTTAATTTTTAGCCGCGTTCGCGTAACCAATTTTCATGGAAAAGCAGTAAGTATTACGTCTTCTGAGTACGCGCCTGTAACTTTAGTTATCCAGCGAGCAAAGCACGTGCGCCGTATCATATTCTCATCCGTGACCAGTGGGGCTCTACCATATATTTCCACAGTATCTCATAAACGGCACGATTTTCAGAAAAAAGTTTCCCAAATATAAAACGTGTTTTGATTTTCTCTACAACTTTTGTCTGAAACATTTCTCATTCTAAGAATAATTCCGAAATATACTACCACAAATGTGCATTATTCTTCATGTAAAGTACCCGTTATTCTTGTGAGATTTAAGTTGACCTTGAAATGTCTTGACAGATTTTCGAAATATTTTGCGATACAAAATTTCATGAAAATCCGTCAAGTGGGAGCAGGCAGACATGACGAAGCTGATAGTCGATTTTCGCAATTTTGCTGACGTGCCTAGAAAACCAGCAGAACAATACTGGAAGTGTTCCGATAAAACTACGCACTCCTATAAGGTTCGACCTTCTTGCAAGTACGGCCTATAAACCTCGCGAATGTGCGTGTGTCTGAAAGTTGCTTCATTTAGCGAAAAAATGAAATAAATATTGCACATTATCGGAGCGCGTCAGAAGGACGAATTTCGAATTTCGAATAGAGTACCTGGGACATTAACTATTAAGTTGATGAGTTATGGGGGATTCACTTTATGCTTTTGCCAACTTACACAAAATGAGATCCTGGAAGACTGTGGAATATTGGTCTTGATTCACGGCGCAGGTAAGTGATTTCTCTTCTCCAAACCATCCAGACTGGCTCTGGAACCCACCCACACTCCTATTCATAGATTACAAAAGGCTTTCCCTCGAGATCATTGCGACGTGAAGCAGACCGCTCATATCCACCTAGTGCCTATGTTAAGAATGTATGGAGCTGTACCTACACTTCCAAATAGGGTGTGGCCCTGAATTAATTACAGTGGTAAATTTACCCATACCTTGACTTTATAAACTTACAAGGTATAGTTGATATAGCCACTCGCTACGGGCTGGACGGTCCGGGTTCGAAAACCGGTGGAATCGAGATTTTCCGAACCCGTCCGGACCGGCCCTGAGACCCACCCAGCCACCTATACAACGGGTACCGGGTCTCTTCTCCGCGGTAAAGCGACCGGGGCGTGGAGTTAACACCTACCTCATCTAGCGCCGAGGATAAAGAAAGAGTAAATCCACACCTCTATTCCCCTTTCTGGGCCTTCCTGGCCTGTACTAGGACGAACTTTACCGTTGAACTTTTAGAGAGGGGGTTTCTGGGCTCCAGTTTAAGAAAGTACACAAAATAAGTACAGTAGAAGCGGCTTCATTGAAGTCCTTCTGACTGGTGTCTTTAAAAAGGATGCTCTTTAATGGTGGATGTTGATCTCTTCTAAATGATAAGAGGGACTTTCATTGCGATCGAGAGAAATAAGATCACGAAGACAAAATTAAATGCGTAGAAGGTCTATTTCGCTTAAAAACTAAAAGTAAAATGACCAAGGATAAGAAAAAGGAAATTCAAAGAAATCGGCCCCATATATCTCGTAAGTGTTTGAATAAATAACGAAAGCTGTAGCGTGTTTTGAAAACTCGTTTCTTCTGGCATGTTACCCTGAATATTGAATTAGCCAGTCTTTCCGAAACGACACTTACTACCAATCAACATAGCGTCAAATCCCAGAATAGATGCATCTTAACCAACGCTACCGTAAGAAGGTCCAGCTTCTCACTCAATCCATCAATTCGCCGGCTCTGTGTAACTTTTCTTTTAAAGCGTGCTTTTCACTCTGCGGCATTCTTTGATTCCACTGTGTACATCATTTGATTCAAATACCATTTATCGAGAAGATTAATGAGAATCAAACTTATGTTCCTGTAACTAATGATCATATTCCTGCCACATCACTTAGGTCTATTATTAATAATTCATAATCACACATTCATAATATTTTACACAATAAAACCTCAACACAAGAGTAAATTTCACATTCCTGTTCACATTTATGGTAGTTCCGAAAACGAGCTTGGCATGAGGATTGAGCATTCTAAAATATTTTATGACTTAATTCCCAGGAAATACCTGAGGTAATATCCTGATCATAGCTCTCACACAAAGCTCTCTAGATGCTCACCAGTCACAATCGCATAACCATCTCTTTCAAAACCAAAGGCTATTGTCAAAAGAGCGTCGTTAAATGACTTCACCCAACAGTATAAATCTTCATTCCCGTAACGTCAAACAGCTGTGCCATATGATGTCTTGGCCTTTATTTGATTGCAAAAACAGCAACAGTTAGCTACCGTCGTCACCGCCATTCTTCAACGTCTTTCAGACACGAACCCCAACTATTGTATTGTCTACTTCAGTGAGGGGAGTTTGTTTTATTGCCGGTTACTTCATTATTTCAGTGTGATTTATTACACAGGGTGGTGTAAGCGGTGGCGCAGTTGGTTCGGGTACTGCGCTACAAGTTGGATGGTCGCGGGTCCGATTCCCGATAAAGTCATAATCCTTCCGGCCGCACTATGGCCCTGGGGTTGATTCCGCCTCTGACAGAAACGAGGACCATGAAAATTTCCTGGTGGGTAAAGGCGGCCGGTGCGTAGGTCTGACAACCTTACCACCCCATGTATCGACTGTCTCGAAATCTGGGAGCCTCAACTTTATTGAGCCCACAGGGCCTGTCCAGGCTTTGTTGTACATTTATAACGCAGGTGACCAGCACTTTCGGAAGACCAACCCTTTATACGCCGAAATAAATCCCACCTGCCATTTGCTGGCATTATTGGGAGCTCACCGTGTTCTCCACGTTAGCAGGACAAGGGTTAAACGTATCAACCGTTACAGAAAGTGCTTGCCGATAGAAACTGTGAGCTAAGAGAAGTACAGATTATTTAATACAATAAATTGCAATTTTTAAGAAACTTCATAAAGACCTCAGCTATCGAGTCACCAATACATAAAACCTCCACCTTCCAAAACTAAAGCATTACTAACTATAATACACAGGCCTCTGTAGTCAGGAAACATAAAAACAGAATTTGTGTTCCGAGTGGTTAGATGAGAAAAAAAAATATGTTTTAAAAATCAGGTACGATTTTTTACGATGCATTCGAAAGCGAAGAAATTTCTCCCCTACTTTGTCATGAAGTGTGTACATTGAATATAACACTCCATGGGAATCTCTTTAACTCCAAAGATCTTGCTGCAGTAAAAGTCACATAAAACCTCTTAACAGGCTTATCAAATTAGAGTACAGAGAATAAGCCTGTGTCTCCTTAAATAATATTTTTCTCCAGATTGTACGCTTAAAACACATGCTATGCTTTATGGCATTTACGACTGTGTAACATGTTACTCCTACTGATATTTCGACTCGGTCGGTTGTAGTAAAACGCGGGGTCCAGAGCTTTACGTTACGGATATAGAAACACTTTACCTTTTTGTGTTGTGGCGCATTACAAAGCATGGATACGCGTTTATAAGTGAACGACATGCAACACATTATTATTGATTTTAACCCTGCCAGAAGAAGAAGAAGAAGAAGAAGAAGAAGAAGAAGAAGAAGAAGAAGAAGATAATGATGATGATGATGATGATGATGATGATGGAGGAGGAGAAGAAGGATAAGAAGCGAAAGAATAAGGAGAAGGAGGGGGAGGGGGACGAGGAGGAGGAGGAGGAGGAGGAGGAGGAGGAGAAGAAGAAGAAGAAGAAGAAGAAGAAGAAGACGAAGAAGAAGAAGAAGAAGAAGAAGAAGAAGAAGAAGAAGAAGAAGAAGAAATCAGAGGGGTATATTGAGAGGCACTGAATTTATTGGCTGGGATACAGGAAATATAATTATCTGAACTTTCCCAGGTATTGCCCGCTCGTCCTTCCCTTAGCAGGGTAGGGTTTTGGGAAGTGAAAAAGGCATGGCGATGGGTGTGTTATTTAAAGACGCTATCACTTCAATGTGAATAAAAATCCAACAGATGCAACAGTATGCAGATATTTATTCACTGCAAAACTACGCTATCACTTGATAATATTACGTAACGTCGGCGACGAAAATGTGTGTGGAGCAATGGTAGAATAATAATGACAGGAGCAAACTGAAGTACTAGGCGAGAAATCGCACTCAGTGCCATATTATCCACCATAAAACCCAATACGGACAGGTCCGGGATTGAACCCAGGCCTCGGCAGTGAAAAACTGGTGACGAGAAGTGAAGCGTTCCAGTATGCAGCAAAGGAAGGAAGCAGGGAATATAGTCTGAATTTCTGAAGGTAAAGTTTGGATGGCTGCACATGAAGTATGTAGTGTTATGTGGATTTTGAATGCCAGCCAAGCGCTGGCTCTGGGACCGATATAAGCACTACAGAAAACGTTGGTCGATTTCGCCAGCTGCAGGTGAAGTCTGACTTTACATAAAACAGCTCACTTCCCACCTCACAGAAGACACAGTCCCACTCTGTTACATAGAAAATCCGGTTTCGGCCCTTAATGAAATAGTTGGTAGTTAATACAAAAAGGCACCACTTACACGAAGCATAAATCAAATTGGAAAACAAAAGTCTAAATTACGGGCCGAAATGCAATGGCGTCCCTAAGAAAATCGGGGCTGTCACTGCTCCGATTTGCATAAAGCGCGTAGTCAATAAATGCTTGTGAAAACTGGAAAAGGGACAGAAATGTACAAAATACAGATAATTTCATTTACGCCCTTGCACCGACTTTCACAAAACTCACAACTGCTCAACGGCATTAAGGGCAGATATTTTAGACTGTATTTCAACTAAATCTGCCAAATAAATGTGGAAAGTAAGGAATTACAGACATTTACCGCTTCATGTGATGGCAAATGTGACTGAGATTATTTCCACAAAATGACGCTTGCTGGAAAACTTTGCAAGAATCTTGACACTGAAGTTTATGAAAATCTAGCAAAGGTTTAATCGCTGATACTGGATCAGAGACGGATGAAAGGACGGACAGAAAGACGGTCGTAGTCTAATGATAACTCATTCTTTATGACATCGTAAAGAAAGCCTACAATCATATGAAACACACAAATGGAATGTGTGGGCAATATGCAGAATATTTACATTAAACAAGTGTGTAGATGCATATGAATACTGAACTTTAAAAAGTAAAAATATGTGCTTCACTAAACTTCATACAGTGCAGAACATTTCCGAAACCTGTCTAAAATGACACCCAGATTAAACTCCAAATTTAGCTTTCAGCCAAAATTAAATTTATATCTTTTCTTTCGGGATGTGACGCCATTCAGTTTAATTGATTCCGCAAATACCAACGTTTCGGTCAAACCTGTTACCAGCACTTTCAGTGTATAAGACTCTTTGCAATCTAAAATCTCAAGAAGCACATTTTGTACATAGCAACTTCCATTGCTGAAACGATAGTGGAAATAAAGCTTGCACGATAGATAATCTAATTTTTCCTGTGTGTATATAGGCTTGTATGTACCATACATCTGTGTAGTGTCAGAGTTAGTTAGCCTACTGTTCTACTGGGACCAAAAAAATACCACTGTCAAAAGTGGGAAAGCTTTAGCGCGATCGATCATCCAATACGTGCAGAATAATTCCATGAACTTCGAAAAAATAAAAATAAATACAGACAGAGAAAAGAAAGAAACTTAGGAAGTAAAGGAAGAAATAAAGAAAGTAAAACCGGAGATATGTAGACCTACTTCCTAACATCATAAAGTATACGAAGAAACGAAGGAATGAAGAAAATAAATAACGACAGGCAGGAGGAAGGAAGGAAGGAAGGAAGGAAGGGAGAAACAGAAAATAAAAAGTGACAAGATACTTATGCTTGCATTGCTCTAGTACTTACCCAAGCGGGTTAATTCACGTTCTGTTTGTCTGTCTCTATCTATCCATCTATCTCTGTCTCTGGCCTAACTAACGGGATGAACTCTAAAATGGGAGTATTGGCTGTTCCTTCACCAACAGACAGTCCATTAGAGGTCGTACTGTGCTCGCACGCAGACATCAGGACCGTCCATCATACATAGAAGTGATGTGTCTAAGTGAATACCGAAACGTCAGTTATGTTGCATCGCTTTATACATTACGATGCTGGGTCTTCTAACAGGTGGATGGACCAACAGATGGAAAGATAGATGGGAAACGAAATGCTCTTAGATAGACAGAAATACTTTATAGACAAGATGTCAGTTCTCGAGTGAAAGGCTAGGTCCATCAGCACTCCATAGAATATCCCCGAGGATAAAATGGTGAAGTACACAGGAACAAACTGCTGTGTTCTGCAAGCTTGGACATGGACTGGCCTACGTTTATAGCGACTCCCAAGAAGAGTTCATCCGATTGTTGGCACAGCAATTCTTAATAGGTGGGTAGAATTCATGAAGAGAATTATGACGTAATTAATATGCATGGCCGGCTTTCTTGATAATACAAAATACGAGATATAAAATCTTGAGGGGCAGTGAAGTCGTTTACATTAATAGAAACTGATTTCAGCATATGTACGTAGCGTCAAAGTAATATAATCTCTCCACAGCCTACAATGAAGATGGAGGCAGTAGGTTCGTCTAAAATATCGTTAAAATTCTACATTACACGGCGTCGCATCCCGAGAAACGATTTGCCTTCTGGTCACTCCCTTAGTACCTTCAACTACAAATTTACATTGGTCGATTTTAAGTCAAGTTTCTTACTTGCGTGCGGGAGATACCCGGCTTCATTCCGTGCAAGACCACCGGTTAACCAGCACAATTTCTGCTATTCTCAAGCCTTTCCACAGTAATTCAGAATCAGTGACTTGGAAGTAGGTAATTATTAATTCCAGCCCAGTTCTCTCTAGCTACCAGATATTAATTCGTCTCAACAAGCACAAACTATTCCACCTAAACCTGCAGAGGCAGGTGTATCTGACTGGAATCTATAATCTGCATTCCCCTGTGCTAATCGGCTGATATTCCTATAGCTGGAACTCGAAGATGAGGATAACTGCAGTGTAACCAGAAACCATCCACGGAAACCAGCCATCATAAATCTGGCCCAACCCTTAAATTCCATTTATTTATTTATTTACTCGTATTTAATAATCGATCAACATACATGATACGATGTTATATCATAGAATATAGATACGTGGTATCCATATAATTTATCGTATCGATGTATGCTTAATCCCTTGGTGTTATTATGCATTCATTACATAAATTGTATTACATACACAGAAAAATCTAGAATAAACATTTAATAAACTGGGTACGTCATATTTTTGATCAACAACGGAGAAGAAAAACGTAGGCCGCCGATTGTAAAACATCACGAGATCTTATTCCTGATATCTAAGCAGAACGATTGAATTGCTATTGGAAATGTGATATAATCCATGACAGTCGGCAGCGCAGTGGCAGGATAAGATGTTGACGACTGACGTATATTATATTCTATAAAAATTAGGACAACCCTAAACCTATGAAACGGTTTAAAATTGATGCGACCATCATCGATGCCAAACACGGATTTCTTACTGATTGTCGGCTTTAACTTATTTCAGATCACGCATGGGACTAACCTGTGATAAGTGAGTCCCTGTCACCACGGCATGGAGCGTTCTCAGGTTGCGGATGGAGGAACGGCCTCCAATATGGAGGGCAGTTGCGAATATATTGAGTAAGCAGTCGCGGACAGCCGAGAAGGGGTGGTCCTCCAGCTTTGGGGGTTGGGCGAGTTGCTAACAACTCTTCACCGCAAAAATGTACGTTTATCTTGTTATGAAATGTTCAGACAAAAGATCTCGGACCTGGACTGTTACTTTGGTACGAACTATGTAACGAAAAAGAGACATGAGATTTGGTGCTTGGAATGTTAGGAGCATCTATAGGGCAGGTTCACTTATAGCAGCAGTCAGGGAATTAGCAAGATATAAATTAGATTTAGTTGGTGTGCAGGGCGTTAGGTGGGACAGAAGGGGCACAGTAAGAGCAGGGGATTATAATTTTTCTTAAGGAAAAGGAAACGAAAATCATCAATTGGGAACAGGAATTTTTGTACACCACAGAATAGCATCAGCAGTTAAGAGAGTAGAGTTTGTTAGCGATAGGATGTCATATATAGTTCTGAGAGGTCGCTGGTGTAATGTCATTGTTCTGAACGTGCATGCACCAAGTGAGGAGAAAAGTGATAATTCAAAAGACAGTTTTTACAAGGAATTAGAACAGGTTTTTTTTTATTACATTCCTAATTACCATATGAAAATTCTGTTCGGAGATTTTAATGCAAAAGTGGGAAGAGAGAATATTTGCAAACTGACAATTGGGAATGAGAGTCTATATCAGGATAGTAACGATAATGGTGATGGAATAGTAAACTTTGTCACATCAAAAAAAATCTAGTTGTTAAGAGCACGATGTTCCCGCACCGAAAACCTCTTAACTAACCGTGAACATCTCCTGATGGGAAGACTCAAAACCAGATTGATCACATATTGATAAATAGGAGACGGCATTCAAGTATGCTCGATGTATGATATTTCAGGGGAGCTGACTTTGATACTGATCACTATCTAGTTGTTGCAAAAGTTAGGGAAAGACTGGCAGTAAGTAAAAAAGTAGCACAGAAGTCCGATAAGGAAAAATTTAATCTCAGGAAGCAAAACGAGCTGGAGGTTAGGAAACAGAATTAGATTGAGATTTCAAACAGGCTTGCAGCTTTGGAGAACTTAAGTGATAGCGAAGACATAAATAGGGCTTGGGGGAACATTAAAGAAAACATAAAATTCTCGGCTAAAGAGAGTCTAGGTCTGCATGAATTTATGCAGGGAAGCAGGCTAAAGTGCAGTGGGTACAGGATGCAAGCCAAAGCAATGTAGATAATCTCAACAATTCAAGACGTGAAGTTAGCAGACATTTCAGGAACAAAAAGAAGGAATATCTGAGAGCCAAAATTGAGGAACTTGAAACTAACAGTAAGATCAAAAATATTATGGACTTGTATAGGGGCATCATTTACTTTCAGAAGAGTTACCAGCCTGGAATTAATATAGTAAATGATGAAAAAGGTGATTTTGTTACATACTCCCAAAGTAGGTGGAGGAACCATTTCTCTCAGCTATTCAATGTGCATGGGGTTAATGATATTAGGCAGACAGAAATACACACAGGAGAACCATTAGTATCTGAGCCGAGTGTCTCTGAGGTTGAGTTGGCTATTGAAAATTTAAAAGTCACAAATCACCAGGTATTGATCAAATCCCAGCAGTATTGATTAAAGCAGAGGGTATAACAATTCGCTATGAGATCCACAAACTTATTATTTCTATTTTGAATAAGGAGGAACTGCCTGAGGAGTTAAAGGAGTCAATCATTGTACCTATCTATAAGAAGGGCGATAAAAAGACTGTAGTAATTATAGTAGAATATCACTTTTCCCAACTACCTACAAAATTTTATCCAAGGTTAACTGCATATGCAGAGGAAATTGTTAGGTATCATCAATGTGGATTTCGACGCAACAGGTCGACTACTGACCATATATTCTGCATTCGTCAAGTACTTGAAAAAAAATGAGAATAAAACGAAGCAGTGCATCAGCTCTTTATAGACTTCAAGAAAGCTTATGATTCAGTAAGGAGGGAGGTCTTGTATAATATTCCCATTGAGTTTGGTATCCCTATGAAACGGGTAAGGCTAATAAAAATGTGTCTTACTGAAACGTATAGCAGAGTCTGGGTAGGCAAGAATTTGTCCGCCATGTTTCCTATTAGGAATGGTTTGAAACAAGGAGAAGCTATATCACCATTACTTTTCAACTTTGCTTTAGAGTATGCCATTCGGAAGGTTCAGGTAAACTAGGATGGCTTGAAATGAAATGGTACACATCATATTGTGCTTTATGCTGATGGTGTTAATATACTGAGAGGAAGTGTACATGCTGTAAAGGAAAAGGCAGAAGCTTTGATAGTGGCTAGTAAGGAGATTGGACTAGAAGTAAATGTTGATAAAACTAAGTACATGGTCATGTCTGGAGATCAGAATGCAGGACGAAGTCAGAATATTAACATTGATACTAGATCCTTTGAAAGGGTGAGCGAGTTCAAATATTTGGAAACAAACTTAACACATCAAAATTCTATTCAGGAAGATATTAAGAACATATTGTAGTCAGGGAATGCTTGCCATCATTTGGTTCAGAATCTTTTGTATTCGAGTTTTCTATCCAAAATTTTAAAGATTAAGACATGCAGAAATATAATTTTACCCGTTGTTTTGTATGGGTGTGAAACTTGGTCGCTGACAATGAGGAAGGAACGCAGGCCGAGGGTGTCTGAGAATAGGGTGCTGAGGAGAATATTTGGGTCTAGGAGGGACGAGGTAACAGGAGAGTGGAGAAAGCTGCATACTGAGGAGCTGAATGATCTGTACTCCTCACCCAATATTGTTCGGGTAATAAAATCGAAAAAAATGAGATGGGCGGGACATGTAGCGCGATTGGTAGAGAGAGGAGGCGTATACAAGTTTCTGGTGGGAAAACCTGAGAAAAAGAGACAATTTGTGAGACCCAGACGTAGATGGGAGGATAATATTAAGATGGATCTTCAGGAAGTTGGATGTGGGGGTATGGACTGCATCAAGCTGGCCCAGGATAGGGACAGGTGGCGGGCATTTTTGAATGTGGTAATGAAACTTCGGGTTCCATAGATGCGGGGATTTCTTGACTAGCTGAGAAACGGTTAGCTTCTCAAGATGGTCTCTGCTCCATGGAGTATCTATGTAAGTAAGCTGTCAATTCTCTGACATTTTCAACAACAATTTTACCAATGGAAAAATTTTAAGATTGAAGAGATTGGAGTTTCTCATGACGGTGTTGAAGATCCAAGGCTTCTGGAATAACAGTCCGTGTAGATATGTAAATGGTTATCGAAGTTTCGGAAAATATTACGTCTCCATTATCAGGGTAGTCCATGCTCATTCCAGAAGATTTGAATTATCGTTTATGGAACTACACAGACCTATGCAGATTTCATGACATCTTCAATTTCGCGGTTCGAAACGAATTCGTCACGAAATTTAATGCAATTACCGCAGTCAGTTTTGCAATTAAGCGTGTAGTAATACACAGACAAGCCATTTATGAATCCAGACAAGGAGTTGCAAGGCGAACTTCAAACGTCAATGCAAGAACCAGAAAAAATAAGAGAAGAACTGATATTTACTAAGTTTAGAAGCCTTATAATTTGTCCTATTCACAAAATATATTTACGATGGTCAAATAAAACCTGGCGTCATGTTTGTGACATAGCACGTATTGGGAATACAAAAAATGCCTACAAAATTTCGGCATGTGAAAAAAAGATTGGTTATCGCTTTTGGGAAATTTAATATTTGATAGGGGGACATTCAGGATGTTGAGATGCATACTAAATAAATATGATATTCAAGATCTGAGTAGAAGATGACAGGTTATGTGTTAGGCTGTTTGGAAAAGGTAATGCATTTTGTATCCCATAGAAAGCAATACATTTATAAATAGCCTGGGTTAATGTCAAGTCCTCGAAGAGCAATCTGTCCTAAGAAATTATATGCCATCATGTTCATATTTATAAAGAGGGTTGGACGGAAAGTTCAGGCACGGACATTTCGATAATACAAGGGCAGTCCAAAAAGAAACCGAACTTATTTAATTTAAATTTATTGCTGTATTTACAACTTAATCAGACTTGTCTCCTTCAAAGTACTCCCCTCTACTGTTGATACACCGCTCCCAGTGTTTTTTTCCAGTTCTGGAACGCGTCCTGGAACGTGTTTTGCGGGATTGCGCGAAGGTTCTTTAGCGAATT
>Ga0123357_10005704_pt1 | contig 14974 bp, 6 predicted proteins | sample TergutEmb28metaG_FD_89873 | JGI IMG/M metagenome (GOLD analysis project Ga0123357, IMG submission 89873) | Embiratermes neotenicus P4 segment gut microbial communities from Petit-Saut dam, French Guiana - Emb289 P4 | ecosystem: Host-associated > Arthropoda: Insects > Digestive system > Gut ...
ACTACAAGTCGTCAGCTCCTGAAGATGGGCACAAGGTGGCCCGAAACATGTTGAGCAACCTATAAAGGAGAAATAAACATAATACCAAAAGTGACATCTAGTTGGTCTCTTTATCCACATAGTGTATAAAGTCTACAGGCTGGCTAACTGCTGACACGGTAACGTGATGGTTTTGGATATTTTTAACTGAGTGAAACTGGAGATGGCTGAATTAGTAAAAACAACTGATTTGATCCCATGAATAATTCGATACCTATTGGTCTTCATAATAAATAAGCAGCTTTGTATAGATTTCTGAGCAGAATCCGATGGCTTACCCAGCAATAATTTCGAAATAAAAGGAGATTGCTGGGTTTTCTTTTAGGGACCTCTTATGCTATGACGGAGACGTCACAAGGCAGTAGCAGCAGGTGTTGACCCTAGCTCTTCCAGAGAGAACGGATTATAAATTTGCCTGTTTCTCTGTCTCATTCTCTGTGTGCTTTAGTAAGTGATGTACTGTCTATTAAAAAAATACGATTTCGCATGACAAATTTAAATATTTTTTTCATGTGTTACTTAAAGTCTTAACTGAATGTGGACTGTTTCCTAAAAGGTTACAGCAGGAGAAGAAACCGTCTTGCCATATGGGATGGCTTTTATAATTCTGAGTTGCACCGTCCTCTTCTGAGTTGAGACACGGTCAATCTTGGCTCACGCGCAAGAAACTTTGCTGTAGGTCAGAGTAATTTGGCAGACGATCAACGCATAGTAAAGTTACTGCATTCACAAAGACTTCTTTGTTATTTATGTGATTCTTGGAACAGTCAACAAACCGTATATAGACATACTGTCACCTGGATGTTTTAGAATTCTGCTGAGGGAAAGGATATCTCGGCACAAGAAGTGCTTTCCTTCAATAGCGAATACGTAATTGTAGTGTAGCTTGAATAGAAATTGAATTGGTGTGCTATTCTGAGGTTCTTACAGGGGTTTTGATAAGGACTCTATTCATCTGGGATGTGTCTTTTCGCTTGACTCTGAAGGTATGGGTAATAACGCTCCTTCAAAAGGTCTGCAAATGTTTGTCAGTCGAACCAGCTCTTGAAGTGAGTATATAAAACTTTGACCCGATTCTGTGTTCTTATGTGGTCCTAATTTTCCATCTTCTAAAGACCAAATAAGGAACAATGTCCTTACGTAAAAATACACATGTGTGTAACAGAGGCCGTATTTTCGCAAGATAACATTTCAGACTTAGTTTCCCAAACAGTTGTGCAAGAGCTGCTGTTGATCCGACGATTAATTATGGAAATATCCTGTTAGTAGGAGTTTTATCGAAGGCGTTTGCGGAAAACAATTTTTCATCTTGAAATTTTCACACGTCCGATAGATTTCCTTGAAATTTCGTACTTGGTGTTTCTGCGAAAGTTTGTCGATATATTACGATTTTTTTTTAATTGGGCAAATTAAACCGAACTTCACGTGAAGCCCTACTGACATTTGTATGATTGGTCTGGATTATGTTGACAGAAAATGAGGCACGTGGAATGGTTGATGAGACACTTGAAACAAACATAAAATAAACATAAAAATAAACATAAAAATAAACATAAAAATAAACATAAAAATAAAAATAAACATAAAAATAAATAAACATAAAAAATAAACATAAAAATGGAGAATGCTAAGGTATAAATAAGACCGCCTACGAGGTAAGTAATGCACACATATTTAGAGTGTATTGTATAAAGGTAGAGGCGAACATTAATATTGCTGGCATTTTACATTTTTTAAAATTATTCACGAACTTATTCTAAGTACAGTAACAGAGTGAGAGCTCCAGATATGTTAATGTTTTGCAGATATTTCAAAGCTTAACACTTATTTGATCACAGCTGCCAAAATTACATTTTTTGTTTCTGACACATTTAGCCAAGCCTTTCTTCAGGTACTAATAGTCATTTATAGAGATTACTGGCTACTGCAATGTGACGCCTTGTAGTTTAGTAGTTACGTATCAGCTTTTCGGAAGTAACTGCTCTCCCTCATATTCGACCCTTAAAGAAGTAGGAAGCAGTTCTTTTTGGTACTGTGTCTGCTGAAATCACATTCTAAAGATGGAGATCTCTATAGCCACAGCTATAATGAACTAAAATCATACACAACAAGTAAGAATTTCCCAGCCGTTTACAAAACGCTGAATTTCATCTTCGCATTAAAAACAACCACCACTGACTCCTTCATGTACAAGCTGAATCCAGCCGAAATTTAAAACTAAGACCATTTTAAAATTATCAAATTTACCAGTAGATCTCTCAGGAGATTTATTTTCTTCTGGTTTTCCGACTAAAATGTTCTCTCCATTTCTCATCTTTGCCAGTATATGGTTACTAATAGACCTTACATCCTAATTGCTTATCTAATTTTCTTATGTATTATATATTTCTTGCCGCCTATTCCCTTTCTCTTTAAAGCAGCAACTAAATACGTATTTCGTGAAAAACTTGATTTACTGTTACTTTTATTTTGTGCCACTCTTTTGTGATGTTTCAAGGAATGGAACGCGGAACGGGGAGCAAGTAAACACTGCTTTTTTTGTCTTGTCCTTCCTCCGCTCAGAAATGGGTAAGCGGGTCGTCAGAAGACGGATAGCACATGAGTGGACTGACTGTATTCTTGTGACTGGATGTAGAGTTCACTCTAACGAAGACAGGGGAAACGTCAAAGTTAAGAAATTTCATGAAAGGACGATTCACGAATTATTGGTTCGCTTCCCCATATACTATTGTCAATAGAGTTAATTTTCAGAAAGTAGATGGACAGAGAGAAAATTATGGGTTTAAAATTCTGGAGAGTTTGTTACTGAGCTTTCTCGCTTCCAGAAAGAAATAATTAGGTTTGTGCGATGTGCATCGTTTCCTCGTGTTACTTATTTAAATATCTGCAATATTATACCAAGCTTTATGAAAAATAGTATAGACACTACGGCATCAGAGACCACACCACACCAATAACCGGTTTCTAAATTTCTTAAGTCAGTTATAAACAATGTTAGTCATTTAATGAGTCTGCTTTACGTAAGTTTCATTTAATAATACACACTGAACACAACTGACACTTAAGAACTTGACAACGATTTATATACTATATATTGACATTGATATACACAAATACGCTATTCTATTAATACTTAAGCACACTGAGAATGGTTTCTATTATATGCTTTTTGGTTGAATTGTAAAACGTACAATAGTTTTCTTACATTTGTGCATCCTTTGTAACTTTTGAAGCAAGCGTTTTCTGTATATACCACCAGGTTTAACATTTAAACATTCTACGTTTTACCATCGCAGTGCTTTGGTGTGTTGTGTATAATTCTCTAAACAAATTTGTTTACATAATTTACGTTAATTTTAGACTTTAAATGGGTAATTATAATTTGCCACAATGTTCCAGACTAATTTTAGAGGTAGGCTTTGTATCAAATTTTGTAGATAATAGCAAGGCGTTTTTGAAGTGTATTAGACATACAGTACATACTGATCAGCACAATCTTAGTTGAGAAGCTCATAGTTGCTTAGTAATTAAACAATTCCCCTTTCTAGATTTTAAAATTTCGCCGTGTAGTAGTAATGATAAATTGTCTTCTGGGTATTTCCTCGGCGCCTGAGTATTAAAGACCGACGTTTCGGAACACTGTATCGGTTCCATCTTCAACAGGTGCTGCAATGTGAGTTCACTTTGCAGCACCTGTTGAAGATGGAACCGATACAGTGTTCCGAAACGTCGGTCTTTAATATTCAGGCGCCGGGGAAATACCCAGAAGACAATTTATCAATTCCCCTTTCCTATGTGATCCGAAAATTTATTGCCGCATTTCAAAAAAATCTCATTATTTCAGTCTCACTCTCCCTCTCTGCTGATGCAGATGACACACTCCACATCATTTTGTATTCAGTTCCTGTAGGATGAAATGCAATGTTATGCATCTCTCTACCACTATGTTGCAACGACCTTCCCTTTAAAACTCTGCCACCAACATTAACCACCAAAGTATTGCTTTTTGCACGCATTTTAATTGCATGTCATGTAAGACACACACAATTCACAACTGCTGCTTCCTAAGCATTAACCGGTACGTATTTGTGAAGGAAACTCGTGTGTTACTGCGAGGTAGGAATTTAATTCTTGAATATAACTCACATGAATTTCGTGCTCCAAAATGTTAACTCAGAGTCACCAGGCGTGTCTCGTACGTTACGTACAATGGCTTCCTTTCGTATTGGAACGGGGCCTAGCAAATTGCGCCAAACGGCAACGCTTCTGAATTTCCGTAAGATGTTCAGTTTGGCTCTCGGCCACGACACCGATTATACGGAAGTTTTATTGATTTTCCTCAGTCTGTCCAGGCAAATTCAGTGATAGTAACTTAAATTAGGCCAAGACCAATTATAACACAATCTTTCTGGCCCATATATCACTGTCAACTCTCTGCGACATCTTGCTTCCTGGGATTGGGGTTTCGAATCTCGCCAGAAGCACGAATGTCCGTCTTTTGCGAGTGTTATATATTGTTAGGTATAGAGGTCTCCGACTGGCCGATCCGTCGTTAAAGTAGTCCTACCGAGCGCGGTGTATCTGTCATCTCTAAACCTGAACCATGAGGTTGCCTAGGCCCATTAGGGAGGGCTGTCGAACCAATTAAATAATTCACTGTCACCAAATTTAATGACGCAGGGGAGGCAGGTTTACTGAATCGGCATTCACAAAACTACAAAAAGTGTACAGCGAGTTCAGACGGAACACATAGCTGATAGAATTTCAGATCTATTAGACTTACGATAGCGTCCGATTCGACCGCGTCGCCAGTAGTTGTGAGAGCGCGAACTTAGACAGAAGAATGGGAAACTCGCGTCTGTTCTACTCACCACTCGTAAGTCTGCTTTATGGAGTGTTGTCTAGAAAAGCAACTACTAATTTCTTTGATTAATACAGATAGTGACGACACTGTTTTATTCCTATGCTCTAGAATTCGTCCTATGTATGAAAAGAGCTTTATGTCAGAGTAACATCTCTACATCCTTAACATAACAACTGTGGATACTCTGCGGAATTACAGCGCTCACTTTTCCTAAAGGTTAAATTACAATTAAATTCTTCCCAGTACATGCCACGAAGGCATATAGGGAGTGGAAGTGTAGCTCGACGCTCTCTTAACTTCTGCAATATATGAAGATAAGTGGTCAGCTTTACGCCCTGTCCGTTTTACCTCTAGAATCTCCTCCGGTACCCATTGACTAGGAATCTGGGTGGACCCTAGAGTCATTCTGAACCTTTTGCACCAAAGAAATTCACCTTCTTTTGCCAGGATTCGTCAGCCGGATATCCAACCAGCAGCTCAGTCACGATAATGACTATGCTACCCTGGTTGTTTTTATTAATATATACGAATTGCCTTAATCTGTAACACAACTTAATATCCATGGAGAAGATGAAACATGCATACAAAATTTCGGTCTGGAAGTCCTGAGGGAAATGGACGAAGGCTTAAATACGAAGAATTATTACAAAGGGTCTTATAGAAATAGGGCATGAGATTGTGCTATGGATTAACCTGGCTGAGGATAAGGTACAGAAGCATGAGCTTCCCAAACGATAGTGAAACTGAGACTTTCATAAATGGAATAATAATAATAATAATAATATAAACAGCGAAAAGACCCTTGACTAGCTGGGTGATTGTTAGCTTTTCAAGGACTTTTCTATAGGGTGTTGTTTTTAGTGACCTATATTTGTCTTAAACATGTATATTTCAAATATTTAAGGGAAATAATATGTTTTTCCATTGCATCTACTAGTTACATTATTTCCTCTTGAAAATATTTTGTGGTAAAATGACGTGATTTGAAGGCTCCATGCTGTAAGGTTCGCTGGTGGTGAGGGTCCTTGCTAGTGACGTCACTCGCGTCAGTTCGGCGGGCCTTGTTGTGTTTCGTAGAGCGAGCGTCAATACAATTTCAAGGGATTCTAGTTGCTCTATATGCAGGTTCACTAGCAGTTACGTAGTGGGGACGGAATCATCCATATCGATATTTATTTCACCGCTAAGGGCGATCAAAGTCATATTACTGTCCTATATTAATGAGAATTCATATTTATAGAGCATTTAGTATAACGCTTCGATATCATATTTCATGAAAAATCGCTCAACCCTTCTCGAGTTGTTATATGCGAATAGATGGACAGACTGGCAATGCTAAGCTAATAGGCACATTTCTACAGCTCTCAATGAGGACACGTCAAAAATGAATCTACTTTACTGAATAGGCAGGAATTAGTATTTATCATTGGAAAAAATGCGTTACATCCTGTGTATGAATACACAATTATTGCATACCGCTCAGCGCTGTGGCATGTCGATGTATCTGAAGGCAATGCATGGTCCTTATTGCGCTCATTTGAAAAAGATAATGGCCGTATTGTGTGGCAATTAATGAGGTAGTTTTCATTAAACGCCTGTTTTTTTCCCGAGTTTTCGTGGCATGTATTTAAAGCGTAGACAAGGCAGAAATATACAAACTGCGGTTCGAAGCCAGGAAGGGCTTTGGCGATGTTTTTCCTTTTAAGCACTTTCAAATCTATATCGCTTAAATTTACTGGATTGTACGTCTGCAGAGGGCAATTCGGATTATTTATCTCCCCACGCTTCAGAATATTGTGTTTTTCTTACCAAAAGAATATCAATTTTCCGACCAAACACAACCATACAGATTTAGGATATTAGTAATTTATTATACACTGCAACATGTTTCGGCTGTCCAGATCGACCATCATAAGGTGGGTGTCGGATACACAAAAAGGGAATAAAGGGAGAGAGGCCTCTCTTTACAGTGGTACAAATTATAACAATATTATTCCAAAAAAGGTTAAAATGAATGCTTTATTGTGTTACGTAATTTTATATAGCAGCTATGTATTAATTTTCCAAAGAACGGAATAATAAGGTTAAATATAATTAATATAATATAGTAAGATAATAAATACATATTTATTGTATGCTTTATTTAGTTTACGTAGCAAAAATTATCTATTATGTTTTTATTCCCTCTGCGTTATAGCAGAATTATTGCATAAATTTTCCCTTGTCTCGCGGCTTCATCTTCACGAAAGAAACTCAAATGTTGCAGAAGTTTGCAAGGCAAATTTAACCACTGTATTTTCGTCCGAATGACAGTAGGCCCACTGCTGGACCTTAAGGTACTGTAGCATAGTAAAGGGGACGAGCGTTGGAGCAGTCGGTTGAGGCACTGTGTTACAAGCCAGAAGGTCGTGGTTTCGATTCCCGACGGTGCGATTGGAATTTTTAATTAAGATAATCCTTCCGGCCGCACTGTGGCCCTGGGATGGACTCAGCCTCTGACAGAAATGAGCATGAGGAATATTTTCTAGGGAGTAATTTGGACTTGGATCCATGCACATGCCAGCGTTAAAACATCTTCCTAGGTCTTGTTACAAAAAACTTTTTTTTAAACAATTCCTCGCTATCATTATCAGTTCCCAAGTTACAGAGCGTGACGGACAGACAGATGCTGAGAATTATGCATGATATACACTACAGCTTACAATTATTCATTAAAATGTAGGCGCAGTTATATTACTGAGTATTCTGTAATCTTACCTGCTTCTGTTCCATTCCCCACAAACTTACCTATTCTTCGCGATAAATCCAGGGTACTAACACAAGAATGACATTCATATCAAAATTTATCTGTTGTCCCACTGACTTTGCCTACTTATAATATCAATGTCACTTCCATATTTTGAGTATGAACTTGTTTCTACCATAAAACGACATTAATCCAGTTACTAAAGACCTTAGGGGATCCCGTTGTATCTTGTATCGTTATACATATTTGAACCCAACGGCAGTAACTCTCCTTTGTTAACATTAATGCTTCACTACCATCTGCAAATTTATGCACAACATTACGTTTCAGACGTTAGGGTATTACTGCAGATGTAATTTTTGTATTGACCTCAATGTGAATGACCCTGAATGATTCAAAGCTCACCATCATGCTCTGTAGCAGCGGAAACCCCTTACGTAGGTTATACGTGTGATGTTATGCTCCTCGCTGCCACATGAAGCGCTGCGGTTTCCTATCAGAAAATAAGAGACCTTCGTACGTGGATTTACGTCGAGGGTTATGTGACAGTGCAGAATCCGTGAGATGTAGTGGGATCAAGATGAAGTCTGCAGTGTTCTTGTCTGGAAAGGAAGAGCTATTGTACATAGAATATAATCATTTTAACAGTAATGCTATATGGTCCTTAAAACAACATGTTTCGACTAAGCAGGTCACCTTCGGTTTTTCTCGTGACGTAATGTTTCAGTTTATTTTTGTACAGTACTAATATGGCGGTAGATTGTCTGCTTGGTGTGTTTTGTGTTCGGTTGTTCTATGGGCCTTAAAACAACATGTTTCGACTAAGCAGGTCATCTTCAGGTTATTTCCATGACGAATATGGTTCAGTTGAATTGTGTGCAGTATTTACATGGCGGATTTTTCATTGATGTAATCCTTCGGGCCGCACCATGACCCTGGGGTCGACTCAACCTCGAACAGAAATGAGTACTAGGAATACTTCCTGGTGGCTAAAGGCGGCCGGTTGACATCCTTACCACCTTCATGTGCCGATTGTCTATAAATTCTGAGAGCCTCATCCTTCTGGAAACCTCAGGGCCTCTCCAGATCTTTACTTACATGGCTGTAGTTTGTGTGCTTGGTGAGTGTGTACTCGATCCTTAAAACAACGTGTTTCGACCTAAGTAGGTCACTTTCAGGTTTTATTTCCCGACGCAATGAAGTTCAGTTTTTTTGTACACTATGATGGAAAAAATCTGAAGATGACCTATTTAGGGCGTAAGTTGTTATAAGGACCATAGAGCATTACTGTTATAATTATTATGTTCTATATAATGACAGTAACATACTTTGGGCAGGATAACCTTTACTTTGAATTTAAGTACATCACGTAGCACAACTGGAGGGAAACAATAACGAAAAGGAACAGCCTGTTTTATTGCTGAGAAGTTAAAATCAGTGTCAACATTAAGAAGAATTTTCTACTTTTATTTTAAAGTTGTCCATTCCCTGCACTTTCTAGATCAATGTAGTCAGTTTATATAACCAAAGAACTGTTAATTATATGTAAATATTATAAATATTAAAGGCGTGTCTCCGACATGTTTCGGTACAAGTTTACCATCTTCATGGAGCACAATATGCCGGTTTTTAAAAAGCAGTTGCCAATGTTAACCTTGCTATTTACAATTGGTTTTTAAATCTGGCATTGTTCTCCCTAAAAATGTTATATTGTACCGAAACGTGTGGGAGAAACGCCTTTAATATTTATATGTAATGAGCATTGTGTATGTGGTTGGTGAAATAAACTGAGTTTCTGCTTTGTTATGTACTAACCAACCAATTAACTGACTGACTGACTAACTAAACAACTAACTAACTAACTAACTCCATGGCAATACTATTAGAATGCATTTAACTACGGTTCTTCCTAATACAGATAGAGATACTCCGAAAATTTGGTCACTAAGAATAGACTTAGAGAACCATTTAGCCTCTTAGTGCGGCTCATATTTGATCTGCACGCGATTGATAATGCATTGCATACGGAATACCTCTACACCAAAATCGAAGCAAAGATGACTTGCACGTTTCTGATATCACTCCAAACATTCTACTTGGCCCATATTCTTGTTAAAATATGCGAGCGGCTATTGAACGTGCAATGCAGAATGCCGTATTGTGCAGGACTGTATGATGAATTTAGAGATAACTTGATCATTCAGTGCTTGTAGAAGACGATGAATTGAAACAATGGAGATGGCAAAAGCGCGTTGCATCAAGTGGAGGGGGGATGAGGAAGATAAAGTAATAGCGACGGTGAACAGAAATACGACTATTGTTATAGATGCCTATTGTTCTATGAACATTCAATGATACAATTACGGCAACTAAACACAAATTCATCTCCTAGGTGGTAACATCAGCGGTTTTCAATTCTGGCCAGCGTTGGTTCAGTAAGATGTGCAACTAAAATTATAGAATATTATTCATACGAACTCTTATATATTACTTCTAATATTATGTTTAATTTTAAGGAATATCATCCAGTTGTGTTGTTAATAGTAAAAAATTAAATCATTATCTGCCCAAACAAAACTAAATTCTATTTCTTCTATAGAATTACATATTGCAACCTATCTCAGCTCATGCTGAGATTTACAATTGATCCTTAAAACATAATGAGGAAGAAATGTACATTATGCAAGTACATAAAACACCATCAAAGTTATTAAAATGATTAAAAACATTAAGCTCATAAACATTAACAATTTTCTAATAATTTTAATAAGTTTAATTGTGTGTTATCGACTTCCGTGACGTATATTTCTTCCTCGATTTGTACTCCTCACCCAATATTGTGCGGGTGATAAAATCGAAAAAATGAGATGGGCTGGGCATGTGGCGCATATGGGTGAGGAGAGGGGTGTATAGGGTCTTGGTGGGGAAACCGGAGGGAAGGAGACCACTGGGGAGACCTAGGCGTAGATGGGTGGATAATATTAGAATGGATCTCCAGGAGGTGGGATGTGGGTTTATGGACTGGATTGGGCTGGCCCAGGATAGAGACAGGTGGCGGACCCTTGTGAGTGCGGTAATGAACCTTCGGGTTCCGTGAAACGCGGGGAATTTCTTGACTAGCTGCAAACCAGTTAGCTTCTCAAGAAGGTCTCTGCGCCATGGAGTAAGTAAGTAAGTAAGTAAGAATATTTCTTCCTCAGTATGTATTAAAGACCAGTTGTGAATTTGAGGGTGATTTGAGGTAGGTTGAATAATGCAGTTCTTTATTATAAATAGAATATAGTTGTGTTTGGACAGATTCTTGTATCGAGACCCATTTCTCCCACTCGGTGTCTTTCCTTCGAGTTTTATAATTTATGTTTATTCCGCATTTTGTTCTGTCCCTTTTGTGATATATGTCTCACTCATCTAATTCTTTATGATCTGATCACCCATGTTATATCCGGTGAATAACAAAATAACACTAACTGTTTATACAACATAGTGCTGCCAAACAATCAGCGGAAAGAAATCTGGTATGAAGCAGTCTGGAACTGTTTCAGGTATTATCCTAACACCTGCTCGGAGCGGCTGAGGAAAATGCGGAAAGACATAATTGGTCTAGCGAAAGTCTGGCCCTAGATCTGAACCAGAACCACATGAATATGAAGCAAATGTGCCAATTGGTCGCGATATCATATTTGGATTTGCGTCCCAGACTTTTATTAATAGCCACATTGATTCGTGAAATTCAAAAGCTACCACCATTTCCGAAACTTTGAATCACAGGGTTGAAATTAGAATTACTTTTAGCCAAAAATCTTACTTAAAACAACAAAACCTTTCTTACTTGCGGCACCAGAGTTCTGGTGCAGTAGATTTGTGCTACACCAGAGATCTTTGTCACTTTGATCCACACGAGCTGACAAAGTCTTCTGATTCTATGGTGATGGAGGCTCCCTCCAATTCTTTCTGGGTGATAGAACACGCAGATATGAAGATACTGTCGGGTTGTTTAAACATTAATCTCGCGTGGAAATTCGGTCGTGCTATTGTTGACCTTTTCCACCGCCTATGTTACCTATATGCCGAAAAGGTTGTGTAGGTGAAGCAGGCGGATTACCTTTGTCAAAGAGAACACCGGTTATTCACTCCTTTTAGCTTGAACAAAAATAAATCCCTTTGCTACGCGTCGTAGTAACTTTAAAACTCGTTGAGTGTCAGAGTCGTGCCCACATATCTGATTTTAATAACTAAACACCTTGCGTCTTCTCTTCAACATGTCCTTCAAATCTTCCATGCAACAAACCAGATAGTAGTGACGGAATTGCCTTCTAAGATACGTTTTTTAGAAAGTTAATTTGACTCGTATATTTAAAGAATTTTCCGTTATCTTACCCCTTAATCGCCTGCTCGATCTCACAGTATCAGTTCATTTTGTGCAGTGCACACACGGAATATCACAATAACGGTAGGTTGATTGAGATCTTTTTAAAATTCAGTTACGATAAACTCAAAACGCCTTATAATGGAACACAACGTAATTGGTACCCGACAGCATATTGAGGCCTCCTAGGTGTTCATCTTGGACAGACGGTATGTCATATTATAATAGAAAATGAGAAAAGGAATTAAAGTGTTGAAGATGTTCTGCGTAACCTGTCACCAAATCTGTGTAGTATATTGACGTCGTCAATTTTTCTGTAAGAAGCTGTTTATTTAATAGGAAACGGACTACGATCTATTGGACAGCAGATCATACTAGTGATTTGCCGTGTGTTACACGTGGTATTCATCGCCAGACAGCATCGACATATACGTAATTTCACCTACAAGACTGCCGTAGTCTTTCGTATTTCTACAATGGTCAGACGGCCTCAAAATCCCTCTCATCCTGACATATTCCGTTAAATGTCAGGCGACCTCTACATGTACATACTTTCAACCACAAAACACTCGCAGTCTGACATGCGGTGTTTATCATCAGACGTCAACAACATTTATATACTCGTACTTTCGCCTTTAAGGAACTTTCCGCTGAATTTTCAGTTGGTCTGTCAGACTCATATTCGAGGTCGCTGTGTTAAGCGTGTTACTAGGGCATGCTGCGTGCTCAGGTTGCGGATGGAGCAAACGCGACACAATACTGATGATAGCTGCGGATACGTACGCTGAATAACCAATCGCAGACGGCAGACTGAAGTTGGTAATTTATCTTCGGGTTTGGAATGTGACTTGCATCATCTGACGATAAGAAATTGCGAGCTGTATAAATTTGACGAGTATTTAATGTGCATTGAATTTGGAGAGTTTTGGTCTTAAAATGAAGAAAAAGACATGGCTGCTCTAAGCATAGCATTGTGCCTTCGGGATTCACAAACGGAAAGGGAGGATATCTTTGTCATATAAACAATTGCTATCTTGTCAAGTGTGACTCTAAACAGGGGCGTTATGTAAAACAAACGATAATAAACAGTAAGGAATTGTTATGACGTTTAATCATTCTCAGTCTATGATAAGCATATGAAAAATTAGTGCTGCGTTATTCACGGTGGATGTATGGAGTCTTCGCATCTATGACAATCTTCACTTAACATGAGTTTCGCTCATATTAGTAACACTCATTGGCCAATACTTATGTATCGTAAAAATAAATTTGTAAGTGAATGTAGGCCTAATAGTTTCAAAGTTTCACATTTCCAAGTTGAAGTTAACAACAGGACAATTGTGGCAGCCTCTAAAAGGTATGAAAAATATCAAGATTTTGATACCACGTGAATGTAAATGGAAACATGTTTGTGCAGGTTAAGGAATGAAATTTATTACACTTTGCTTTGCAAGCTTCGTCTTGAACATTTTTCTCGAAAATTGTTACGGGTTTAAAATATCCTACGACTGTAGAGTTGTCCAAAGTCTTCCAACTCAGAACTATTCTGGATGCAATAATATTTTTGCTTTTATAGCAACTGGTGGAGTGTAACAAGTTTTGGTGTAAAAATTTCATTTTTACGTCGAAGTGTCTTTGAGGCTTGCCCTTCTTTACGAGTGGACTGTGACTCATGCTACTGATTGTGAAAGATCGCGACTCGAATGCAATTAAAAAGAATAAAGAGCGTTTTCACTCAGACCAGTATTAATCTTTTGCCAAGAAGTAAACACAGACTTCAGATCCATACAAATGAATACGTGACCACCAAGTTAAGGTCAGAGTAAGCATTATAGATCTCACAAAACTTGTGAGATACCGAAGCAGTAATTCGACAAAATGTGATGCATTTCCAGAACCTTTCTATCATAGCACAGATTTATTGCATCTACCACAGATTCACCTGCTTGTACGTCATTTGTAACCTCATGGGTCAGATAAAGGGATTACTATTTTTTAACTACCGATTTTTAAACGTAATTAAAATTCTATATGATGCAGTGGGTAACGCTTTAATTACTTTGCTTCTGACGCCAAACACAAATGTAAAAAATACGCCATGACATAATATTTTTTACAGTGTATAAAAGATAAGTTGCTGGGCGGTACTGAGGAAGATCACGCAATAAATCTATCCCTTTCTGCCTGCATACTACCAGAGAAAGTCCTACATAAGCAGGAGTATAATTCTTTCATTTCAGTCATTCATTCATTCCTTCTATACTCTGTCTTACGACAGGTCCACAGCCTCTTGCAAAGCTAGTTTTCGCAGAGTGCGATCCATTGCTTTCCCTTTCAATTTTCAGTATTTTCTCTTTTAACTAAGGTCACCCAGTAGCTGATTAATGGTTTAGCAAAATTGGTTTTCACAAATCGTGTAGGTAGTGTATATATTTCTCAGAACAAACTCATGTGCTCACGTTTCGCGCAGTCTCCTGTGAACTACGCCTTGTTCCTGCTACTGTCAATTACTTATGATGTCACCCTGTGATATTCGAAGCAAGTGGGCTAGTTGGAGCAGCTGCCAGCACATCTAGCTTGAGGTCCCTGGAGATATTCTACGTAACACGAAGCGTGCCAAATTAAGGACACGTATTTTATCTTTGCGTCTTGCATCCGCAGGGAATATCCCTAAAAGTCCCAACACAGCTGTGCTAGAAAAATGTCAGTAGCTTTGTAAGAACTGCTCTGCTAGAATTGAGGTTCCTTTTAAGTGGTTCCTTCTTCGAATAAATTTTAGCGAAATTTTTATATCCTATTTTTAGTCCGATCTTATTTATCTTCAGATGTCTATGTTTTAACCTTTTGATGCCTAATGTCGACTATAGTGGTCGTGCCGCACCGCTAACCTCTACATGTTTCATTTTATATATTTATTCAACAAATATAGGTACTGAATATTTTAAACACGGTATATACA
>Ga0123357_10005705_pt1 | contig 14974 bp, 5 predicted proteins | sample TergutEmb28metaG_FD_89873 | JGI IMG/M metagenome (GOLD analysis project Ga0123357, IMG submission 89873) | Embiratermes neotenicus P4 segment gut microbial communities from Petit-Saut dam, French Guiana - Emb289 P4 | ecosystem: Host-associated > Arthropoda: Insects > Digestive system > Gut ...
GAGACAGTGTCAATAATCAACATCCACTATTGACAATAAATCATCTATATTGTTGCATCTTGTTGGTTTTCTTTCCTCACGCTTTACTCACGATGCACGGTCACAGGAACATAAAGCTTAAATATTTGAAGTGATAGCAAATCACTACAACTGCTATTATTGCGGCTACCTGATCTGATTTGTTCTCATTATCTGTCTTCTTTGCTTTTATTTTGGTGGTTGGATATCGGTAGCATTTCTCTGTCACTGATGTGTCAGAACATTAATAATGGAGCACTGAATTGGACTGTTAAAGACTAGTACTGGTGCTAGTAATAGTAAGAGTAGTTTGACATGTCTTAGGTTTAGAAAAATTATTATACGCAATTAATCACTGGGGCAGGCTAAATGGAAAGGGACCATAATTAATGGTTGTGTGTTTCGTGTTCTGCCTTCTCCGTTTCTTGTTTGGTTGCCGATACCAAACTTCTTCCTGTCAAGGTGTTGGGCGCACATCCATCAGTGTGATCGACGGGTTTCAGGAGAAGGGATCGCTTCTTAAAAATGAAGCGGGTTGCAAAGACGGGTAGGGGCTGAATGCTTCTGAGTGACCGAAGTGTGGCTCGTGTTCTTAATCTCTTAACAGACTGTGCTTAAAAAAAAAGCGATCGATATTTAAGGAAGTCTGCAGTAAAATGGATATCCTTTTCCTCAGTGTACTTCAGTTTTCAAGAAATACGAGGAGATTTAGCCTCTTCCAATTCACAACTAATTATGAAAGAACGAACGTTTAGAATTACTGTGAGTGTTACTTGAATGGAGAATATACACACTGATTAACCTTGTTTAAGAAAATTGAGCCACCGACTGACTCCACAGCCCACATTTCAGATGGGTTTCTTGGAATCATTCCACGCTGAATATTTTAAAATATATTTGCGTTTATTGACGCATCGAATGTTATAAAATGCTCCTGTTGGCTTCGCAATGCATGTCGGTCCGTTCCTTTTCTCTGTAGCAAATCGAGAATGACTGAGTGGGTTCGCTTGCAATTTAATACTTGGAGGTTGTCGTCATGTTTCAATTGTGGTTGAATCGGAGAGAAGTAACAATTATTTTACATGCATATATACACACATACGTACACACATACACACATACATACATATGTACATACATACCTACATTTCTAGGTGCACCTCGAGAGTTTCTCGCTTGTGATTTCCTAGATGCTGATTGGAGAGGGACATGTTTCGAATAAAAATTTAGGAGGAACGTGATATAGAAAATTTTTTTGTTAAAAGCGATTTTTAGGTGTGTCATTTTTTAGGGTTAATAATTAACCCTTTAAATGCCGAGTTAAATCCCGTCTGCCATCTGCTGGCATTATTGGGAGCTCACCCTATTCTCCACGTTAGCAGGGTAAGGGTTAAATAAACTGCATTATTATGCTGCATCGTCTGATAAATTTGGGATTGTTAAAGTGGTAATGATAAACATTTTGTACTGGAGATTTTTTATGTCCTGCTTGTTTTGGCCTGTCTGTAATGCAGCATAAAAATGAATATTTTCGATTGGGAACCTTAGACGTGTTAACGGGACAGAGGAACCAAACTTTACACTAAACGTGCTTAGCTTAAGGGACATTATTCGGGGTAACATCATGTCTTGTAACAGGGCAGGCAATGTAGACATAACTTAACATTGAGACATATTCATGCAACTATTGTTGCAGTGGAAAAGCAATTTATATTACATAACCTGTGAGTGTATTTGTAGCCTTAGATATCAATCAAATAATGTGCATGCGTCTTAAAATCATGTGTCCTATCCCGCTCTACACAAGTTTTCCACATTATCTCAAAAACGGCATGATTTGCGAAAAAAAAAAGATTAGTGAATATAAAATGTGCGTTTCGAATTTTTCTAAAACGTTTGTCTGAAATAGTGTTCATTCTAAGACGAATTGGGCAAGACGTGATCAAAAACTTTATTGGTCTTCATGTAAAGTACCCGTTATTCTTGTCAGATTTTGATAAAACTTGATTTTTCGCGACAGATTTTCGAAAAAAATATACTGAAATATAAAATTTCATGAAAAGTTGTTCCGTGCGTACAGACGGACGGACAGACATGACGAAGCTGTTAGTCGCTTTTCCCTGTTTTGCGAAGGCTCCTAATGAAAAGAATATTATTACTTTTAAAATTCTGTATAGTTTTGTCATGGCTTAACGGCCCCTATGGGGCTGTGGCCTTCTCACTGACGAGGCTTCACGATCACACTCAGACACACCACACACTGTAGCACTTCTCTGGAGGAGTGATCAGCCCGACGCAGAGACCTCTGCCAGACAACACACAACACTGGCAAGAGACAGACATCACTGCCCCTGGCGGTATTCGAACCCGCAATCACAGCACGCGAGCGTCTGAAGACGCGCGCCTTAGACCGCGTGGCCGCCGGGATCGGCACTTCTGTCTAATATTGGACTATACTGTCAAGTACGACTCGCGAATCATAGGCCTCCAAAGAATACAAATTGAAACTAATCTTTGATAATATCTTGTGGTATGCTTATGGTCATTGTTATGGTAGGTGGAAATGATTGACTGACAAGGCATGTCAGTGGAACACAAACTCACGTGGATCTGAACTGAACCATTCATTCTGTGTTAGAGCTCTGCAGTGCTATTCATTCGGAGTTCCTGGCCATTAGAGGTCAGTTGAAATGTGATGGCACACGCGCGGAAACCAGATTTCTTCTTTCGGCGAAACGGAAGAGTCCATTTAAATCGGCGGGGGCATCAGTTCAGTCGACTACTGGCAGCCGAGGTGTGCGCATCAGCAGTAGTAATGCTGTATACACCATGTTCCGAGGTAGTGTGAAGGGTACTGGTTGCCCACTCCATTCGCCAGTTTCCCCTTTACTTCCCCTCCCGTGCGTTACCGTGTGCCATTGCATTTCAACTGGAGTCTACCTGCACAGCCGGTCGGCAGACACTCTGTTCATTTGCCAGTTCCAAAATGGACATCACACTTTGTGGTGGCACGGACCACCAGAATGTGCATAATATGGAACAGACTTCGTATCGATTGCTTAGGTTAGTTGATCACTTAACTTTCTGTGATTTGTAAAATATATTGTACACCCCTCGTACTGACGTCGCTTGATTTTGAAGCACTCAAGTTCTCCACCGTCGTGAATCGAGTGTTGCATCCGCTCGGCACTCGTTCAGCTAAATGACGACGCCATTAACCCTAATCGAGGGTGAGGTAACTTGTAGCAGCCACACAGCCCACAAAGTGCCATTAAACAGATGTTTCCATTGCCCACAGAATAGTTTGATGCATTGTTCATAGGTGCAGCAATCTGTATCGTTGCGATTCACTGCTCGAGATCGTAGTGATGGGTTATTGGGAAAGGCAAGGGCTTGCCACGGCTTGAAGGGCAGAAAAGTGAGCTGATCTGACTTCTGAGGAGAGACAAAGAAGAGCTTTACTTAAAAACGCAATTTGCTCTTAGCTTGGATACTAGGCGTTTTGAATATTAGTATGGAGAGCCGGTGGAAGATACAGACAGGGACAAATCGAAGTACTGGCGGAAAAGCCTGTCACAATGCCACATTTTCTACCACGGATCTGACATGACTTAGCTCAATAAATTTGGTTTTGAGGCCCTATGATTTGGTACTGCGTACTACTACTACTACTAATTATTATTTTAATTCTAATCAATATTTTGTACTAATACTAAAATTGGCCCTGTGTTGTATTTTGTAAACTAGTTCTGCTACTTTTGTGTATTTTTTGCTAGATTTATGATTGGACTTTGCTTTAGACTATGCCATTATGAGGGTTCAGGTAAAATAGGATGGCTTAAAATGAAATGGTACACATCAGCGTCTGGGATTTATGCTGATGATGCTAATATATTGAGTGGAAACATTCATACTATAAAGGAAAACAGAGAAGCTTTAGTAGTTGATAGTAGGGAGAATGGATTGCAATTAAATGCTGATAGGACTAAGTACATGGTCATGTCTCGAGATCAGAATGTAGGATGAAGTCACAATATAAAAACTGATAATAGTTCCTTTGAAAGGGCGGAAGAGTTAAAATATTTGGGAATAACCTTAACGAATCAAAATTTTATTCAAGAAGAAATTAAAAGCAGATTGAAGTCAGGGGATGTTTGCTGTCATTCGGTGCAGAATCTTTTGTCATCCAGTTGGCTATCGGAAAAAATAAATATAAAATTAAGATATCATATCTATAATTTTGCCTGTTTTGTGTGAGTATGAAACTTGGTCACTCATATTGAGAGAGGAACGTAGGCTGAGGATGTTTGAGAAGAGGGTTTTGAGGAGAATATTTGGACCTAATAGGAGCGAGTTAACAGGGGATTGTAGAAAACTACATAATGAGGAGCTTAATGATCTACACTGCTCAGCAGATATTATCCGTGTGATAAAATCGAGAAGAATGCGATGGGCGGGGCATGTAGCGCGTACAGGGGAGAGGAAAAGTGCATACAGGGTTTGGATGGGGAAACCTGAGGGTAATAGTCCATTTGGGAGACCCAGGCGTGGATGGAAGGATAATATTAAGAAGTGGAATGGGTGGACCTGGACTGGATTGAACTGGCTCAGGATGGTGACAGCGGGCTAACGGATACTTTTAAAAGGGGTAATGGATTTTCGGGTTCCATAAAATGCGGGGAATTTCTTGATTAGCTGGAAACCTCTAAGATTTTCTAGAAGGACTCTGCTCCATGGGGTGACTGAGTAAGTAAGATAGTAAGTACGTAAGTAAGTTAGTATGTAAGTAATTAAGTATTATAATTGACCCTCTGCTGTCAGATTAGCACGTTAATAAATGATGATTAGAACTGAATTATTGTTTCATACTTCTTGGCTTATCTCCGGGTTGTCACGGTGGTAGCCCTTCGACAGGTGTAAATAACGTTTACCAGAATTTCATCTCACTAAAATCAGTTAACTATGTCGATACATCTACTAGACCTGTAACCGGAGCTCACCGTAATATTTTCTTATGATCTACGTCTTCATACATTGTCAGGCATCTTTCATTTAACAATCCCTTTCTGCCTATTCAAGTTCCTGTACATCTCAACAATGTATTTTTGAAGTACTGCGTGCCTAAATGCAGACGTTATTTCCCTTCACCCGATCTCATTCTAATTCTTCTCGGTTTCCACACTCATCTTGACAACTTCGCTTTCCGAATTCTTTCCTTCTTAATACAGAAACATGTAGCTAAATTTCCGGGGAAAGCGCTTGTTAGGGCCATCAGACTTCGGTTTATAGTAAGGGCGATTGGTTCCACCGTCACAAAGAAAAGTGCTGAAATCGAAACGTCGGTACCCACCTGCCAGGTCACTGGGTGTCACAATATTTATAATACAAAGCTGTAGTGTGTATATATCTATATATATACACAGTCATGAACACAAGAATATTACAATTAGTAGCAGTATATAATATACAACTACATGTTTCGGCCCTGTATGTAGGCCATCACTAGGTTGTCCAAAGAACTTATTAAGTGACCACACAGTATGTATGGTAATTTTGGAAGGGGACGAGATCTCGTCTTACATCATAAATCGTGGGATTAGTACAAGTTGAGATAAACATGTTAAGGGTTTACATCAATTGTGAACATCTTACAATTCTAACATGCAAATTAGGTAGTAAAACCATCATACTGGGATGTTTCATCAATTGCCAACTTCATGGTTTGTGCAAAACATACAATAAATTACATATGCTATAAGTGCGTAGTATAGTAGCTATGTATTAATAATTTCAGTTCTGGAATAGTTCCTTGTCTAGGCGGGCTATTGTTTCTTGTATTCTTATCCTCGTGGTCGTGCGGTGTGGCCGGGATCCCTCAGGTGGATGAGTATGGCTTAAGATCTATTATTGTCTCCTTCTCTTAGGAGCGGTCTTCTTATATATCGCTACTAGTTTTAATATTGATGTGTTCATGACTATGTGTATGTAGATATACACACACTACAGCTTTTTATTATTGACCTAACACAACGGGGATGACACACCTTAAGATCACAATATTTACATTTACTGCCACCAGCATCTCAGATCTCCCTGCCTTTTTTCTGCGATAGTCCCATATGTCACAGTGATAGACAAATATGCTGGCAATTGATGTGACGGTGTTCTGCTCTGCCACCGAAATAGTTGGTAGGACTGAAGTAAAACCACCAGGGCTGACATATATCAATGTCAAGGCAGCAGTCTGATGAAAAGACGATTGCTAACGGAATGTTGCCTGACGACAGGGCGTCTGTCTTTTCTGTTTGCGAATTCAGAGGCAAGTTTATGCGTATATCAACACCGTAGGTCGTCACAGTTTGTAGGTCGAGTCGATGTGTTGCTGTCACGGGTCAGACTAAGTAACTAACTGAATTACTTACTTATTTGCTTACTTACGTGTTATCTGCTTAACCAACTTACTGACTCCATAGAGCTCCTGACAAGGTAATATTTCCTCACGTAATCAAATCTTCTGCATTTTAAGGAACCCGAAAATTCGTGGTCTTGTTGACATGAGCCCTGTTGCCATATCCCTAACCAGAACCAAATGGCACGAGACCACTAACTCCCGTCCAGTTTGTGTGATTTCAGACTTCCACCGGGAAAAAGATGAGAACTGCGATCTTCTGGACTGTTACGCAGCGAATAGTGGTAATTCGTTACCGACGTTTCGGAACGGCATATCGTTCCCATCTTCCGGACTCGCTGCATTATAGCCCAGAGGAGTGTAGCTGCCCAGTCCTGTTTGCTTAAAACCCCTTTTAAAGTTTTTCCTTCTATATTTAGGTACTATACTTGGCCTGCTTTCTTCGGGGTTTCATTTCAAAACCCTGCGTCAATTTTGCTTCTCAATCATACGTGTCAAATACCCCATCCATCTCATCGATCTGGTTTTGATCACCCGATTAATTTTAGTGAGGAGTAAAAATCACGAATTTCGTCGGTCTGAAAGCTCCTCTACACTGCTGTTTCTGCTGCATTTTTAAATTCCAAATACAAGACATCTTAAGCCTGAAATGTTGACATGACCTGTATTCACATTTCTTTTACAGAGTCTGTCAACTCTGTCGGTATTAAAACGTCGTATCCTTTTGGTTACCGTGACATTTGGCGTGTGTTGCTAGCTACTCACTCAGAAACCCTCAGTGTTGCAAGTCATTCAGTGCATTGTGAAATTGAATAGGGAATATAAACTGTGAGTATTATAAACCAGACTGTGTAGTTTAACTGAAGAATAAAAAAGCAACTAGATGCCACTTATTTTATTGCATTTCTTATAGGTTCAACATGTTTCGGGCATTACTATGCCCATCATCAGGAGCTCGCGACTATGATGTTGATCACCACATTGGTCGTTTCGTTCTTGGTTTGCTGTAGGTTGGAGGTGAGGTGCGGTTAGGCTGGAGTAGTGTCCGGGCTGCAGGCTGCAGCCTGCAGCCCGGACACTACTCCAGCCTAACCGCACCTCACCTCCAACCTACAGCAAACCAAGAACGAAACGACCAATGTGGTGATCAACATCATAGTCGCGAGCTCCTGATGATGGGCATAGTAATGCCCGAAACATGTTGAACCTATAAGAAATGCAATAAAATAAGTGGCATCTAGTTGCTTTTTTATTCTTCAGTTAAACTACACAGTCTGGTTTATAATACTCACAGTTTATATTCCCTATTCAATTTCACAATGCACTGAATGACTTGCAACACTGAGGGTTTCTGAGTGAGTAGCTAGCAACACACGCCAAATGTCACGGTAACCAAAAGGATACGACGTTTTAATACCGACAGAGTTGACAGACTCTGTAAAAGAAATGTGAATACAGGTCATGTCAACATTTCAGGCTTAAGATGTCTTGTATTTGGAATTTAAAAATGCAGCAGAAACAGCAGTGTAGAGGAGCTTTCAGACCGACGAAATTCGTGATTTTTACTCCTCACTAAAATTAATCGGGTGATCAAAACCAGATCGATGAGATGGATGGGGTATTTGACACGTATGATTGAGAAGCAAAATTGACGCAGGGTTTTGAAATGAAACCCCGAAGAAAGCAGGCCAAGTATAGTACCTAAATATAGAAGGAAAAACTTTAAAAGGGGTTTTAAGCAAACAGGACTGGGCAGCTACACTCCTCTGGGCTATAATGCAGCGAGTCCGGAAGATGGGAACGATATGCCGTTCCGAAACGTCGGTAACGAATTACCACTATTCGCTGCGTAACAGTCCAGAAGATCGCAGTTCTCATCTTTTTCCCGGTGGAAGTCTGAAATCACACAAACTGGACGGGAGTTAGTGGTCTCGTGCCATTTGGTTCTGGTTAGGGATATGGCAACAGGGCTCATGTCAACAAGACCACGAATTTTCGGGTTCCTTAAAATGCAGAAGATTTGATTACGTGAGGAAATATTACCTTGTCAGGAGCTCTATGGAGTCAGTAAGTTGGTTAAGCAGATAACACGTAAGTAAGCAAATAAGTAAGTAATTCAGTTAGTTACTTAGTCTGACCCGTGACAGCAACACATCGACTCGACCTACAAACTGTGACGACCTACGGTGTTGATATACGCATAAACTTGCCTCTGAATTCGCAAACAGAAAAGACAGACGCCCTGTCGTCAGGCAACATTCCGTTAGCAATCGTCTTTTCATCAGACTGCTGCCTTGACATTGATATATGTCAGCCCTGGTGGTTTTACTTCAGTCCTACCAACTATTTCGGTGGCAGAGCAGAACACCGTCACATCAATTGCCAGCATATTTGTCTATCACTGTGACATATGGGACTATCGCAGAAAAAAGGCAGGGAGATCTGAGATGCTGGTGGCAGTAAATGTAAATATTGTGATCTTAAGGTGTGTCATCCCCGTTGTGTTAGGTCAATAATAAAAAGCTGTAGTGTGTGTATATCTACATACACATAGTCATGAACACATCAATATTAAAACTAGTAGCGATATATAAGAAGACCGCTCCTAAGAGAAGGAGACAATAATAGATCTTAAGCCATACTCATCCACCTGAGGGATCCCGGCCACACCGCACGACCACGAGGATAAGAATACAAGAAACAATAGCCCGCCTAGACAAGGAACTATTCCAGAACTGAAATTATTAATACATAGCTACTATACTACGCACTTATAGCATATGTAATTTATTGTATGTTTTGCACAAACCATGAAGTTGGCAATTGATGAAACATCCCAGTATGATGGTTTTACTACCTAATTTGCATGTTAGAATTGTAAGATGTTCACAATTGATGTAAACCCTTAACATGTTTATCTCAACTTGTACTAATCCCACGATTTATGATGTAAGACGAGATCTCGTCCCCTTCCAAAATTACCATACATACTGTGTGGTCACTTAATAAGTTCTTTGGACAACCTAGTGATGGCCTACATACAGGGCCGAAACATGTAGTTGTATATTATATACTGCTACTAATTGTAATATTCTTGTGTTCATGACTGTGTATATATATAGATATATACACACTACAGCTTTGTATTATAAATATTGTGACACCCAGTGACCTGGCAGGTGGGTACCGACGTTTCGATTTCAGCACTTTTCTTTGTGACGGTGGAACCAATCGCCCTTACTATAAACCGAAGTCTGATGGCCCTAACAAGCGCTTTCCCCGGAAATTTAGCTACATGTTTCTGTATTAAGAAGGAAAGAATTCGGAAAGCGAAGTTGTCAAGATGAGTGTGGAAACCGAGAAGAATTAGAATGAGATCGGGTGAAGGGAAATAACGTCTGCATTTAGGCACGCAGTACTTCAAAAATACATTGTTGAGATGTACAGGAACTTGAATAGGCAGAAAGGGATTGTTAAATGAAAGATGCCTGACAATGTATGAAGACGTAGATCATAAGAAAATATTACGGTGAGCTCCGGTTACAGGTCTAGTAGATGTATCGACATAGTTAACTGATTTTAGTGAGATGAAATTCTGGTAAACGTTATTTACACCTGTCGAAGGGCTACCACCGTGACAACCCGGAGATAAGCCAAGAAGTATGAAACAATAATTCAGTTCTAATCATCATTTATTAACGTGCTAATCTGACAGCAGAGGGTCAATTATAATACTTAATTACTTACATACTAACTTACTTACGTACTTACTATCTTACTTACTCAGTCACCCCATGGAGCAGAGTCCTTCTAGAAAATCTTAGAGGTTTCCAGCTAATCAAGAAATTCCCCGCATTTTATGGAACCCGAAAATCCATTACCCCTTTTAAAAGTATCCGTTAGCCCGCTGTCACCATCCTGAGCCAGTTCAATCCAGTCCAGGTCCACCCATTCCACTTCTTAATATTATCCTTCCATCCACGCCTGGGTCTCCCAAATGGACTATTACCCTCAGGTTTCCCCATCCAAACCCTGTATGCACTTTTCCTCTCCCCTGTACGCGCTACATGCCCCGCCCATCGCATTCTTCTCGATTTTATCACACGGATAATATCTGCTGAGCAGTGTAGATCATTAAGCTCCTCATTATGTAGTTTTCTACAATCCCCTGTTAACTCGCTCCTATTAGGTCCAAATATTCTCCTCAAAACCCTCTTCTCAAACATCCTCAGCCTACGTTCCTCTCTCAATATGAGTGACCAAGTTTCATACTCACACAAAACAGGCAAAATTATAGATATGATATCTTAATTTTATATTTATTTTTTCCGATAGCCAACTGGATGACAAAAGATTCTGCACCGAATGACAGCAAACATCCCCTGACTTCAATCTGCTTTTAATTTCTTCTTGAATAAAATTTTGATTCGTTAAGGTTATTCCCAAATATTTTAACTCTTCCGCCCTTTCAAAGGAACTATTATCAGTTTTTATATTGTGACTTCATCCTACATTCTGATCTCGAGACATGACCATGTACTTAGTCCTATCAGCATTTAATTGCAATCCATTCTCCCTACTATCAACTACTAAAGCTTCTCTGTTTTCCTTTATAGTATGAATGTTTCCACTCAATATATTAGCATCATCAGCATAAATCCCAGACGCTGATGTGTACCATTTCATTTTAAGCCATCCTATTTTACCTGAACCCTCATAATGGCATAGTCTAAAGCAAAGTCCAATCATAAATCTAGCAAAAAATACACAAAAGTAGCAGAACTAGTTTACAAAATACAACACAGGGCCAATTTTAGTATTAGTACAAAATATTGATTAGAATTAAAATAATAATTAGTAGTAGTAGTAGTACGCAGTACCAAATCATAGGGCCTCAAAACCAAATTTATTGAGCTAAGTCATGTCAGATCCGTGGTAGAAAATGTGGCATTGTGACAGGCTTTTCCGCCAGTACTTCGATTTGTCCCTGTCTGTATCTTCCACCGGCTCTCCATACTAATATTCAAAACGCCTAGTATCCAAGCTAAGAGCAAATTGCGTTTTTAAGTAAAGCTCTTCTTTGTCTCTCCTCAGAAGTCAGATCAGCTCACTTTTCTGCCCTTCAAGCCGTGGCAAGCCCTTGCCTTTCCCAATAACCCATCACTACGATCTCGAGCAGTGAATCGCAACGATACAGATTGCTGCACCTATGAACAATGCATCAAACTATTCTGTGGGCAATGGAAACATCTGTTTAATGGCACTTTGTGGGCTGTGTGGCTGCTACAAGTTACCTCACCCTCGATTAGGGTTAATGGCGTCGTCATTTAGCTGAACGAGTGCCGAGCGGATGCAACACTCGATTCACGACGGTGGAGAACTTGAGTGCTTCAAAATCAAGCGACGTCAGTACGAGGGGTGTACAATATATTTTACAAATCACAGAAAGTTAAGTGATCAACTAACCTAAGCAATCGATACGAAGTCTGTTCCATATTATGCACATTCTGGTGGTCCGTGCCACCACAAAGTGTGATGTCCATTTTGGAACTGGCAAATGAACAGAGTGTCTGCCGACCGGCTGTGCAGGTAGACTCCAGTTGAAATGCAATGGCACACGGTAACGCACGGGAGGGGAAGTAAAGGGGAAACTGGCGAATGGAGTGGGCAACCAGTACCCTTCACACTACCTCGGAACATGGTGTATACAGCATTACTACTGCTGATGCGCACACCTCGGCTGCCAGTAGTCGACTGAACTGATGCCCCCGCCGATTTAAATGGACTCTTCCGTTTCGCCGAAAGAAGAAATCTGGTTTCCGCGCGTGTGCCATCACATTTCAACTGACCTCTAATGGCCAGGAACTCCGAATGAATAGCACTGCAGAGCTCTAACACAGAATGAATGGTTCAGTTCAGATCCACGTGAGTTTGTGTTCCACTGACATGCCTTGTCAGTCAATCATTTCCACCTACCATAACAATGACCATAAGCATACCACAAGATATTATCAAAGATTAGTTTCAATTTGTATTCTTTGGAGGCCTATGATTCGCGAGTCGTACTTGACAGTATAGTCCAATATTAGACAGAAGTGCCGATCCCGGCGGCCACGCGGTCTAAGGCGCGCGTCTTCAGACGCTCGCGTGCTGTGATTGCGGGTTCGAATACCGCCAGGGGCAGTGATGTCTGTCTCTTGCCAGTGTTGTGTGTTGTCTGGCAGAGGTCTCTGCGTCGGGCTGATCACTCCTCCAGAGAAGTGCTACAGTGTGTGGTGTGTCTGAGTGTGATCGTGAAGCCTCGTCAGTGAGAAGGCCACAGCCCCATAGGGGCCGTTAAGCCATGACAAAACTATACAGAATTTTAAAAGTAATAATATTCTTTTCATTAGGAGCCTTCGCAAAACAGGGAAAAGCGACTAACAGCTTCGTCATGTCTGTCCGTCCGTCTGTACGCACGGAACAACTTTTCATGAAATTTTATATTTCAGTATATTTTTTTCGAAAATCTGTCGCGAAAAATCAAGTTTTATCAAAATCTGACAAGAATAACGGGTACTTTACATGAAGACCAATAAAGTTTTTGATCACGTCTTGCCCAATTCGTCTTAGAATGAACACTATTTCAGACAAACGTTTTAGAAAAATTCGAAACGCACATTTTATATTCACTAATCTTTTTTTTTTCGCAAATCATGCCGTTTTTGAGATAATGTGGAAAACTTGTGTAGAGCGGGATAGGACACATGATTTTAAGACGCATGCACATTATTTGATTGATATCTAAGGCTACAAATACACTCACAGGTTATGTAATATAAATTGCTTTTCCACTGCAACAATAGTTGCATGAATATGTCTCAATGTTAAGTTATGTCTACATTGCCTGCCCTGTTACAAGACATGATGTTACCCCGAATAATGTCCCTTAAGCTAAGCACGTTTAGTGTAAAGTTTGGTTCCTCTGTCCCGTTAACACGTCTAAGGTTCCCAATCGAAAATATTCATTTTTATGCTGCATTACAGACAGGCCAAAACAAGCAGGACATAAAAAATCTCCAGTACAAAATGTTTATCATTACCACTTTAACAATCCCAAATTTATCAGACGATGCAGCATAATAATGCAGTTTATTTAACCCTTACCCTGCTAACGTGGAGAATAGGGTGAGCTCCCAATAATGCCAGCAGATGGCAGACGGGATTTAACTCGGCATTTAAAGGGTTAATTATTAACCCTAAAAAATGACACACCTAAAAATCGCTTTTAACAAAAAAATTTTCTATATCACGTTCCTCCTAAATTTTTATTCGAAACATGTCCCTCTCCAATCAGCATCTAGGAAATCACAAGCGAGAAACTCTCGAGGTGCACCTAGAAATGTAGGTATGTATGTACATATGTATGTATGTGTGTATGTGTGTACGTATGTGTGTATATATGCATGTAAAATAATTGTTACTTCTCTCCGATTCAACCACAATTGAAACATGACGACAACCTCCAAGTATTAAATTGCAAGCGAACCCACTCAGTCATTCTCGATTTGCTACAGAGAAAAGGAACGGACCGACATGCATTGCGAAGCCAACAGGAGCATTTTATAACATTCGATGCGTCAATAAACGCAAATATATTTTAAAATATTCAGCGTGGAATGATTCCAAGAAACCCATCTGAAATGTGGGCTGTGGAGTCAGTCGGTGGCTCAATTTTCTTAAACAAGGTTAATCAGTGTGTATATTCTCCATTCAAGTAACACTCACAGTAATTCTAAACGTTCGTTCTTTCATAATTAGTTGTGAATTGGAAGAGGCTAAATCTCCTCGTATTTCTTGAAAACTGAAGTACACTGAGGAAAAGGATATCCATTTTACTGCAGACTTCCTTAAATATCGATCGCTTTTTTTTTAAGCACAGTCTGTTAAGAGATTAAGAACACGAGCCACACTTCGGTCACTCAGAAGCATTCAGCCCCTACCCGTCTTTGCAACCCGCTTCATTTTTAAGAAGCGATCCCTTCTCCTGAAACCCGTCGATCACACTGATGGATGTGCGCCCAACACCTTGACAGGAAGAAGTTTGGTATCGGCAACCAAACAAGAAACGGAGAAGGCAGAACACGAAACACACAACCATTAATTATGGTCCCTTTCCATTTAGCCTGCCCCAGTGATTAATTGCGTATAATAATTTTTCTAAACCTAAGACATGTCAAACTACTCTTACTATTACTAGCACCAGTACTAGTCTTTAACAGTCCAATTCAGTGCTCCATTATTAATGTTCTGACACATCAGTGACAGAGAAATGCTACCGATATCCAACCACCAAAATAAAAGCAAAGAAGACAGATAATGAGAACAAATCAGATCAGGTAGCCGCAATAATAGCAGTTGTAGTGATTTGCTATCACTTCAAATATTTAAGCTTTATGTTCCTGTGACCGTGCATCGTGAGTAAAGCGTGAGGAAAGAAAACCAACAAGATGCAACAATATAGATGATTTATTGTCAATAGTGGATGTTGATTATTGACACTGTCTC
>Ga0123357_10005706_pt1 | contig 14973 bp, 10 predicted proteins | sample TergutEmb28metaG_FD_89873 | JGI IMG/M metagenome (GOLD analysis project Ga0123357, IMG submission 89873) | Embiratermes neotenicus P4 segment gut microbial communities from Petit-Saut dam, French Guiana - Emb289 P4 | ecosystem: Host-associated > Arthropoda: Insects > Digestive system > Gut ...
AACCTTATTGTCTCTATTATAGTAGGTTTTTTTAACACTTGCATAAATTTCTTTATTGGTTAATATCCTCCAGTTTTCTTTTTCTTTGTCATATACTGAGCCTAAAATTCTTCTATACAATTTCCTTTCAAAAATGTTCAATTGCTTTCTATCTCTCTTTGCTAGTGTCCATGTTTCTGATGCATATGTTAACATTTTGTCTATTATTGTGTTCTTTAGTCTTAATTTGTTTCTTTGATATGTTTTTATTTTTAAAAAAAGTTTATAGCATAAAATATGTTTTGTTAGCATTTTTTATTCTTTCTTGCAAGTCTATTTGGTTATTGTTACCTTCATTAAGTGTAACTTCTAAATATTTAAAATTTTCCACTCTTTCAAATTCCACATTTCTTTATTTTGAAATATCCTATTTTATTTTTCTTTAAACTGTTTTTCCTTAATACTATCATATATTTTGTCTTTTTTTGGTTTATCTGTAGTCCGAAATTTCTGGCAATGTTTTTGATTTCTACAAAAAGTTTTCTTATTTCTATTTCATTTTTTCCAAAGAATGCAATGTCATCTGCATATGCTAATATATTCAATTGTCCTTTACCAATCTTTATGCCACTAGGAACCATTTTTATACTTTGTATCACTTTTTGTAATACCAAATTAAATAATATTGGTGAAAAAGGGTCACCCTGTTTCAAGCCTGTTTTATTTTCAAAAAGAGATCACAACATTCCTTCTTTTCTCACCACACTTCGTGTCTTTTGTACACATCTTTTACACATATTTATTAATTTAGTAGAAATTTTAAATTCTTTCATACATTCCCATAGTGTATCTCTGTGTATAGAGTCATGTGCCTTTTGAAAATCAGTAAATGATTATTCTGCATTCTGATTATACTTCCAGAGTTTCTTGTTTATTATTTTCAATGCAAATATGTTGTCAATTACAGATCTTCCATCTCTAAATCCATTCTGATAGACCCCCATAACCTTTTCATCATATGGTTTAATTTTTCCCAATATTATATTCGACAAAAATTTGTAAGCTGCATTTCCCAATGCTATTCTCCTGTAATTCTCACACTTGTCTCTGTTGTCCCTTTTGTGTATAGGAACTATTATTGTTTCCTTCCATTCTTCAGACATTCTTTCCTCCTCCCAGATTTGTCTTACTAGTTCATATATTCTATTCAGTAGTTTATTTCCTGCGTATTTTATTAATTCCAAATGTATTCCATCAGTCCCAGCCACCTTGTTATTTTTTAAGTTTCTTATTGCCTTTTTTACAGCTTCTGTAGTGAGTTCTTCTACTTCAACTGCAACTTCGCTAATTTCTTTATTTCCTTTTTTAATTAATTCCCTTGGTTCTTCTGTGTTCAGTAATTTGTCAAAATATTCTTTCCATATTTCTGCTTTCTCCTTTGTATTCATTACCAATTCTCCTTTTTTGTTCCTAATTATGCTAAATTTATGTTGATATCCTTCCTTAAATTGGTTTACTGTTTGATACATTTTCCTTATGTTATTATGCTTCTGATCTTCTGTTGATTCTGTTACATTTTTTATGTATGTCTTTTTCTTATTCCTAATTATTTTGTGAGCTTCTTTTCTTTTATGGTGATACTCCTGCTTTTCCTTCACCCTTCTTCCTTTTATTAACCACTTTTCTCATGCTTTCTTGAATTCTCATCTTGCAAATTTGCATTCCTCATAGTACCATCTATTTTTAAATGTTTCTCTACCTTCATACTTTTCTATAAGCTGCTGTATAGTTTCCTTGATTATTGTTTTAATGTTTTCCCATTTTTCATTAATATTATTGTCAATACTATCTTCATTGCCCAAATTTCCCAGTATTTCAAACTTATTATTAATTTCTATAGCATATTTTTGTTTCCACTTTGGATTTTGAAAAATATTCACCATTTTTCTTTTCACATTATATTTATTTCCAGTTTTTACCCTTAATTTCACTTTAAAATTTGTCTTCAGTAAGTTGTGAGCTGATTCAATGTGTGGTCCCCTTAGTGCTCTGATGTCTGTTATTGCACTCCTGAATCTATTACTAATTAAAACATGATCTATTTGGTTTGCTGTCCTGTCGTCTACTGAAGACCATGTCTCTTTGTGAATATCTTTATGTAGAAATGTTGTACTTCTTACAATGGTGGGTTTGTATGTGCTTTCTTTACCCACGTTCGCATTAAAATCTCCGATTACTATTTTAATGTCTGACCTAGCTATTTGACTTATATTTTGCTCTAATAAATTGTAAAGTTCTTCTTTTATCTCTTCCATTTTTTCATTTGTTTGTGCGTGGGCATTTACAGAGTACATGAAAACCATTTAGCTTTTAATCTCAAACAGCATATTCTTTCATTTATAATTTGGAAATCTTTAACGTATTTTAAAAATTCTCCTCTTACATAAAAACCACAACCAGTTTCATGTTTTTTACTTTCTAATCCACTATTGAATAAAACAAAGTTATCAAATTTTTGGATACCACTTTCCAACCGAGTTTCCTGAAGTGCTGCTACATCAAAGTCTAAATTTGACAATTCATTATGGAGCACTTTTAGTGCTCGTGACCAAAATAGGCTTCTTACATTCCACGTTCCAATCTTCATATTCCTTTTCCAAATCCATTCATCATCATCATCATCAGTTATCCCTTCCTTCTGAAGCTCCTTCGAGAAATTCGTAACTGTATATTTTTACTTAGCTGGGGGGTTAGCCTGTCATAAAACCCTCAACCTGATGGGCCAGGGTTTTTGATCAGGATTTACTGCCTTATATGACTTGCTTTCACCACAGCTTCCAGAACGTCGTCTACCCTTGGTTTGATTTTGGAGTGTCCTTCTCCTAGGAGGGTTGCAACCAATCTCAAGGGTCCCTCCTACCCTATCTGATAGACCCTTATGATCGGGTCCCTCAGACCCCCTTGCTCTTTGTGCTTGGTGACCCATACTGCCGAAGGGGTTGGTTACCACAAACGTAGCATGGGTTACTCACCTTAACAGGACCCACCGCTAGTAAGCAAGAGTGGTTTAGGAGTGGGGAGGTTTGTAGATTTTCATCTTCATGTTGAAAATCTTATTAGGTATCATGTACCTTCACATCACACTCCCGTATGGGCCCCGTTCTAATTACTTATGTCACAGAAAAACATACTCCAATGTAAAGGTAATGCCTGCATAGATGTATATCCTGTCCTTTCCAGAAAACATCTCATGAGTGCATGGGTATGTTTCCACATATTGTTTGCTAACATTAAGGTTGCAAGTATATAATTGTATGTTGTTTCTCATTTGAAAGTTTTGGGGGCCTTGTGGATGGCATTGTTAGCCTCTGTTATGATGTGAATGCTGATGTTACGTCAGTCATCATTGTTTTAATGTGGCATTCATGTTTGTCAGGTTCATGTTTGTATTACAGAATTTTTAAAAGTTTTCTTTATGTTCTGTCTTCGTACTTTCAGTTTGTACACTTTTGACACAAGGAAGCTCAAGCAGCCACTGCAAGTACACATGGATCATGTTGCAGCAGTGACAGCTATAGATTATGCTCCAACTGGAAGGGAGTTTGTGAGTGGTGGCTATGACAAGTCTGTCAGGATATTTGAACATGGAAAGGTGAATTATAATTTCATAAAACTGGTGTACCGCATGATGGTTTATAAGTAAGGTAAAGTTTTCCCTGGGCTTAATTAAGCATTATACCATAAATATTTGTGCAAAGGGGTAGATAAAATACTTGAAGCAGGTGAGGTATATGTCAGAGATAACTGGGTTGTCTGAAGTTGAATGTTGATACTCAATATGCTGCAACTGGTAAAATAGGACAAGAGAAATCTTGACTATATATGTCAATGTGTGTGTGTGTGTGTGTGTGTGTGTGTAGAGCAATGTCCTGACTTGTGATTTGGGTTATACATTACATAGGTTGTGTACTGTAGTCAGTATAGTGAATAGCTACAGGCTGGATGGTCCAGGGTTCGAATCCCAGTTGGGCAGGTGGTTTTCTGTTCTTCAGAACTTTGAAGCCTGGCTGTGGTGCCCACGCTGCCTCCTATTCAGTGGGTTCCAGGATTCTTTCCCTGGCGTAAAGCAGCTGGAGCATGAAGTTGACCACTCAGCTTCATCTAGTGCTGAGATTAAGACTGTGTGAAGCTATACCTCTCCTTCCCTTACATGACTTCATGGTTTGGACAGGGCTAACTTTTACCTTTTTTACTCTACAGATTGTTACCTAGAAGAAACTGTGTTAAACACAAACCATTCTGAAACAAAGAATGTTCATGTCTCTTGTGATTTCATCATAAACAGCATTTACTATATGTATATAGGATGCTATTTTATGAACTTAATTTCAGAACCATTCTCGTGATATTTATCACACGAAACGAATGCAGCGGATTACATGTGTTTTGTGGTCAATGGATAACAAGTATATCCTGTGTGGCTCAGATGAAATGAATATTAGAATGTGGAAAGCAAGATCAGCAGAAAAACTTGGTGTGGTAAGCTAATACACCTATTATTTTATTATTGGGGTTTTGAATGTAGATATTTGTATACAACCTTGATATTGAAATAGTCTGATTGAGTCATTCTGCTGGATGCTGCTGTGAATAATACAGGTGAAATTCTAGGCTGTGTAGAATCCTTCTCTTTCACTGGGTAACACAAGTCACTGATGATAAATCATCTCTCTTATAGTACGTGGTATGTGATTTTAGGTTTTCTTGATGCTGAAAAGCACTATATGACTATGAATGCCTTTGAAATGTTGTTACATTAGCATAAATGAATATGCAAGTTTCAAGGTATGTCACATTTACCAGAAGTAATATATTTTCAGGTATTATTGGGTTATGTTTGTTTTTGCATATTTTTCAATAAAGTTAAAACAAAACTTCATTCTATAGCACGATTAATGTGGTGCATTGTACAGTCATTAGCAGTGATGCAGGTTGTTCATAAGCTCTTTCATCAACTTCCATGTGACATCTGTTTCAGCAGCATGAATTTACATTGCTTACTTCATGCATGAGCCAGGGTGCGCTAGTCCATACTTTGACCAGCTACAGGTTGAATTCCTGGTAGATGCAGAACTCTTACCTTTCCTGTCATGTCCAGACCACCCGGGTACCATGCAGTTTTCTGTATAGCACCCACCAGTTTCTTTTATTCCCCCTCTCTGCCCATCCATCCTTCCAACCATCCAGCCATACCTCCATACCTCCATCCATCAACTGATCACTTGCTTGCTGGCTTGCTTGCTTCCTGTATCTGTCAGTCCGTGTGGCTAAATCTCTATCTGTGTTTTTAAAGGATGCTGGAATGGCACATTAAATTAAAAAATACCATCAAGATACTCACATTGGGTTGACATGTCATTTTATTGCACTTGTACATGTTTTTATCCACGTGGATAATCTTAAGGGAGATACAGTTATTGAATTAGTGTTGTTGCCAGGCATTATGGTATGCCAATATTCCTGTTATAGCATCTGTAATATAACAATTTGTATAAAATACATTTTTATTTTAATATTGTATATGTATTGTCTACCTATTTGTTTCTGTATAGGAGTACAAAAGTATAATAAGATCATGTATTTCAGGTTTCTTATGCTTAACCTTTTGGCGCCAGAATTATGTTTTAAAATTTTAGCACACTGTGTATATAAAATGTGAATAAAACAGGAACCAAATACGTTAGAATTATGAAACAAACTGCATTTTGAAGAGAAAAAAAACAGAGAGTATATACCACGTTTAAAATATTCAGTACCTATATTTGTTGAATAAATATATAAAATGCAACGTTTAGAGGTTAGCGGTGCGGTATGACCACTATAGTGGTTGTTAGGCGTCAAAGGGTTAATAAAAATTAGATCAATAAAAATTACACATGGAACATATTATACAGTCCATCAGTTAAGATTATATATATTTGATTAGTGCTGCATTTTGTTGTTTTAAAAGTAGTCATACAGTATTAGAAGATGTGTGTACCTTGATGGTATTTTGCTTTCATTTTTTAAGTAATGGAGCTGCATGGTTGGAAAGTGAGTCAGTGTGCGATGAAAGTAACAGTTAATTTCTTAATCATAAATGATTTGTTCCATATCACCCTGCCATGATGGTTGTTTATTGAGCCATCATTTCTGAAGCAGTATAATTTTTTTTTTAAGCTGAGACCACGTGAAAAGGCAGCTCTGAACTATGGTGAAGCTCTGAAGCAGAAGTTTGGGAGTCATCCTCAAATTAGGCGCATTGCTCGTCACCGACAAGTACCTAAACATGTATATCATGCACAGAAGGAACTCCGAACCATCAAATTGAAACAGAAAAGAAAGTAAGTGCAGTTGATAAGACTTGGCTTCCAGTTTTCTGTGTATGTTTGGCCCCTATAAGAAAGTCAAAGGAGAGAATCGCAAGTACATGCTACATAGGTTTTATAAGTGACAGAGCAACATAAAAGTCACCCATGAGTATGTCTATGGTAACTAAACCACATTTCATTAACTAATATCTTTAATCACTGCATCTGTTAATATTCACAGTTATGTGATATGCAATTATTGAAAGAATTATAATGCGTGAAATTCTAAATTTGAGTTACTTTTAAGGGAATTTGGTCTTTATTTTGGGGTATTTCTCTTTTTTGTTTTTTATGAGGTTTTAAACATTTTTCAGTTACAAAATTTTATTGATAATTGTAGGATATGTAGTTTCTTGTACATTTATATTGAATCTGTAATTAATACATCGTAATGTACAGATATTATATCTTGCTTACATGACAATGTTATTTCACATGACTGGTTCATGTTATAAATTCTTACAGGAAATACAGTACCTTGTAAGGAAGTTGTACAAGGTTCTGCTATTTTAATGCAGGAACTAGTTTTATCTTGTCAGTGTAAGTTAAGAGAGCTGGGATAGCATAATTGTTATAGCAATTAGGCTAGAGGTTGGATGATCCAGGTTTCAAATCCTGGCAAGGGAAACAGATTTTTCTCTTTGCCAAAATGTCCAGACTGGCTGTGGGGCCTGTAGAGTCTCCTAGTGGGTACCACATTTGTTTCCCAGGCATTAAGCAGCAGGGGTGTGAAGTTGACCACTTAACCTCCATCTGGTGCCAAGGTTGGGGATGGGTGGAACTGTATGTCTTCCTCCTTTCTCTGCCTTCGTGGCATCGACAGGGACAGCTTTACTTTTAAATGACAATGACAACAATGATGATGGTGGTGGTGGTGGTGGTGATGATAGGTATAAAACACTTTGATAGGGCATAACATTACATGTACTGTACCATATATTGTAACCACAGACGAGCTACTATATTATATACACTAGAAACGTGGTTTACTTCAGATATATTATTGTAAATACCTTGTATAAAGGTGATAACAGATAATAATAATAATAATATCCGTAATAACAACATTATTACAGTGAAAGCACTATATTGTACCGCTAATAACATACTCTTTGTGAGTATATGGTTTGTGAGTCATTAATTTTACTTGGTTTAATCTTTTAAGGACTAATGTCTCTAAATTATATATAAAAATTAATTTCCTCTCTCACAGGAAATAAGTCTCCATTACAGAAACCAGATGGTTAATGTTTGGTGGAAGTTAATCACTGTTTATTGTGGGAATCAGATGAAATGCACAAATACTATTTATGGACAAAACACTGAGTTTTTAGTGTTGTACCTAATGGTACATACAGTGGTCACTAAACTTTAACACATGAAGCCATTCCATTATGTAAGAATAAAATTCTATGATTCATAGTCAGTAATCTTGCCATCAGGATTTCGGTGTAAGATCTGTAGACTGCAGCTTATTACGGTAGTTGTGTCACTCTGAGAAGTGCCTGTAAAATTTTAACCAGAAACTTTGAAGGAATAACTTTTGGGAGATGTGTAAATAGACACGAGAATAGTATTCAAATGAATATCTAAGACATAGCATATGAAGATGTGGACTGGATTCGTATGACTCTTTATATGATTTTTGATTGCTAAATCAGTGGCATGAAAAACCATAATCATTTCCCTTTGGTAATTAGTTTGTTTTCTGTGCTTTGCAGGGAGGCTAACAGGAGAGCACACTCAAAACCAGGAACTGTGCCATTCGTGTCTGAAAAGAAGAAGCATGTTGTGGAAGAGCAAGAGTGAAGTTATTTTGTTGCTTTTGTATTATGGTGGTAAAATATACTCCCTTTTGTATTCTTGTGATTGTGCCTGATGGTGGGTCATAAGATTTAGCAGAAACACCTAGCCTTTATCCTTCCTGAATATAATGTTGTGTTGACTGGTTGCAATATTTTTTTGTATTTAATAACACAATGGGATGTGCCACTTTAAGAAGAGAGTGCATCTGTTTCGTATGTAGTGCAGGGTATTAAGACACATGGAAAAAGCACACAGAGGCCTCAGTTTTTATGTGGTTGGCATTTTACATCTTATTCCAGAGGTTCTAGCTACATGTCTCAGTTGTCCATGGGTGCCTTATGAACTTTTCTCAGTCCCTTTGTGGTGAAAATATGTGATCTATTTGACATGTATGGTGAAATTGAATGCTCAGGATTTTTGACTTCTGGGACGTGATGTGTTGCTGAGTGAGGGGTTACTGATGTTGTGAAGGAGCATAGGGCCTTCATCTTCAGAGTCAGGCAGTTCAAAAAGAATCTTCTTGGACCTTCCTTAACGACTTGACTCTTGAAAATGAAGGCACTATGTTCCCTTGAAATGTCAGGAACCACCCCTCCAGTGACCAGTACCACATTGCAAAGGACATGAGTTTTCAACAGCACTGCCTTGAGAGCCTCAAATCTTGTAAAGTGAATGCTTTTTGTTATCTTCAGGAACTTTTACCTTGACTTGGTAAGAGGTATATATGCCAATGCTTTGTGATCTCACACAGTAACTAGTGTTGTATATAAACTTTATTCGAGTTTGATGTCTAGCATGGCAACAGATTTTCTGTGCTTCAGATCATGCAAACCACCCCTGGCATCCGTCATGGCACTGGTGTTAGATTGGTTGTTGGCTTGGAGCTGACCACCACCTTGTGTTGTTGAATTTAAGAATGTGTGGTGCTTTGCTGTCATGGCATGGTGCTCTATTGAGCACATTCAGTATGTGTAATTTATCACTTGGCTTCGTGTTATTTATATTCTAGTAGACAACATTAGTTTTTGAGAATTCATTTTACAAACAGAGTTTATGATTTCAGGTTTCATTGCATGCAAGAAACAGAACTGTGAAAGGTCTTAGGGTTTGAGATTTCACCTTACTGACATACAGAGGCTATGCTACATAAATCTTTCTTGAGACATGAGACAAATTTCCCGTAGGGGAGCCAAAGGTCCGTTTGCATGTTTACAACAGCCCACTGAATGACCCTGTCCTCAGCCAGGTGCATCCAGTCCATGCCCTTCTATCCTATTTCTATAAGGTATGTTTTAATATTATCCTCCCAATATGCATCGGTTTTTAAGGTGGTCCCTTTCATTAAGGTTTCCCTGCTATAAGTCAGTATGCAGTTCTCTTGACCCTATGTGTGCCATGTGCTCCATAAATCTCATTCCCCTTGAATTGTTGATCTGAATAATATTTGGCAAGGATTGAAAATTTTGAAGCTCCACATTGTGCAGTTTTCTCCAGCTTCCTGTTCTTTGCCTTGGACTCCAGTATCTTCCTCAGCTTCCTGTTTTCAAACTCCCCTTAGTCTGTGTTTTGCCTGTAATCTGACAGAGGTTTCACACCAATATAAAACCAGAGATTTGATCTTTATGCCTTTATGTAATTTTATTGTTTTCTTAAGCTATTGGCTATGACATCTGCTCTATTTTACATGTATTATGTATACCTTTGATATTATATGTGATTATTTCTATAAGTTTCTATGGAATGTAAAGAATGAAAAACTGAAAAAACATATACAGATATTTCTTGAGTGTTCTGTCCACAATTTTTCTTGCTAAACTACAGATTTTGCTATTAATTGGGAACATTATAATATTAACTAGCAGAGAATACAGAATACAAGAAGGGTGGGCACATTAGTGACCCATGCACTTCAACCATATTTGATCCTTTGTGCAGCCCATATATTCAATAATTAACTAACTCCACAGAGCAACTTCTTGAGAGACCGTCTCTCACTTGAGTAAGTAATTTCCTTTTATGAAAACTGAAGGTTCATTACTGTGTTCACAAAAGCCTGCCACTGGTTCTGACCTGAGTGACATGAATCTCTTCCAGACAGGCAACAGAAGGAAAGGCACAACACTGTCACTGTTCAAAATATATTTGGAAGCCTTAACTAACAACTTAAAAACTGTGAGCAAGTACTATGGATGTCAGTCTATGGCATAAAAATGATTCATTAAGGTAATGCAGTAGAGTATATCTTGTACTAATTTGTATGGGGCCATTGTGTTTATAGATGATAGCACTTTTACTCATGTTTGTTGAGCAATGAAACATAATGAATGTGAACCATTTTAAGGCACCCTTCGAAACTTCCATAACAAATAATGGAAGATATTAATGATAATTAATGATATTTGAATGTTGCTACTGTGTAACATGTATGTCATACTTAGCCTAAAGTCTAAGATCATCAAAAGATAATGCACAGTTTTGTGCCCAAATTTGTGGCCTCCATGGTACCACTGGGACTTGATTTTGCATTCCACTCAAATCTAAATCTGAAAGATTAAATTCCTTATAATTTGTGTGGTTACTTTTTGCTGTGTTGCTTTCATCAAGTAACTCTTCACATTCTACTGCTTCAAAAACTGATTTTCTCATATTCAGTGATTTTCCTTCCATTTTCTCTAAGCAAATCAACTCTTCTTGGACAGAATCCTTCAGTACAGATCCACTGTCACCACTCTGTGCTACAATATTCTTCATCTCTGCAATATAGTTTTTCAGATATATTCCGTGAGTTTTCAAGTCGTTGCGAATTTTCAATAACAGAGCTTGTCTGATGCAGCAGTTTTTGTTACCATGAATAAGAGACACCATGATGTCAATGTCCCGCATTAGCAGGAAGCGTTGCAAATGTCTTGCTAAAACAGGAATACCAGTTTCATTGCAATATGGCAGCATGATAGTGAACATTTTTGCTCTATATGATTTACTCCGTAATAATTCCTTCATGAAATTCAAGCCAACTGTATGAAGATCCTTGTATATAGCATCATGTTCATCACTACAGGGTGGAGAAGCAATTACAGCAACAAAGTCAGCTGAAAATATCGCTGAGTTGTACCAGAATACTGGATCCTAATGGGAAAGAAGTACATTTTAGGTGTTATATTTATAATTCACTACTCTTATGATATTCTGTAAACTGTACTTGTTATCGGCAAGTATAGATATTTCCTGGATGCTTTGCCATTCTGATTTTATGAGAAATATACAGAATGAGTTAAAATTTCCTTTGCAGGTATGCAAGAAGGGTGCTGCATTGTGTTGGAAGTGGACAGTTTCACACATGAAACACTAGGTGGGATATGTTACTGCTGTTACATGTCCATTGCGGGACACTTCCAATATTAATTGTAACCATAAATACTGTACACTCACTATGGCTGCCACTGTAACATCACACATATCCTTCCAGCAGGTGCACAGGCACTTTTAACTCATCGTATAAAAACGTGTATGGTGAGTCAGTATTATCTCAGCAATGATCTGAGAGGTATGGTTCTTAAGAAAATTTTGATTGTCATATAACAACATTAATCGTCAATGGCAGCCAAGGCTATGAAGGAGTTCTGTTCCCCTTATAGGCTTTTATGGCATGGATAGGGACAATTTTACTGTTTTTAGTAATAATGTTATCAAAGCTGGCATAAGCATCACAAAATCAATCTCACAACACACAAAGGAATAGGCCCTTCAGTAATCAGCAAATTGTGCTGAAATGGATCACCTTCATATACTTACTGCAAGAACTAAAACAGCACAACTGCAAACTATTTTAATAATACAAATTTCAAGTTAAATTTTAGAATTGGCAGTACATTTCATCAAGTGACAAATATGGAAGTTCAAAATATTGGAATTTACAGTTTTACCTGCTTAGAATGCAAATATTATATTGACCAAATGGGTGGGTGGGGGCTGTTAAAGGTCTAATATAAAGGACACACCAGAAGTATTCATAGCAGTAAGGAAGATACAAAATATTCCATACATGTATGAAATAATCAGCAATGAAATGACACAATTAAAAAGACATTAGCAAAACAAATCAGGCTGAGCAACAAAACATGAATACAAATTAAAATTATTACAATATACAATAATCAGAGGGAAGTTGCAGATGAGCAGATGGGACATGATGCATTGTCATATCCCAGAACAAACCTAAAAAATCTCAAGTAATAAATCTGTTTGAAATAACACATAAAATGGATTTAAAGTGGAGGAATACTAACTATCATAGCAGAATTGGGGTCATTCCATGACAAAACAGCACAGTTTAGGGTCAGAACTGAAATGACCATATCTGTTCTAATAAAGTTTTACAAGCTTGCTGTGTCTGCTTAGTAAGTGACATATGTATGAAATTTTAAGTTTTCCTGAAATTTTCCACATTCTGATGCTCTAAAGTGCGTAGAAGTCTTCTCCTGATTAAGATGGAGGGTCCATTCTTATACCAATTGAAAGCTCTTAAGTTCAGATTTCATATGGTTTGCTACTTTTTAATAATGTAATTATTTAAGGCACATTAATATTTGGCCTTTGACCTAACTTTATGGAAAAACATGCTGCCAGATATAGGGTTTTTTGTTCTCTCACAACATTTGGTGATAATTATTACCCTTTTAGAAAGTACCATGTTTGGACGTGAAGGTGATGGGAAGATATACAATCTGCTCTGTTACTGGTCTGATGCTGCAGGGCATCATGTCTCTTGCAGCCTTGCCTCACTGCAGTCCAGTTGAATTGTACGTGTATTCCTTGTCTGGCAAGTTCTGTAACCCTTGTGCTGGATGCAATATGATTTTCTTTTTGCCCGGCTTAAAATGGCTGCAAGTGCTACATGTGTGAATGAAATTTTTAAAAATATTGTCATAGTTGAATTTGTTTTGTGGGTGGGATGAGGGGGATATGACATTGTGTAGACTAATGTTGTAGGTACTACTGCAGCAGTGTACTTGTTTCAAAGTCAAGCCTGCGACTTTCTTTATGGTACATTGAAAGATTTGATTAATATTTCCTATTTCTGTGAGCAGCAACATTTTCTTCAATCTCTGCTATCATAAATATGATTTTCTTATGGGTGCAAAGTAGGACTTCTTTCTGATATCAACATGGTTCCACATGCATTCAGTTAGTGAGAATTTTCAAGACAGGTTTCCTATACTGGCTGTTGCATGCGCAATTCAAGTTTACTTTTAATTTTAAGTGTTCACAGCACTGATTATTAAGTCTAGCATCTTTTGGCTGCTTTTTAATGCATCTTCTGACATTCCCAGTATCTCTCCATTTGTCACATCACTTGGACTTTCGCTAACACATGCAACGTTCTAATTAGTGTCCAAGGTTTAAACTCAGACAATATTCTCACCTTATTTTCAGTCTTAGGTATGTTGTTTATGTCAAGCAGAACATCTATGTTACAGTTTTGTTCAAGAAACTGTGCCAAGGACATCACTACATGCATATGAACTTTATGCAGTGGCTGATGTAGTAGGAGAATTCTGCGACGTCTTTTAGTACTAAATTCTGCATGTGGAGAAAAAAGAACTTGGTTAATTTTTACTACTTTCTAAATGATCAGTTTCAGCAGTGAATGTGATCTAAGAAAGTGACCCAGAGTCCAAAAACGTTTATGGCACATAGTGTAAAGTGAGAATTTAGATATTTAAATGGGCACATATGCTAATACAGGGCAGCCTTGATGTAATGTGACTTTTTACTCCACAGTACACTCAGAGCATTATTATGTTCACTGAAACAATATCTTCCTATATTGTGTAACTTAACAGCAAAAATGTTTACTGTTATGCTTTGAATAATAATATTTTTAGTAGGAAGTTGCATATATAACAGACAAGAAATCAATCTAAAGAGTGCTGTCGTCAGGGGTGGTTCTGTAGATTGGTATGTCTATGCCAAGTTCCGAAGGAATGATGATGCTTATCTACCATATTATGTAGTGGTTAATGTCCCAGGGCAGCTACTTTGAGGATCTCTGTCTCACTAAGTCTCAATCTGTGAATAGTTTCCCTCAGCATGCTATGCTATGTTCAAATACCATCTTCAATATTTCATGGAACTCTTTTATAATTGTAATGTGTATTGTCATTGTGTACAGATTTTATTCTAAGATTACTAGAACTTTTTTTTCACTTAACATCATAGTGGTTTCACAGACCATGTAAAACCTATTTGCTGAGCTCCAACAGTTACTCACAATAATCTAGCTGGAAACTAAGTACAACATCTTCTCTGAATTAGTTGTTAAAAGATAATTTTTCTTCATATGTTTTGTGGTAGTAATGTGGGATAGATAGTATATGTACCCACTGTGAATGGATTACAGAGGCACAGGCAAAGTGCAGGTTGGGCTGACAATGTATGTGTGTTCATTATTGGGTCAAAACCCTGACAGCAATGGCAGTGAAGACAAATCACTGTGATGTTATATACACAACAAATGTTATCATCAAGGTGTAATGTTATATACATGTAGTGCCCCTAGATACAAGGTCCGCACCGAGGTCACTAGGGCCGTGGATACTAGGGAATAGGGGGCTCGACTTCCACCAGCCTACACCCGGGTAAACACGACTGGTACGTGAGGCTCTATGTCCTCGCGATCTAGGTACTAAGCTAGATCTAATTTCCGCTGCCACCAGCCGTTTTCTAGGCAAATACCAATAGAGGGTTATGCTAATAAAGGAATCACTAGACTTCTGTA
>Ga0123357_10005707_pt1 | contig 14973 bp, 12 predicted proteins | sample TergutEmb28metaG_FD_89873 | JGI IMG/M metagenome (GOLD analysis project Ga0123357, IMG submission 89873) | Embiratermes neotenicus P4 segment gut microbial communities from Petit-Saut dam, French Guiana - Emb289 P4 | ecosystem: Host-associated > Arthropoda: Insects > Digestive system > Gut ...
AACAGTGGAACATCAAGATAATAACGCCGAAAGCAGCATTAAAAAAAGTCGTTCAACAATAGTATATTACTTACATAATGACCATCTTCAAATTCAATTGATATCTATCCCGTTGTATTTTATTTTAATTACTGTATTGCCAATTTGATCATTTTTTAGAAAACAAATGGATGATTTTTAACATAAATACTATTATAGTAATACCAACTTCATTTGTATCCACGTTCTCTCACAGTTGTAAACATTTTGGGATCCCAAAAATGTGCACTTTTACTTGATGTACCTTAAATATGGTTCAAGAAATTTGTCTGATGATGACTCTATGAGTTGAAACATGTCGCCACTTTTATGATTGACAATAAAATTAGTTGTGTTTTGACTGAACCAAATCTTAAAATATTGGGGCACCATGATCCTTCAGAACTTTCAGAATCACTCACCCAACAACAAAACACTGCATCACAGAAGACCTGGATTTGTTGTTAACTCATTTTAATTATTTTCATGATACTGGCTGTATTTTACAAAACTGTATTCAGGCATCAAAGTTTGTCTTCAACTGCTTTTATGACCCTGAGCTACATATTATTCCTGTTGTATCAAAGATATTTTGGTGCTTTATGAGCTTCAAGCATTGTAGGGCTTATGACTGACATTCTGTATTGTTTATGTCATAAATAGAACCAAATAATAAATACACATTTAATATATATTAGTGATAGTATCAATAAAATCAGTGTGTGGCTGTGTAATTTATTTATAAAATCACTGTGCATTTAAACATGTAAAGGACTTTGACTGAAGAAGTGCTGTGCTGCACTTTGTCAGTTCTGAGATCTAAAGATTTATTTTTACAAAAAAATGTTACAGTTCATTTGAATGCTTTGTTTTACATTTGTTTTTAATTTGTTCACAAGACTTCAAGTTGATGATGTAGCAGACTGTGTACTTTAACTTTATATCAGACCTTGCAGAAAGAAATTTCAAAGTTAAGCCTAACCACAAATTGTGGCATAGCACCTAATTGCTATTGAGTTTATGATCTATATTCTTCACAGTTCTTTTATTTTATATTGTTTTTTTTTGTTGGATTACAATAAAAGTACATTTGTGTTATGCTAACATTGTAACATAATCTGCAATCCCACCATCTTCACCAGTTTCAAGCCTTCCAGTGTCATCAGAACCTACTTTGTGCTCTTGAATAAAGTGCAGTGTATGGGCCAGCATATTACAGGAAGTCTCATACATTCTTAATGTGGGACATCCAGCTGTGCTTTGTGTGTACAATTAGGGAGTCAGGACTGTCACACACATACACACACTACTGTTGATCAAAGTACCCTGTTTTTATATGTGTTGCAGCTACATGTTTTGGCTTGGTTTTCAATAAGCTATCGTCAGACCATTGTAATAATTACCTACATATATAGGCCTCATTATATGCCTTTTTGGTTTTAATGCCCCTTACCACTTTACACCACTTCCTAATTTATATCTTTTCATTTTTGGTTTAGTGCCCTTTGGCTGGCTGCATTCTGTTATAAAGCATGCTACTGCCTATGTGTTCATGTGAAGGACAAATATGTGCATAATAATTTTGTGCAGTGGGCTTTGTGTAGTATTGTGTCACAGTCGGATTGCATTATGTTGGTTGCACAGTGTGGCATCAGCTGCATACGTGACAAGCCAGAGGGCATGCTGATGACTCAAACTCACGAGTTGGTTCGGTAACATTCTCTCTTTGTCTCGGAGAAACTTCTAGTAGCTTGGGTCTTGTGTAACATGCGGGAAGTGTGATCATGTGATTGTTTCATGTAGCATAGTGTCTCTTGGTGTGCACATTGAGTTGGCGGGCAAGCTAGTGTCAGTGGCAAAGGGCAAGTCATAAAGGCAGCACACATTGCTGTGTTGTTCACACCGTAACAAAGGGTTATGGTTTTTCAAGGCAACCACAGGGGTTGTCATCCCACAATCACATCAGTTATTGTGTTATTTGGTGATCTGTTAAGAAATCAGTGCTGCAGTATTGTTAGGAATCTTGATTGAGACACACGTGTGAGCTAGACGCAGTTTACTTTGCTGGAGGTCTGCACAGGGTAGCTCCAGCAACAGTTACATTTTTACAGAACACAAGGGTGCAACATTTAAGTTTCCTAATGTTATTGTGTCCACGATTATATATTAAGCGTGATTAACCACGGGTTTATCGGCTTCATGAGTTATAATTATATGACACAAGTGTAATTATATTTCTCAGTGTATTGAACCGCTATTTACATGATATATTGCGATTGTGATCAGTATAACCATATTCATAGGTGAATCATCATAATGTCACTTGATGATTACTGACACCACAAGTGTTGAGCTTTATACATTAACAAAAAGTCAAAATAATATTACACATAAACAGTGTTACAGCCACTGATAATATTATTGTGGCATTGCATAGTGTTATTTCATTATCAAAGCAACCAAGACATTCTTTGAAAGTATTTAGTATTGTATAATTAAATTAAACCTTGTTTTGACCAGCATATTATTAAATGAATAGGTATTCCTGTTCATGCGAAGTATGTTCCCCTGAAACCAGAGGCAGGGTACCTACACTCTGTCATCCTACAAGTGATATAAATCTACAAGCATGTACTGGCTTCACCCTTCTTTCAACAAATGTAGTGAAGTCTGTGGCTTTTTTTGTAGCCAGGGAACCTGACCAGAACTGTTAAAGATTTGTATCATTTGTATGATGACACAGGCAGTGGCAGAACTGTTATGAGCTCTATAGCTGGAAAGAGTTCAAGAATTTTATTCCAGGTGTACAGTACAGCATTTGGTGTATTGTTACATACAATGCATTGACTTTTGTTAAGTATGTTGGCTCTTCCAAGATAATGGTTATCAAGATCCTTCACATTTGTACAACTGCTCTACAAAGAAACATCTACATCTTAACTATTTGAGTTTCTCACACCACCTCCACTGTGTACAAAAGTGACTAATTTGGTTTTATGTTCTATTACTTTGGTTTGATCCCTGATGTGCCCACATGGACTGAAACAGATAGGAATATGCATTGTGATGTTTTAATATAAATACCTAAGGCACAAGTTTGTTCGTTTTGTTGGTTCAGTGTCATTAATTATTGATAATGCACGTAATGAATATAAAGGGACCAAAACATGTAGGAATATGCTGTGTGATACTGTAATATAAATACCGAATGAACAGGCTTGTGCATTTTGTTGGTTGTGTCATTAATTAGTTATTGATAATGCATGGAATTAACATAAAATTCTGAAGGATGTTTTGTAAGCATATTTTGGATTCATTAGATAAAATGTATGTTTTCAAGACTGCTTCGATGGTGCTCCGGAACATTCACCTTGTGATGGACTTGAGTAAAGTTTTACTGTGCGCCTAAGTTTCCACAGCGTTTTAACTGAGCAATCTAGTGTTCGGGAATGTGATGGTACGTCACTTGGTATGTGGTTCCTGATGATTACTCATTTATTTATTTTTCTATGTATCATATACAGGTATACACACCAAAGATTTGGAAATAGTCATATGATAATAGTAAAAAGCATGTCATGGAAGACAGTTGTCTAAGTATCTAAGAGTACATAGATAAAAATTTAATCTAATAGTGATTAACAATAACAAGAATTGTAAGTTAAATTTAATAACATGTGTAGTAAATTACTTATGTAATAAACATGAATTAATATATCAGTTTCCTAATGTGTTTTCCTTATATTCATAATATTCCTCCATAGAGTAAAAAGGATGATGATACAGAAACCTTTTTAAGGAGGATCTGAAATGCTTTGGTTTATGAACTAAAGCTTTTAAATGTTTGGATTAAATGTCTCCTCCACGTGAAGGGTTCAAAGACATTACGATCATAAAAAATGAATGCGCCGCATTCCTTGTAGAACGCCGAGAACCATTAACGTAGAGTTGCAACCCACTCTGATTTAACCAACAGGGCTTTACACTACTTGCTGCTTAACCCAGAGGAGCGCGGTTCTCATCTATATCGCGGCGAAAGCCTGAACTCTGGCAGGTACACATACCCTCATTTCACCTTAAACGTCATAATTTTCTTTGCAATAAGATGGTTATAAAGAAAACTTGTGTGTTGAAAAGTTTTCTTCTTCTTTACCATGGGAAATCATCACAACTTAATGAAAGACATAAACAACTATCATTACTGTGCACTTCTCCCAGCATACGTGACGTCATGAAAGGGTGGCGCACATCTCTTACATGTAAAGAAAATTCCAGCGTTGTCCAACGTCAATTGCCAATGTGCTCGATGGAGCAGCTGTGAAATCGAAATTACCTCGCAGAACATTCCATAGAATATTATCGGTTAAATTGACCATGCACATTTGAAACATTCAAAACTTAATTTAGAAGGCACAAGCACATTACCCAAAATGCAACACAGGAACAATAGGATACGGAAAGTTTCGCCATTTTGCTTGCTGGTTGTCAGTGGTTGTATTTTATGTTCAGAGTTTACGTGAATGTTGCCTTGTCTTTTCGAAAAATGCCACTTTTAATTACGTGAACGCTATGGATAGGTAACAAGATGCGGTATACTATGCGATGTATCGTTGAAGTGTACGTCACAATGGCGTAACATTAATTTTTAGTGTATAATGTTAATCATTGCTCAGTTCTGTGTGCTGTCACCATTGGTGTGATGCTACAAAAGAATAATTTTCCTGGATAATTCGTCATCCACTTCTGCTCTTATAGTGTAAATATCTTCTGTTTGATAACCATGAGTTCCAGAAACATACCAACGGACAAGGTAAGAAATCAAAATTGCAGCCGCACCCATTATAAGACATTTCGTTTGGTCGGGAGACATTGTTGGTTTTGAGGTGGTCTTAAGTGAATGACACACTTTTGAATATCGTAACATATAGTCGTACCTCACAGTGTGTTTTTAATAGCAGGGTTTTCAACCTTAATATGTGTATGTAAATTGGTTGCTGCTGTAAACTAGAAATCTTTGTAATGTTTCGTAATTTCACATTTCTGAATTCTTTTGTCAAGACTGTTCTATTCCGACAGAAGGAGTTGTATTGAAATAATTACATTTTAAACGTTTGTAGAAGTAAAGGAAACACAATAGTACAGACTGTTACCGAAATTACGTGTATTGTAGCTTTGTCGTCTGAATAACTGCATTGAAATGTTGCTAGTGCTGTATGTGAAAGAGAAGTCATGTGTTGGTGGAATATTTGGAAGCACAAAGTTGGGTGGTCTGAGATGTTTGAAGTGAGTTATTGTATTGTAACATAACTGTTGGCCATAAAAACATCATTTGTTGAAGCTGGTGAAAGGTTTGTGTAATGTACATTGTGGATTTAGTGACTTAAATGTAGTTTCGGAAATTTTTTTGACTATAATGTCAGGATTCCTGACAAGGAACTGTGAAGATAACAGTTTCTTGTTGTCTGGGTGTGTGGCACCAGTTTTTTTTTCTCTCTCTGTCTGTCAAGAATGAACCCAGTATGCAGGACCCAGGTATTCTGTTGGTCTGTAGAAAAGAGTATTATTTTACATTAACTATGAACTCCACAGGCTGTTATTTAAGGATGTGAGATAACACAATTAACATACCGATGTAAGTTAACGTATTCATAGTATTTTAACATGAATACTTGAGATGTGTGATGCATATCGTGTTGCAGAGAAGGTTAATCGTATGCTGTCGGAGTTTCCAGCATTAATGGCCACTGTAATATATGTGGCTGCTGTGAAAATAAGTTATGAAGCTGTCCTGGAAGCTTAGGCCATGTCCCATGATCATTGATTCCTGCATCATGGTCATGAATGTAATGACTTCATAAATTCATGCAGTAGAAGCATACTACGTACAACACTTAGCAAGTTGCACATTACAGGAAGAAATTAAAATTGTAATGTATTTACATTCCATAAGTGCTTTGTAGTTAAAAGGATATGAAACATGTTGAAAGAGTATGTGCTGCAATATGGTACAATATAGATATGAAGTTTTTAAACTGATTTTTATAGTCCTGTCATAAGAAAGTCATATTATGTATGTAGACCAAAATATAGCAGGGTATTTGTGTCAAAAATTGCATATTGATATACACACAATTTAAGAACTTTTAATTTGGGAAGGTTCTGCGAGTGAACTAAGAGACTGTCTTTCATTACTGGCATAAATACTTCTTTATTATGGTTTAAAGTTTTAATGTTAGGTTGAAGAGCATTGCATATCTTGGTTCCTGCATAGTACACGTTTCTGCTGACCCGTGAAGTTAGCATTTGGCACATGAAAGCCTGCTTTATGCCTTATACTTATACTGTGTATTTCTGACTTTGTTTCAAAATTTCCTACATTGTCTGCAACAAGGGTGTCCAACCCATGGTCTGTCAGACTGTGTTATATGGCCCATGCACACATTTTAAAATCACATATTGTAAAAAACTAGACAATAATTTATTTGGTTATATATATATATATATATATATATATATATATATACACCACTTACACGTTTTTAATGTGTGGCTTGCTGACCAGTCCACAATAACAGTTCTGGTGTTTTACCAGAAATGGTGGGATGCCCCTGGTCTTCAGTGACAGACAGTAATAAGTATTCACTGCCAGAGAGAAATTATAAAATGTCTTCAGGAATTCCCTACAACAGACTCTTTTCCATACACCTGGCATGAATCTAATTATTTTCCTTTGGGTGGTGAATACTTTTCACCATCTGTTGAATTTACAAAAGGTAATTCTTCAAGATACAATGGAATACATATATGCAGATTTAAAAAGCTACTTTATAGTACCTTTTACTGTGAATGTTTACTGTTTCTTTTCTGTCATTGAGTTGTGCTTTGGACCACTCTCCAGCCCTGCCCCAGGTTCTATACAAAGTTTCTGTTTATAGTGAAGGTCACAAAGTAACTCACTGACATTGGTTGCTGTATCAAACTGTAGAGGGCTTTACAGGTTGATAGACCTTTCCTGATTCTGAACTGTTTTTTGTAGGAATATTGTTAAAACGTAAGAAACAAGTTAGTTGCATGTATTTAACCTCACTGACTTAAGGAAGGACTCTTGGAAGTGAAATTGTTCTCTAGTAAAATACTCAAAACTTTTTGTGTGTTATATAGAAGTTTAATGTGTGAATACTTGATGTTCTGGGAAGGTTCTCTCATTCACTCACACATGATAGAGACAGCTCATGATTCTTACAGTCTGCACAAGTTTTAGTAATTTTGTCGATGTTCAGCCATATCCACATGACCTTTGTTTTTAGGGAGTAATTGATGCTTCTGATTTCAGTAACTTGCATAGGTAATACATGCTTGGGGAGGTTCTGAAGGCACTTTATATTGCCTTTTCCTTTGTCAGGTTGTTTTGTTTAGTCTCTGTACAGTTGGTTCAGTGAGTATCGAAGGGGTTTGTTATCAGTTGAGGGTTTTTTTGTGGTGCTGGAATTTATTTTTATTGATGAACTGTGTTCAACTGTACAATATTTACCTGTTTTTTTTTTACCATTTCACCATACTGCTTGTACTTTATTTTTGAACTTTTAGGATCTGTTTATTATAAAGCCTAGATTTGATCTATTTTGTGTGGTGAATTTTTTCCATTTCATTTCATTTTTATTTCAACTGTTCTGGATAGTTGTTTATGCTTGTAAACATTCAAGCTCTCTGTTTATCCATTTTTCTTTAATTTTGTATTGTTTTCTTAAGGTGTTTACAAGTGTATTGAAATATGAATGAAGTATGTAGTCAGCTGCAACACTTCATTGTTGTACAGCAATGTGCTAAATGTTCTGTTTGATCACAACTGCCATCAGGTGCATTTATTACCAGAGTTCAAAAACATCAGTACATTGCAACGTGTAATATTGCTGTTAGTGAGATCTCACTAATTTATGAATTAAATTGTTTAAAATTGTTTTGAAATTTTATTAATATAAGAACTGTTGAATATGGGTCCTCAGTTTTCGTTACCTGGGCTTATTTGCAATTCAATTGTAGTGTCATCATTTATCATTGTAGTTCGGTGTTTTGTGTGTGGTTGTATTAATTGGAAATTGATTTTATGTGTTCTAGTAGTATTAGTTGAACATCGTGATGTGACATCATCTGTAGCTGGTTCAGGGTAAATGTTCCAAAAGTTAAGCTTCTTACGGCATTGTTGACTGAAGCTCTGATCCTTTGAAACAGAGGGAATATTTACACAACAGTGTTGCACATGATGCTTTGCCTGTGGGTAAACTGGATTCCAGTGTTTCAAGACTTATTCTTCTAGAACCTTTCAGCCCCCAAAATATTGGTGTTTGATTACCCAGTTACCCACTAGTGCAGTGTCATTTCCCAGAAAAAACAGAATTCTCAAAATTGTTGTGGCATTACATTACAGAAGAATTGAATTGTCAATGTGGAGCCTGCCTGAAATGTTTATAAATGTGCTGTCAACTGCAGAACTAGTCATTTGTTAGCCTTTGGGAAATTGACAATTGACATGAGATTAAAATATGTTTAAAATTTAGACATTGTTTATGGTACTTCAGTGAGGTAGACAGTGTTTGTGTCATCACAGATGACAAATTATGCATTGATTTTATAAATAAAATTTATACATTTATCGAATGTGCCCAAGAAATGTTCAAAACTTTCTGTGGTAGCCCTATATATGTATAGAACATGTATGTTAGAAAGTTTGGTACCAGTTGTGCAGCAGAGCATTCAGTGTCTTGTACCATTCAGTGATGCTTGACATGTACTAGTATATGATTAAATTTAGGTAGCTTTTGACACAATAATTCAGTCCTTTTGATGTATTGTGTCTGCAGAAGTTTGCTCCAGAATTTTAACTTCTAAGATTTACCTGCAAGATTACTGTTAATTTCATGCATTTTTCCATGCAATATAGAATATGAAATGAGTGTTCCATTAAACATAGAATATGGGGTGAGTTGCGATACATTTGTTAATCTAGCGCAGTAGGCTTTGCTGCCCACCTAGTGTTATGTTTAAGCACATGGCTTCGGATTTTGGGGGCCTTGTGTTTGATTTCTGTACCAGAGACTATGTCAGAAGACATTGTCAAAAATTTAAGGTGATCCTCATTCCCAGAATGCCAGAGTATGTACATATGTATGTGTCTGTGATAGTGAAGTCCAGAGTTCCTACAATTAACATTGTACCCTATCCAGAGTGTGTGTGTGTGTGGATATGCCATTTGTTGCATGCATGCTGTGTGACCCACTTATTCTTCTTGATTCAGTTACCATAATAATATTAACTGCAATATTCCATATTTAAAGTGTATCATTACAGAATTTTTCTACTTTTAAGATAAGGAAACATTTATACTCACACAAGGCAACAGGAACAAGTTACAGATTTAAATCTTACCCAACCCCATTAAGTAGAGTCCTTCTTCAAAAGCTAGTAGTTTCTAAGCAAGTTGGTACATTCCCTGCGTTTTATGCAGCCAAACAGTTCATAATCCCGTTCCTGAGAGGCTGCCATTTGTCCCGTTCCTGAGCCAGATGAATTCATTCTTATGTCATCCGATCCCATTTAAGAGCCGTTTTAATATTATCCCATATATGAATGTGTGTGTGTGTATATATATATATATATATATTATATACTCTACCTTAGTGTTCATTTATATACTAGTAGCTTTTCAAGAAGGGCTCCGTGGAATTTGAGTTGGAGTTGTTGGTAGGAAGCAGTGTCTGAATTTTCTGAGCTCTTAATGTCGACATAAACATCACTGGATTCATATTTTGATGAGCCAAAGATCCGAATATACAGAACCACAATTACAAGTTGTAGTCCCGAACAGCATTTGTTACGGCTCTCTTACACCCAGATTACGTATAAGTGGTGACGTGTTACGTTTTTTGTTGCTTTCTTTTTCACCGCTAAAGCCAGTAGGTCGTAGGGCTATTATTGTATCTGGTAGTTTTCGGTTGTTGGTTAAAATAAGGATCGTGTATTACTGTACAGTGGATTGTGTGGTGCGTTTGTGCGTTATAATGACGTTTCATTGTGAGGTGAAAATGAAGGCAGGCATTCGAAGCACTCGGTCTTGAAGAAAGAAGCCAGAGAAATTGACTGCAGGGTGCACTGGCTTGATTCACGCGGTGGGCCACTTTGGTGCAAGCAGTGCAGTGTTGTGTAACGGCATGGCAAGTGCCACAAAACTGTGACCGTCGTGAACAGTTTTGGCTGACGTAAAGCGTTTCATTGTGATGACAGAAGAAAGGAAAGTAGAAAGCGTAGGCACTTCGCAACAATTCTGTCTTGCTGTCGTCTGTTCATTAACAACTTAAATCTCAGTGGTTACTTTATGTACCAGCGCGGTTTAATATTCGCATATTCCACGTTCTGCATACTTAGCGTGTTTGTATGTTTCTTTTATGGATCTCTGGACACACAGCGACATTTCGCTATGCACCACCATCTGACTGGCTCTTAGGCACGTTCACAAAATAGCGAAAAGCGACTGTTTGGCTTCGTCATGTCTTTTCCGACCGACCGCATGAAACAACTCGGCTCCCACTGGACGGAGTTTTATGAAATTTAATATTGGAATATTTTTTAAAAATCTGTCGAGAAAATTCATGTTTGATTGAAATCTGCAAGCATAACGGGAACTTTACCTGACGACGTGTATGATATCCCGCTGAATTATTAGAATGAGAAATGTTTCAGATAAAATTTGTAGAGAAAATCAAAGCACACATCTTACGTTCAGCAGCTTTTTCAAGAAAGTCGTGCCGTTTATAAGATAGTGTGGAAAAATGTGGTTACAATATGGCGCATTGCATGCTGGATAAAAAGGCTACAAACACACACTCAGAATATGTAATACTTATTGCTTTTCCACTGCAACAGTCGCTGTATGAACGTCCCTCCGTGCTACGTTATAGGTACAGTACATTGCGTGTCTTGTTATACCTGTATAGAGCTGTGAATGAGGCTGGAAGAATCTTCGTATAGTTTGAACAGTAAGAAACTTACGTATCTTCATTTGTGTCGGTTGCTGAATGACACGATCAGCATGTGCGCATTTTGTCTCATTGATTTACGTAATTATCTCACAAATGGCAAGACCCACAGGTAGTGTAGGTATGTATGTATTTAATTCTTCTGTACAACGTGTGTTCAAAATACCACGTATTTTTCGCTTCGATGGATGCAGGCGTCTCTTTTATCGAGTACCTGTACAAGGCAGCTTTATCGCATAGACAGCTTGCATCCGCCGAGACTTCCCCTGGCAGCTGACGTGCTCAGTGAGGTACAGTCGACATGAACGCAGCAACGCTTTGCGCGGCTTTGTGTACTGTCCGACGTAATTGAGCGTCGAAGTGACCCGAAACGTTTTCGTGATATTTAAGGAGAACATTTTACGAACACCTGTTCAGGGACTTCAGAGTTATTTCGTGCATGTAGTAGCAGCCGTTTAACTATACAGTCTTTCGAAGCTTTCGTGGCGTCGTGCATCTCAGCGATCGTTCTCTTTGCCCTGTATTGTGTGACATCAGCGTCAGATTGTTGTCTGAAACCGACCGTTCGTTAACGTGGCCGCGGAGAGGCTGTGACAGGTGTCGAGACACGCAGTTGGACGCGCTGTGTAGTCCTTCCCATGGCTCAGGCGGTTAGTCGCCTCAAGAGTTCGAACTAAGGTCAGTCCATGTGGGATTTTTGGTGGTTAAGGTGGCACTAGGACAGGTTTCTCCGCAATTCCTTCGGTTTTCACGAGTGAGCATCGTACCACCGTCTGTCACCAACGTTACGTACTTGGCAGCGTCGTGAAGTAACTTCAGAATGGCATCATTTTACACGGATGTACACAACACCGACATAATTAATTGGTTCTGAATAAGTTTTTTTTTTTGACAGCAAGCAGTGTTTTCAACGTAATCGGGAGTCAAGCAACTGAGACCACGGCGTTCATATCAGAAATACAAAGCGTGTTCACAAAAGACCGAACTTTTGCTATAAAGAATTTATTGCTCATTTTACAGCATTTCAAGCACCCTCCCTTTCAAAATAGTCCCCTCTACTGGCGATACACCGTTCCCAACGTTTCTTCCATTGTTGGAACGCTTCCTTGAACGCACTTTCTGTGATGGCGCGCAGTTCTCTTATCGCATTTTCCTGAATCTCCTCTGTGGTTTGGAAACGACGTCCTTTCAAAGTGGTTTTAAGTTTGGGAAACAGGAAAAAGTCTGCTGGGGCTAAGTCCGGAGAATAGGGTGGATGGGGCACAACGGATGTCTGTTTTGCCAGATAACTGCGGATTAGCGACGCATTGTCGTGGTGCAACATCCAAGTCTGGTTTTCCCACAATTCAGGCCTCTTCCTGCGCACAGCATCCCTCAAACGCGCTAAAACTTCCTGGTACAACTGTTTGTTTTCCATGTGATCACGTGGTACAAATTCATGATGGACAATGCCTTTCCAACCAAAAAACACAACCAACATCACCTTGATTTTTGACCGACTCACCCATGTTTTTTTTTTGGGTCGAGAAGACCCTTTCCCCATCCACTGCGACGATTGCATCTTGGTTTCAACACCATAACCTTAAACCCACGTCTCATCTCCTGTTATGATGTTCTTAAGAAAGTTACTGCCATTTGCATTGGCAAGGAGTTCCTGACTGATTTCAACACGGTTCTGTTTATGATCGTCAGTCAACAAACGCCGCACGAATTTTGCACTGACGCGACGCATCTGAAGTTTTCAGTAAAAATTTGATGGCAAGATTCTATGCTGATGCCCACTTCGTCAGCAGCTTCTCGGACAGTTAAACGACTATTTCCGCGAATCACAGCACGAACTCCCTCGACATGGTCGTCGTTTGTTGATGTGGAAGTTCGTCCAGGCCTGGGATCTTTGCCGATCGACATTCTGCCCTCTTTAAAACGCTGAAATCACTCATATCACTGCGTTCGGCGCATGCAGTCCTCCCCGTATGCTTGGTTAAGCACTTGAAATGTCCCTGTAAAATTTTTACCAAGTTTGCAGCAAAATCTCATACACACACGTTCTTCAAGCGCTTTCATTGTCACTTTGTCACTAATCCGACGAACAGCTTGTGCACGTGCTCAGTTCAGCGGATGTAGCTCGACGACTAATGCTCATAGCGAAACGGGACAAATGGCAGTTTGTTGTCTAAACCTGACGGTAGATGCGCTCAGTAGCGGCAGCGCGCTCTCTGTGCTGGTTGGAGCGCTACTTAAGAGTTCGGTCTCTTTTTGAACACGCCTCGTAGCGTGGAACGGCGCGCACTGGATTCATGTGGGTCAGGATATGCACATGTGGCGGGCTGTTGTGTGCACGGCAGTTCATTTTGCTGTTCCATAAATACGGGGAATTCATGTTTACTGGATGATCCGTCCCTTTTCGAGAGGGTCTGTGCTTCATACTTGGTTGGTTGGTTGGTTGGTTGCCTAGCCTGTGGCGGGTTTTAATGTTTCGAAGTGATACTGTGATGGTGGAAGCAGGCTGAAGTGTGGACTTGGCTCCGGTGAATTTCACTAGGGTTTCTGCGGGGCAAGTTGCAGTGGCACTCGCTGGAGGTATTCCTAATTGCCAGTGTGTGTGTGTTGAGGCCATGCTGGGGGTAATTGGCATGCGGGAGTGAGAGACAGTATGCTAGACGTACCGCGGTTGTGGTGTTTGATGTTTAATGCCTGTGTTGATATTGCCCTTCGGTCTCGAGACTAGTTACAGAGTGTCATATGCACTTCACGACTGATTTATTTTTAATTATGCGTTCTGCTGTGACAATTGCTGCTTGATGCAGACTGCATTTTTCTCCCCGCAACCCCTTTGTAAAAACGGTGTGCCCTTTGCAGTTCGCACTTGTTTAGTTCTGTCAGGTATCTTACGGCGTGGTACTATAAAGATTTCGGTTGTTTATTTAAATTAATTCCTGTTTTTGTATGTCGCGGCAACGCATTTCGTAAAACTATTGTCATTTTTACTGTTATCAGTATAATATTGCCATTTTGGGCCTGTGTTTGATTAATGCGTGGTACCCCAACCAGCCCTGTGGTGCCCCATTCGGACCTCTTGATACAGAACTGGGGTCAAAACCGGGCCTGTGTTCGATATAAACATAATGTCCTCCTTGTGCCATGTGATCGTGTTCTGTGTAATGGAACTGTTTGTGCTGTTCTTACGCAGCGTGTCACTGGTCAGCGTTGGTCGCGATTATTGAAATAGGCAGTGCGATATATTTATTTTTCTCTGAATATCTCCGTACAGACCTGCATGATACGGAGGGCAGACCTGTTTAGCAGTCCTGTGCTGGAACAGCCACTGTTGATGCAACTCCGTGCCGATGTCTGTGCCTCTGAGGCAGTATTGACCGTTGTCAGACATGTCAAGTGACGTAATTGCTGAATATTTAACGACGATCTGAACGATCCGGGGTTCGATTTCCGGTATTGGCAAATTTCATTTTGTTCTCCACAATATCCATACCGCTTGTGGGGCTCACCCACCCTCATATTCACTGTGTACCGGGGTTCCTTCCTCAGAGGTAGAGAGGCCGGGACATAAAGCTGACCGACCACTCACGTCCAGTTGGTACGGAGGTTGAGAAAGACTGGAGCTATAGGCCCCTCTTCTCCCCCAGGGACAGCTCGTTACGCTGCCAGGATCAGTTGGTGCTCCGTGACACGAAGCTTCTCGGGCAGGATCGCCCGTCTCGGAACTCAGATGTGAACCCGGGGCCTTGCTATGCGAAGCAGGAGCGGTGGGGACTAGACGGCGATGTTGCTGGGTTGTAGAGTGAGTAAAGGTAAAGCAGTCCCGTTACAGGCCTGGAGTGGCCCAGAGGGTTCCAGGAAGTTAAGGTTCCCAGATTTCATGACAACGGCACAGGATGGTGGTAAGGTTGTCAGCCTTACGCACCGG